>Ga0172381_10000298_pt1 | contig 60744 bp, 57 predicted proteins | sample Leawel6488metaG_FD_119754 | JGI IMG/M metagenome (GOLD analysis project Ga0172381, IMG submission 119754) | Leachate microbial communities from a municipal landfill in Southern Ontario, Canada - Leachate well 64-88 metaG | ecosystem: Engineered > Solid waste > Landfill > Unclassified | place... | reverse complement strand
GACAAGCGCGGCGACCTCTTCCTGTGCCTGCTGCATGTGTAACTGGTCTCGGCGTATCTGCCGCAGCGCCAGGACGAGGGGAAACAACTCCTCTCGGGGGTTTATCATTGACCCGCCGGAATCCTGAATACGTTGGAGCGTGTCTTTGATCTTTAGTCGCTGCTCTTTCGTAAAACAGGGCTCCAGGTTTGCCATGACGACGTCAACCAAGCTCACGTCAACCCCCCAGAAGAGCAGCCAGCTCCCCGCCGCCGACGAAGAAAAGACGATCCTTGGCCCGGGTAACCGCGGTGTAAAGCCAGCGGTGGGCCTCAGTCTCATCCATAACCCGCAGCAGAGTGTCCGGGGCATATACGCCCACGGTCGGCCACTCCGAGCCCTGGGCCTTGTGGCAGGTGAGCGCGTAGCCGTAGTCCACCAGGATGGGAAGCACTCCTGACTCCCGCTTGATCTTCTGTGCCCGCGCTGGCCAGCTCAGGCCGTCCTGCTGCTGCTCGGCCGTCTGGAGGAGCAAGCTGCACTCCTGCGCGGCGGTGTCCAGTGGGGATCGAATTGTGGCCGCGTAGGTCGTGCCGCTGTGCCACCGCTGCGCGGACCCGAGGCCCAACAGATCGACCAAGTCGCCGTTGCAGAGGTTAGCTTCCCGATGGTTGTGCGTGACGACGAGCCGCTCGCCAGGCTCGAAGGGTCTGGCCGGTGAATAATCCCGTTGTTTCCGCGCGGCCGTATTCAACTCATGCCGATCCTGGTTCCGCCAGGTGAGCACCTGAAAGTCAGGTACCCGCATCCAATCCTCGGCCTTGTCGCGGTTGTCACGGACGATCGTCACCTTCTGCCAGTCGGCCGGCGGCGGAGCAGTCGACGAGCGCAGCGCGGTGGCCAGCGCGATGATCGGGGAACCGGCCTGTTGGCGGACAACCTCGGTCAGGGAGCAGCGCTCCGCGCTCAGTTGGTCCATCAAGTCCTCGTCGAAGATGCTCTCCGCCCCGTACTTCTCCTTCTCTGCTGCCGAGAGTACCGGCGGGAGCTGGAAGGAATCCCCGATGGCAACGATCGATCGCTGCCCCAGGGTCGGCGTGACCAGATCGTACAGGTCGCTCAGGACTGCTGGCGAGATCATGCTGGACTCGTCGAGGAGCAGCGCAAAGCGAGCCGGGAGATCCTCAATGGTCCGCAGCCGGAAGCCCATGAGGTTTCCGAGGCGGTCGACCACGGGGACGTAGAGGAAAGAATGGATCGTCCGGGCGCAGCGGACCCCCAGCTCTCGAAGCCGAGCTGCGGCCCGGCCGGTGGGACAGGCGACCACGAAGTCCTCGTCGGCCCGCTGGCCGCTGTCCAGCAGGGATTCGACGATCGCGGCGAGCAGGACGCTCTTCCCGGTGCCGGCGTAGCCGCGAATGACCAGGATCCCGCCGGTGTAGAGGATGCGCGTGGCCAGGGCTGCGGCCCGGGTCTGCCCTGCAGTGAAGTCCAGTCCCTCAGGAGCGACGACAGCGACGCGCTTCACGACGCAACCTCCAGGCGGGACACGCCGGCCGTGGCCGCAATCGCGATCCGCTGCGGAAAGAACGCCTGAAACTCCGGGTCGTGGGTGGCCAAGAAGACCGTGCCGAGATCTTTCGCCACCTCCTGCACCAGGCGCACCGCCTGCTCCGCTCCCAGGGAGTCGACGTGGGTCAGGGGCTCGTCGAGCACCAGGAGGTCGAGCCCCCCGTGCAGGCCGGCGGTCACGCTGCGCAGAGCGAGCAGCTCGACGAGATCCGCCCGTCGCTGCCAGCCTCCGGAGCAGCCCGCGTAGGTGCCGGATCCGTGGTCCAGCTCGACGACGGCCGCGAACTTGTCCCGCGACTCCCCGCTTTTCAGCTGGGTCTCCGTGTCGAAGCGCACGGTCAGCCGCCCATCGGAGAGCGCGTGCGCGTACCGCCGGGCTGCTCTATTCAATGCCGGAAGGATCTCGTCGAGGAGCAGCGAGCGGATCCCGGCCGGGCCGAAGCCATCGACCCAGAAGCGGAGCAGGTTGGCTTCGCCGGTCAGCTTCTGCGTGCCGATCTCGGCGTTGTCTTCCTGCGTGCGCAGCTCCAGGGCGCGCTTTTCGATCCCGGCCAGGGAGACGGTGTAGGGGTTGACGGCCGTCTCCTGCGCAACCGCGCGTGCGGTCGTGTCCGCCAGCTCCTTGACAAGGGCCTCCCGGGTCTGCCGGCTCTCCCGGGAGACGGTCAAGACCACGGTCAACCGCATTTCCAGGGAGCGGATGGCTAGCGCTAGTGGCGCGTCGGTCAGCTTGGCCAAAGTGTCTTCCTGCTCCCGCAGCTCCCCTTCCAGCGGGACACAGGCTCGCTTCGCCTCGGTCGTCTCGACCACGCCTTCCGCCAGCCGATGCTCGGTCTCGTCGATCCGTGCAACCAGAGCCTCCTGGGTGGTGACGAGCGTGGCCTTACGGGCCTCCAGCCGCTCGATCTGCTGGTCCAGCGCATCGGCGGCTCGCTCCTTGCGAGCCAGGGCGGCCTGGCGGTCCTCGCGGAGCTTCGCGAGCAGCGTCGTGTCGGTCAGCCCGTGCTCGGCGGCCTTTTCCAGGTCCACCTTGCAGGTGGGGCAGTGGTGGGTGACCTCTTCCCCGAGGGCTTCGATCTCGTCGAGCAAGGGGTCGACCTGATTGAGCAGGCCCGACAGGGTGCAGCCGATCTGCTCCACCTCCGCGCTCAGCTGCTCCCGCTGCCGCAGAAGATACTGCAGCGCGCTCCGGGTCTCCGCGGCGGCCGTATTTTTGGCAAACAGGGTGGTCTGCGCCTCGGACAGGGCGGCGCGGGCGCGCTGCGCGGCCTGCTGCAGCCCCTCGCGGAAAGCGTCCAGCTCCGCCCGCTTTGCGTCCAGCTCTGCCCGGATGATCTGGGGATCCTCGGCCGCGGCGTCTCCGAGATCGTCCAGGGTTGCCTGGACTCGCCCGGCCTGCTGCCGGAGTCGGGTCGCCTCCTGCACCCGCCGCTGCTCCCACTCGGTCTGCGCGGTTGCGGTGCTCGCCAGCTCGCCCTGGACAGCAGCGGTCAACCGGACAAGGTTCGTCCGCTGTACCTGGAGCGCGCCCAGCTCTGCCTCGACGACACGCAGCTGCTCCGCGCCCCGGTCCCGAGCTTTGACGAACCGGTCCAGCTGCAGCATTTCGTCCAGGACGGCCTTGCGCTGCGCGTCGGTCCCGGTCGAAAACTGGTCCAGCTGGCCCTGGCCGAAGATGCAGGACGTACGGAAGGTCTCCCAGGACAGGCCGAGGAGCGTCTGGATCTGCGGGTCCAGCGTCTTCTCCGGCCCGCGCAGCGTCGGCTCGGTCCAGGATTCGCAGCAGATCTGGGCCAGATTCTTGAACTTCTTGTGCTTCCGATGCCGGGTGACCGACACCGCGCCCAAGGTCGGATGGTCCAGAAAGACGGTCACAGAGCAATCGCCAGTCTTGCCCGTCCGCTCCGGATCGTGGACCACCTCGTCTCCGCGCAGCCCGCGGATCGTCCTCCCGAACAGGCACCAGGACACGGCCTCCGAGACGGCCGCGCTCTTACCAGCCCCGTTCGGGCCGAGCACCAGGACCACGCCGCGAGCGTCGCAGTCGAGTTCGACCGACTGCCAGCTCAGGAAGTTGCGGATCTCCAGGCCGAGTACGCGGATCATGGCGCGCCCCCTCCCGACAGAAGCTCTTGCCCCAGTCGCAGTACAGCGTCCCGGTCCAGATCCGGGGCCTTGAAGTCGAGGTAGCGGGACAGGATCTCCGCGTCGGGCAAAGCTGCGGACAGGTCGGCCCGGTCCTTTTTCTGCTCCTGCTCGACGGCGGGAATCACCTCCCAGGTGGAGCTGGGTACGTCTCCCGCGGGCGGGGCCGCGGCCCGGACGAAGTCCTGCGGCCACACCTGCGCGTCGGGGGTCTCCCGGAGGTCGACGAAGTGGGGGGCGACGATCGGGCAGAAGCGAGCTTCCCACGGTGATCCGTGCATCTTCGGATTCCACTCGATCTCCCAGTAGCCCCGCTCCTCCCCCGCGTCGCCCCAGTCGAGCTGCTGCGGGGAGCCGATCTGGATGGCCAAGCGGCCTTCCCGGCTGTTGGCCGCCCAGATCGGCACAGGCACGTCTCCGCGCCAGGCCCGCGGGGAATGGAGGTGGCCGAAGAGCAAGAGCACGTCCGGAGCGGCCGCGAAGACCGGTTTGAGCATTCCCAGGGTCCAGGCGGGCTCCCCTGGGGGGATTGCGTTTCCGGGGAGATCGATTGCATTGTGCGCGAGCAATACCACAGGGCCGTCTTTGGCGGCGGAGCGCACCTGGACGTCAACTGCGTGGGCGAGGATCGCGGCGGCCGCGTCCAGATCGTCGGTATGGGGTAGGAGGATCAGTGTCACGGTGCTGACGGTGCTGTCCGAAATGGAGTAGCGGTCGATCGCCGGCTGGTCGAAGGTGAAAAACCTATTCCGGGCGATGCCGTGGAGCGCGCTCTCTCCGGTCTCCGTGCGGTCGTGGTTTCCGGCAATCCCATAGATCGAAGGTGCGCCCTGCAGGGCCTCCACCGAGGCCAGCAGGGCGGTCGTGGGGATCAAGCCGCGCTGGTGGAACCAGTCCCCCCCGAACAAGGTCAGGTCGGGCTGCCAGGGGCGGTTCCGGTCGACGTCGAGGATCTGCTGCAGGACCCCCTTGCCAGCCTGGAGGCGCGAGTTGCGCCCGGTCTCCGGGTCCAGGGTGGCCCCGGCCTTGAAGGGGTGCAGGTGGAGGTCGGAGAAGACGCGCAGGCGGATCATAGCTCACCTCGGAGGAAGTTTTCCAGCTCCAGGAGATCATCGTCTCCCTGGGTGTTGACCAGCCAGCGCTTCTGCAGCGCTTTGGCGACGGTCATGACCAGATCGACGAGGCCCTGCTGCGTGGTGACGGGGGCTGCCGATTCTTCCTGCCGCTTCTCCCACGGAGCCTTGATCTCACCCCAGGCTTCGTCTTCGACGTCGGCGCTGTCCGAAAGCAGATCGGCCCAGGTTGCGCGCAGCTCCTCGTCCCCGGCGCGGGAGGAAAGAAGATCCGTGAGATCGTCGGTCATCGCGTCGAGCGCTTCCGCGGCAGCTTCGGCCTTGGCCTCGCGGGTGACCTTCCCCTCCAGGGCTTCCTCCAGCTTCCCAGCCAGCTTTTCGATCAGCGCGTCGACAGAGGGGGCGTCGACCGCTTCCCGGGCCGTATCCCAGCGGTCTTCGATCTTCTCCAAGAGACGCTTGAAGCTATTGTCCAGGGCCGTCCGGACGCTCTCCTCGACCAACCCTGCCACGTCCTCGGAGGCAGCGTCGGTGCGCTCCACAAGGGAGTCGCAGAGATCGTCGTGACGGATCAGATCGTACTTCAGCGACGAGATCCAGCTCATGTTCTCCTCCTGGTCAACCCTGGCCGGCGAAACGCGTTTCGCCGGCCAGGGAAGATCTCGCGCTGCTACTTGGCGTTGATGGCGCGACGCCGCTTGAGCCGATCCGCGATCGACAGGGAGGCCGCCTCGGAGGCGGCCGCGACCACGGCAGGGTCAGCCGGCGGTTCCAGAATGGCCTCGACGAGGGGGGCCGGCACCGGCGGAGGCGGCGCGGCCGGCGCGGCCGGCTTCACCACCGTCACCTTCGGCGGCTCCGCGGGGGCCGGGGCAGCGACAGGGACGGTGGCGGGAGCCGCGGGCTTCCCGAGGCCGAGCCGCCGGGCCAGGACCAGCACGTCCGCGGAGGGGGCCGCGTCCCGGGAGGGCTCTTCCTCTCCGCCACAGGCGCGGAGGAAGTTGCACTGTGCGCAGCCGGGGTGCGCGGGGTCGCGCCGATCCGACTTGAAACACACGGGAGGCGGCCCCTTGGGCGCTTCCTTGTCGGCCTTCTGCGGCCGGGTCACCGTGCCACCGGAGCAGATCGTCCGCTGGTCCGCGAGCGACCAGCACCGCAGGACGTGCTCGGCCCAGTCGGGATCGTAGAGATTGACCACCTTGCCCTCGGGCGCGCCGAGGGGGTAGTCGTCGGGGAGCACCTTCAGCTCGTATTCCCGCTCCAGCCGCTCCCCCGACACCTTGATCTCGAATTCGCGGCCCATGCTACTGAAGAAACGCCCGGCGTAGCGGTCGTCGGTCAGGTAGCCCAGGATCTCCTCGTAGAGCCCCTTGGGCAGCTCGGCCAGGACGTAGCGACCCTGAGGCTTGTCGGCGGTGCGCAAGACCCCGTTGACCATGTACTTCCGGCCGACGCGCTCGTTGTTGCCCTGCTTGCGGGACGCGGAATTGTCCGACGCACGCAGCCCCTCCGCGATCTTGCAGAAGATGCAGTGGCGACCGAGCAACTCCTGCTCCTCTTCCGAGCAGATCCGGCCGCGGTCGCGGCCCAGCTCGTCGAGCAGCCGGGCCAGGGCGGGATCGGCGTACTGCCCGTGGGTGACAGCCGCGCAGCGGATCCCGTCCATATTGCGCGACTTCGTGACCCCGTTCTCCTGGTAGACTTCCCGCGCGCCGTAGTTGACGAGGCCGAAGTGGTTGCCGGTCTCCCGATCGAAGACCTCCCGCTCACCCTGGCGGGGAATGAAGTCCACCGGGCGGAATTGGTAGGACTCGCCGGCCTTGAAGCGGAGAAACTCGCTGTTGCCGCCGTGACTGTCCGCCAGCTGCTTCTTGCGCGCCTTCAACTGATTGTAGTCGATGCCCATGTGTCCTGCTCCTTGCGCTGTTTCCTCGTTTCGAGGTGGTTTGCGCTCCTGTTCTTGGGCTAGCTATCCTCGCATGCCGATCGCCCGCCCCTTGGCGACCGCTGATTCGTTGTCCGACTCCCGCCGCTCCGAGATCGCCAGCTGGATCAGGGTGTCCCGGCGATGCTCGAAAGCCTGGACGATGTAGAGGCCGATCCGGGCGCGGCTCTTCGCGCTGTTGGCCGCCTCCACAGCCTCCTGGTAGCGGGGTGACTGCTCCAGGCGGTTCTTGACCACCTTGTCCGCGGCGGTGGCCGCGATCCCCTCGGCCTTGGTCTCCAGGCGCAGCAGCTCGGAGATCTCGCCGGAGACGCGGTCCAGGGCGGCCTCTTCCTGGTCCTTCTCCGCTTCCAACCGAGCCCGGACGGCAGCCCAGAAGGCGTACAGCCCCGCGTGACGGCTCAGGAGATCGTGCATGTTGCCGTCGCAGGAGAGCTGCGTCGTCAGGTTGACCGTGCGAGGGCCCTCCTCGGTGGTGATCCACACCCAGACGTCACCGTTCGGTTTTTCGGACATCGTGATCAGGGTCGGCATCGTGGTCCACTCCTCAACGCGGACAGAGCTGTCCGCAGCCGCCGGTCCTGCCGCGCTTCCTGCCGCAGCCGGCCCAGGCGCTCCAGATCCCGGTCGTTGTAGTCGCAGGTGAGGTTGACGCCGGAAACGCCCACCTCGTCTTCCCAAGCCAGGAGCCAGACCGGCCCGAGGATCCCGGAGAGCACACCGGCCTGGATGGCCGCGCTGGTTGTCCCTGTCTGGCGGAGCAGCAGGTGGAAGCGATAGTCGCTGTCCTGGTACTCGACGGCCAACCGCTCATGCAGATTCGCGCTCGGGGCCTCCAGGCGCAGCTGCAACCGCAGCCGCTTCCACTCGCGCCAGATCCCGATCGCACAGCCCGAGGTGATCGCCCAGGTCGGCGGGATCGTGGTACCCCAGCGGCACAAGCAGCCGCGCGCGTCGCACATATCGAAGACGGCCAGGACAACCTCCGCGGGACGCGTACCAGCCAGCTCGCAGCGCTGGTAGAGAAGGTCGACCTCCCGGGTAGCGAAGCGGTGGGTCCGCCGGATCCCGGTGCGGCCGCTGCATAGCTCGGCGTAGAGCAGCTCGGCGCGACGGATCGCCTGGTTCCGCTGCTCCCGGGCAGCCAGCGCGGCGAAGTCAATCGGCGGAGGTGACCCATCTACAGCTGCTTCTGCTGGCGCAGCTGCGCGAGCGCGCAGCGCACGATCTCGCGCAGCTCGGCGGACTTCTCCCAGCTTTCGAGAAGGTCCTTCAGGAGGGCGGGGCTCACCGGAGCCGTCTTCGGCGAAGGCGCGGCCGGCGGAAGCGGAGAGGGGGCGGGCTCGGCGCACGGAGGCACCTCCGGAAGCGGGAGAGTGACAGCGGGGGTGGCTTCCTCGTCGAGCATGTTGCCCTGCCAGATCGGGCAGGGGTCGCACATGGCCAGGTGCCCGGGGTCGATCCCGTCGACCCCGCTGACAAGGAAGGCTGCGACGGCCCCGCTCCACCCGGCGGAAACAGGCACGCCGGTTCGGCCGCCGGCAACGGCGCGGACGGCGATCATGTTTTTCTGGAATCCACCGCGGCCGCCGGTCGGGTCGACGCCTTCCCACCAACCACCCTCGGTTGGAATCAAGGGGACGCCGAGGTGAACAGCGATTGCGCCGCTGGCCTGGACTCCGTGCAAGAGCGACTCCAGGTTTTGTCGGCCAAGCCCGAACCAGACGCGCTTGCCTTTGCCCACCTGGGCCATCTTACGGCCCCAGGGGGGGCAACCCTCGCGCTTGCAGATCAGCTGGAAGCGGGAGAGGCTGCCATCCTTGCCGGGCACCTCGACAACCGCGGTGGCATCCGGGCCGAGGTCGTGGGGGGTCACCTGCAGGGCCAGGTCTGCCAGGAAGATCTTGTTCGCCTTCCGTGCCACCTTGCACGCGTCCAGGATTCCGGACGGGATCCCCAGGATCCGCTTGTCGCCTTCGGGCAAGATAGGATAGGCTATGGCCGAGATCCCGTTGCAGGCCACGAGGTAGCCATCGTCGAGCCAGATCCGATCTCGACCCTCGTACTCGGCCTTCCCCTGCTTATTTACCGTGCAGGTGAAAGCCGACAAGGCTTCGACCAGCTCCACCGGGAGCTTCAACTCGTAGGACTCGGCCACCGGGACACCTCCTGTTCCTGCTCGCACCAGATCTGTACCCCGAGAATGGAAAGTCGGCCAACAATTCGACCGGAGGCAAGCAGGGAGCCGCAAAGACGCCTCTTGACATCTTGCTAGAGAGTCACTAGGCTAGTAGGGCAAGCGCCGGAGAGAGTCGCGGCGAAACGCGTTTCGCCCCCCGGTAAAGTGACGCAGGAAGATTGCAGCGGAGGTAAAATGAAGCCGAAAAAGCTACCCCAGGGCACCGGGCTGGTTGCTGTCGGCGCTGTTGCCGTTGTTGCGGCCGGCGGGTTTTTGGCGGAGAGTGCGCCGCTGGCCCGGCTCCCGCTTTCCAAGACAATGCGGCGGCTCGGAGAGAAGGGAGATCTCCTCTGCGCCCTGCTCTCCCACGAGCAGCGCCGGGCGTTCGAGGAGGGCTTCGCCCAGGAGCGCCACCTGCTCCACGGGATTCGCTGCTTCCGGCTGAACGGCGAGGGCGAGGTGGTTCCGGAAGGCTGGTCCAACGGCGTCAACGCCTGGGTGGACGTTGCTGCGGCGAAGACGGCGCAACTCCTGGCAGGGGAACCGGGGGACACGATCTGGCGCTGCCGGATGGCCTGGGCGCTTGTCGTCGAGGCAGCGCGGGCGGGGGGGCTCTGATGCGCCGGCCACGCTGCTACATCATCGGGCCATTTAGGGCCCAGACCGAACTGGGCCGGCGGCAGAACATTGCCGCTGCAGAGCGCACGGCGTTGAACGTGGCCGCTGTCGGCTACTTCTACCGCTGCCCGCATCTGCACAGCGCGCACTTTGACGGGCAGCTCGACGACGCATACTGGCTTGCCCTCGGGCTGGACCTGCTGAGCGAGTGCGACGTTGCCTACCTCGTCCCCGACCCCGCCTGCCCGGAAGGAATGCTGCTCGGTCGGTCCTGGCTCGACCCGACCGGAGGCTGCGTCTCGACAGGCAGCACAGCCGAGGTGGCATGGTGCTACGAGCACGGTATCCCCGTGTTCTACAACGAGAAGCAGCTCCGGAGTTTCGTCGACAACTGGAACTGTCGGGACGCAGGGAAGCTCCCGGAAAACGAGTGAATCATGATCGAAGTTTTGCCCCGCAAACCCGCACGGCGTAAGGCCCCGCTCTTCCCCTCGCGGGCGGGTGCGCGCGCGCCTGCTATGGGGCCAGTAGGCCCTTACTTTTCTTGTCTTACTCCTGACATTCCATTCAGAGTGTATTTTCTCTGTCTTCTTGTTTTTCTTGAAAGCGAAACGCGTTTCGCGTTCATTCCTAATTTCTTTTCAAGGGTCGGCGGTTCATGCTAATCCGACTTTCCGGAGACGAGATCCTCTTCTATGGCCTGCAGCGCGAAGCCGCATGGCAGGCTCATTTGCGCTACAATCCGAGCGAGAAAGCGTGGGTCGCGAAGGCCACGCCACGCTATGCGGACTTGCTGTCGCGCTTCTTCCGGTCAGAAGACCTCGGAGTGGCAAAACCTCTTGTGGATCAGCTACTTTCTTTGCAAAACCAGGAGGAAGTGGATCTGGCGCATCTCCGGGCGACGAGAGCAGACCGAGCCGAGGTCGACAAGCTCTTCGATCTCCTCCCTGGACTCGACCGGGTAGCCTTGTACCACCACCAGAAGCAGGCCATTCTGCACGGTGTTTTGTTTCCCAGATGGTGCTACTGGATGCAGATGGGCACCGGAAAGACACTGGCAGCGCTGGCTACTTTCCGGACGCTACTGGAGCAGGGGGAGGTCTCCCGGTGCCTGGTAGTAGCCCCGTCTCGGTTACTTCACGAAGCCTGGGAGAGACAGGCAAGGCAGTTTCTCGGCCTATCCGTACTGGTAGCCGAGAAGGTACCGCTGAAACAGCGAATGCAGCTGGTTCGGGATTCCACGGAGCAGGTGGTCGTGATTTCCTACAAGGCTATCCGGAAGTTCGGCGCACAGTACGCAGCTATCCTCCAAGCGGGAGCTTGGCTGGCAATCTTTGACGAGGCTGCGCGCTACGTTGGTGGGAAGAGCTTACAAGGGGATGCGGCCGGGCAGATCAGCGCAGCGGCGGCCCGGGTACTTTTGCTCACCGGAACACCCTTCACGGGAGACGTGGAGCGCTTCTACCGGCAGATAACGATCCTCGACCTCGGAGAGACGTTCGGACCTTCCTGGGGTCGGTTTATTCAGCTAGCCTTGGACTGGGGTGCAACGCAGGACTACTGGGGGAAGGTTCACTGGGATAAATCGCCACCCTTCCTGGCCTATCTTCGGGAGGGAGTGCGCCGCAACTCGGTTCAATGGGATCGGGATGAGTGCCTAGACCTTCCGGAGCGGGTGCTTCGGGATATACCTGTGACCCTGGGTCCGGAGACGGCCAAGGTCTACCACGCCGTAAAGACAGGCGGATCCGTCCCGGGTTTCGGGATTGCGCTTCCCTCTGGCGCGGTCAAGGCTCTGCGGATGGCCCAGGTAACGTCGGGTTACGTCTACCAGGAAGATCCTGACGGGGTCTACCGGGGGAAGTACCGCCGGTTGGCCGACAATACCAAGCTGGATGCGCTCCTGGAGATCCTTTCCGACGAGCTGGAAGGGGAGAAGGTGATCGTCTGGGTGCGCTGGTTAGAAGAGCTGGACGTGGTCGCCGAGGGCTTGAAGAAGAGCCGGATTGGCTTTGTGGAGCTGTCCGGGCGGACGTCCAAGCGGGTAAGCGAGCAGCTGTCGGTCTGGCGCGCTCCGGACGGGCCTACGGTGCTGCTGGCGACTGTGCAGACCGGCGGGGAGGGCCTGACCCTCAACGAGGCGTCGGCCATGGTTTTCTTCTCGGTCGGGTACGACTGGGAGGTCTACCAGCAGGCCATCGATCGAAACTACCGGATCGGCCAGCAGAAGCGGGTCGTGGTTCTCCGGCTGGTCGCGCAGAAGACCGTGGACGTCGAGATCGTGAAGGTGCTCGCCCGGAAGGGCCGGCTGGCGGATCTGGTCCTCGGGGCTGGGGAGGGGGGCGCTTGACCATCTTCGGGGAAAACTACCGCCCGGACGCGTTCGCCTTCTTGCCGGAGTTTCAGTTGCGGCTGCTCGCGCTGCTTGTCCGGGATCGTCGCTGGCTTGCCGGCCATCGGTCGGCGGTCGACTACCGCTACTGGGAAGACCCGTCCCAGGCAATCCTGGCTGAGCTGCTGCTCAGCCACTACGACCGCTACCACGTCCCGCCAGACGAGCTGGAGCTGGCTGAGGCGCTGGACTCCTACCTGGAGCGGCGGAAGGACCGGGAGCCGCTGCGGGACCACCTGGCGGACGCGCTCCAGCAGGTTTTCGGGACCGACCTCGGGACGGTGGAGCACCTCTCCGAGAAGCTCCTGGAGTTCGCCAAGCATCAGGCCGTCAAGGCCGCAGTGATCCGGTCGGCCTCGCTGCTGCCCGAGGGGGACTACTCGGAGATCGAAGAGCTGATGCGCACCGCGCTGACCCTCGACGTGGACCGCTCCAAGGCTGGCGAGCGGTACGCCGACCTTTATGCCCGGGTCGCGCGGATGGACTTCGCGGATCTTCGCCGGCCGGTGCCGGTGGGGATCGGCCAGCTGGACGCGGCCCTGGGCGGCGGGCTCGGGCGGACAGAGCTGGGGCTGATTGAAGGGGATACCGGACTGGGTAAGACTCTAGCCCTGATTGACTTTGCGGCCGGGGCCTGTCTCGCCGGCTACGTCGTGTTCTATGCCTCCCTGGAGGATCCGATTTCCAAGCTGACCGAGCGGCTCAATCGGCGGCTGACCGGTTGGACCCGCAAGGAGATCGAGGCCCGGAAGGAAGAGACGGTCACGCGGATTGAATCCATCCTCCGGTTCACCCGCGGGGAGATCCTGCTGGCCTGGTTTCCTCCGGACGTGACCTCTTGGGAGGTGATCCCGGAGTCGATTCGAGCCAAGGAGGCCGAGATCGGGCGGACGGTGGACCTTGTGATCGTCGACTACTTGAACAAGGTCAAGCCGCCCCGGGACGGGCAGAAAGACCACGAAGCGGCGAAGGATCTGGCGTTGCGGATGGTGGGCTACCTCGGGGAAACGGAGAAGGCCGGTTGGTCGGCGGTGCAGGTGACGGCCGAGGGTGGCAAGGCCAAGACGGTGACCCACCAGCACGCGTTCGGCGGCCGGGCTCAGACCCATCCGGCCCGGGTGATCCTGGGGCTGAGTCAGACGGAGCAGGAGGCCGGCGCGAAGCCCTGGCCGAAGCTGCGGGTCAACATCAGCAAAAGCACGGACAGCCGGGCTCGGCGGGCGATTCCCTGCTACGTCGACTACGAGCGCTCCCGGCTGGTTCCCTACGAGGAGCAGAAGGACGAGGTCGCCGCGGGCGCGCCGCCGGTGATCGGGGAGAAGGCGAAGCCATGATGACCCCACTTCAGCGCTGTGTGCTCGACGCTGTGCTCGCCTGCCCAGGGGGGATCTCCCTGGATGACCTTGCCGCGGGCTACGTCCCGGCGCGCCGGTCTCTCGCGGCAGCTCGCGCCTCTGTCCGTGACGTGCTCCACCGCCTCGGGGCCGAAGGGCTGGTCGAGTCGGTTGACGCCGGGGAGCATTGGCGGAGGGCTGAGCCGTGAGGGACCAGTTGCCCGTTGAAGCCCCTGCCCCGAAGAAGCGGCTGGCCGCCGAGGAGGTCACTGCCGGCCTGCGGTTGCTGCTCCGTTCCCGGTACGGCGAGGCTCGGCGCTATGCCGTCTTGGAGGAGGTGGCCGACTCGACGGGCTACGCCGCCAGCCGGTCCTGTGACCTCGTCGCGTTCAACCTCTGGCCGTCCGACGGCCTGGAGTGGCAGGGCCACGAGATCAAGGCGTCCCGATCGGACTGGCTCAGGGAGATCAAAGACCCTGACAAGGCCGATGCCTTCGCGATCTACTGCGACCGGTGGTGGATCGTGGCCGGCGACAAGGCAATGGTCCAGATCGGGGAGCTGCGGGAGGGCTGGGGGCTGATGGTGCCCGGCGCGAAGGGGCTGCGGGTCGTCGTCGGCGCGGCCAAGCGGGAGCCGAAGCAGGTGCCCCGGCGGCTTGTGGCGGCCATCCTGCGACGGTCGCAGGAATCCTCCCCGGGCGAGCGGGAGCGGCTGCTCCTGCGGGACCAGTTGAGCCGGGCGACTGGCGACGCGGTGCAGGAACAGCGGCGGGCAGAGCGGGAGCGGGACCGTCTACAAGGCGAGTTGGACAGCCTCCGTAAGGGCCTGGCCGACTTCGAGACAGCCAGCGGAATCAGGGTCGAAGGGTACAGCGGCAAGCGTCTGGGGGAGCAGGTAGCGCTGTTGGGGCGGACGCAGATCCCGCCCTACCGGATCAGTGAGTACCGGCGGCTGGCGACTACGGCAGAGGGTCTGGCCCGGGAGGCCAAGGAAGCGGCAGACGCGGCCGAGCTGTTTGCGGGGAGGTGACCGTGCGCAGGAACAGGCGGGTGGATCTCAGTCTTTTCGGAGCTGGTTGTCGCGATCTGCGTGCTGAGGCGCAGGCGCGGGACCGTGCTTTGGATCTCCTGGCCGAGTATCGTGCGCTGCTCGTGGCAGAGGCCAGGGCGATCGCGTTGCGGATCTGCCAGGAGCGCGGGCGGGTGACGTCGAGCCAGGTACTCGCGGAGCTGCGCGGTCGGGAAGACCTGGCGGCCGCGCTGGCCGCTGCCGACCCGCGGTTCATGGGAGTGGTGTTTCGCGGGGAGCCGTGGAAGCAGCTGGGGTGGGCTTCGACCGGGTCTCATCGTCGGCGGGTGCCGGTCTGGGGGCAGGGGAGCAATCTGGGCTTCCTGTTGAAGGAGGAAGGCTGATGCCGTTCAAGGAGCAGCTGGCCGATGCACAGGCCAGGCGAGACTACTGGAAAGATCGGCCGCTGTCTTCTGCAGATGCCGGGGTTGCTATCAGGCTGTACGCGGCGTGGGAGACGACGGTCGGCCATTTGCAGCGGATCATTCATGCGGAGGCTTCTTTTGACGCTGCGGAGGCTGCTTACCAGGAGGCGGAGCGTGTCCGCAATGCCGCTGCTGATGCTTTGGGTCACGTTTTGACCTGTTATGAGGATTCGTACTACCAGAGTCAAGACCTGGAGAGCGCAGCGGTGCGGCTCGGGTGTACGCCGCCGGGGGAGGGTTACTGTGCGCCGGAGTGACCTTCTCCAGTCCGCTCTGGAGAGCGGCAAGCGGGAGCGCAAAGCGGGGGAGTACACGATCCTCTGTCCATTCTGCGAGGCCAGGATCGGCACGCCCGACGTGACCGGCAACCTCGGGGTGAACGTGCTCAAGGGCGCTTTCTACTGCTGGCGCTGCCACTGGGGCGGCTCGTTGCGTTACCTGCTGAAGCAGGCCGAGAAGGGCGGTCTGCTGGAGCCGGTGCGGCAGATTGATCTGCGGGCTGCGCTGCGCCCCCTGGAAAGCCTCCCTGTTGCCTCGCCGGTGGGCTTTCCGGCCTATCCCCTACCTGGGGGGTTCGTCTACCTTGCCACGGCTCCCGGGGGCTTTGGCGGGCACGCTACAGCGTACCTCCGCGGGCGGGGCGTGACCCCGGCACAGGAGCAGAAGCTCCGGCCGGGGTACACAACGCAGGAGTCGGCCCGCGGGGAGCGGGACTGGCGCGGGCGGGTGATCTTCCCGGTCTTCCTGGGGGGCCAGGTGGTCTATTTCGTCGGCCGGTCGTGGGGGTCGGCGGAGCCGAAGGCGTTGAATCCGCCCCTGCCCGAGGGGCTGGGCAGGCCGATCTGGGGGCTCGACGCGATCCCGCTGGGGGGCGGGGTGGTGCTGTGCGAGGGGATCCTATCCGCGGCGGCCGTCCCGAACGGCGTTGCGGTGCTCGGCTCGTCGTTGACCGAGGTGCAGCTCTTCCTGCTGCTGTCCCGGATTCCGAGTCAGATCGTGGTGTTCTTTGACGCTGACGACGCCGGGAGGCAGGGTGCGCGGGACGTGGCCGAGCGACTGCGGAAGATCTGGCCAGGGGAGTTGCGGGTGGCCTCGCTCGCGGTGGAGGGGAAGGATCCGGGGGACTATCTGGGGGAGCCGGGGGTCATTGCGGAGGCGCTGCGGGGGGCGAGCCCGTTCGGGTTGACCGACTCGCTGCGGACGCTAGCAGGGATTCGTCGGAGATAGGCTTGACGCTGCTTTCGGCGTGTGTTACGTTACTCAATAGGAGGGATTCACGATGGCGACTGCGAAGGTGAAAATGGGGCGGAAGGCGCTCCCGGGGACGCGAGTCACGGAGAAAGGGGCCGGCTTCTCGGTCTGGCTTGGACAAGAGTTGCGGGATCGGTTCTTTGCGCTGGCCGCCGAGCTGAACGTCCCGCCGTCGTCGATGGCCCGGGTGGCAATGAACCTTCTGCTGGATTCCTCCGTAGATGATGAGGTCTTCAAGAATCAGGTGGCCGAAGCGGCCTCGCCCAAGCAGGGGCGTGAGCGGGTCCGGATCTCCAAGTGAGCAGCGCACTCTGGGATGCTCTGGCAGCCCCCGCGGCCCGGCTGGGGGGCGCTGCGCTCTGCGAAGACGTCCGCGCCGACGCGTGGCTCCGGCTGCAGCCGTTTCAGGAGGAGATCGACGACAAGCTCTCCTCCTGGGCCTGGCGGGCTACGCGCTGGGAAGTTTCCCGAGAGCGGCGGGCGCAGTCGCGGGAGATCCCCGCGGAGATGCTGGCCTACCCAGTCGCGCGGCCGGATCCGGAGGCTGTGCTGGTCCTGCGTCGCTTTCTGTTCCGGTGCGCTCCCGACGAGCTGGAGTTGATCCGGCACCGGTTGGACGGGCAGAGCGACATGGCGGCGGCGGTGCTGCTCTACCCGAACGCGGCGGAGCGGACGGCGCGGCGACGGTTGGCCGAGGTGGCAGCGCGGTTGCGAGCGCGAGCAGCAGCAGAGCTGTAGGGGGTATTGGTGACGGTTGATCTCTGCCGAGCGCGGCCCGAGTGCCTGAAGTGCGGCCTCTGGCAGGAGGGGTGCCAGCGGCCGATGATCCACGGCCGCGGCAGTGATCATCCCGCGGTCATGTTCATTGGGCGCGATCCAGGGTACGAGGAAGACCAGATCGGACAGGTGTTTGTCGGCCCCTCTGGCTACCTGCTCGACCTGGGTTTGGCCAGCTACCAGATCGCCGAGGAGCTGGTCTATCGGACTAACATCGTCCGTTGTCGTCCGTTGGGCAACAAGCTACTCCAGGAGGCGAAACGCGTTTCGTGCTGCTCCGCCTTTCTCCTGGAAGAGATAACCCGGTTGCAGCCGCGGATTCTTGTTCCCCTGGGTGGGGTTGCTTGCGCAGCCCTGACCGGCAAGGGGGCGATCCGGGAGATGCACGGACGCGCGCTGGAGCAAGATGGCCGGATCGTCCTGCCCATGTATCACCCTTCGGCGGTGCTCCACGATCCGTCGCTGCAGCCGGTCTTCGACCGGGACTTCGCCCTGCTGCGCAAGGTGCTGGTCTACGGGAAGGTGGACCCCGACCCGATCGACGATGGTGTCCTGACCGACATCGGGGAGGTTCGGGCAGTCTTCGACGAGATCTTCCGGCGCGGCTACGTTGCCTTCGACTACGAAACCAATACCCTGAAGCCCTGGGAGCATCCCAGCCCGCGGATCGGGCTGCTCTCACTGTCGCTCGGGTCACACCGGGCGCGGGCGCTTCCTCTCGACCCGTGGCAGAGCCCCTGGGAATCGCCCTGGACGGTCGAACAACGGGCCGAGCTGGCTGTCCTGATCCGGCGGATGTTGACCGACCCGAAGCTCGTCCGGGAGGCGCACAACGCCCAGTACGAGCACCTGATGACTGCCTGGTGTTTCGGGTTCGAGATGGGACTGACACAGGACAGTATGCTGGCCCATGCGCAGCTTGACGAGAACGCGGTTCACAACCTGGACGATCTCGCCTGGCGCTTCACGGATCTCGGCGGCTACAAGGAGAAGTTTCGCGACGAGCTGCCGGATCCCGACAACTTCCTCTCCGCGCCGCTTGACCGGCTGGGCTGGTACGGCTGCCGGGACGTCGTGGTGACCGAGCGGGTGGGAGCAGCGGTGCGGGCTCAGCTCACCCCGGAGCAGCTGACCATCCTGCGGGACGTGCAAGAGCCGCTGATCCCTGTGCTGGCTGGGCTGGTCCGGGTGGGGAAGAAGGTCGACCTCGACGCGGTGAAGTGGTTGGACGCCGAGTGGACGGCTCTGGCGGATGGGATCGAGGTGGAGCTGCGGGCCTGGCCCGAGGTGGCAGCCGCGGAGCAGGTGCTCGCGGTGCAGCGAGCAGACGCGGACGCTGCCCGAATGATGTTGGAGCTGCGCGACCTCCAGGCCGATTCGGAGAAGGCCAAGAAGACGGCCCGGCAGAAGGCGATTGCCTGGCGGCTGGAGGAGGTCGCGGCCATCAAGGCGCGGGATCCCGCTGTTCTGGAGGTCTACCGGGAGCCCTTCAATTTCCGCAGCGACCCGCAACTCCGGGTGCTCTTCCTGGACCCAGCCTGCCTGGCCTACCCCTATACCCGGTTCACGACCGAGACGGGGGAGCCGAGTGTCGGGAAGGACGCGCTGGTCGTCTGGGGGGAGCATGACGAGCGGCCGCGGTTGTACCGTCGCTACCGGCGGTTGCGGACTATCCATTCTAGCTTCATTGCGCCGATGTACGAGTATCTGGCCAAGTCTTTGGATGGTTGTGTGCATGCTGGGTACAACCAGCATATTGCACGGACTCACCGGCTGAGTAGCTCGGATCCCAACGAGCAGAATAGGCCCCGGGATGATACCTGTGCGGTGCTTGGCGCTCCACCCATCCAGGATGCGATGTATTGCTCCCGTTTCTCGGGCGGGGAGGTTGTCAAGGCGGACTATTCGCAGCTGGAGCTGCGGGTGCTCGCGGTGGCCAGCGTGGATCTGGCGTTGCTTGCCGCGTACGAGAAGGGGCGGGATCTGCATGCGACGACGGCTCTGGGCTTTTTCGACAACCTCCGCGGGGTCGTCTCCGACGAGGTGTTCGCAGCGGCCCTGGAGAAGGCCAAGCAGCGGGAGGCTTGGAAGACAGAGCGCGGGATCGGGAAGCGGTGCAACTTCCTGACCTCCTACGGTGGGTCGGCGCAGCGGCTCCAGGCGCTCCTGGCGGAGCAGGGGCTCTTCCTCCCCTTGGAGGACTGCGAGCGGTACGTCGAGCTGTTCTTCGAGCTGTACCCGGGGGTGCGGCGCTACATGCGTTGGGTCTCGGATCAGGCGGTGGCCGCGGGCGGGGTCGTGGTCTGCGCGGACGGGTCGCGGCGGCACCTGCCAGCCCTGATCCACGGGGAGCCGGGGGAGCGGGCGCACGCGGAGCGGGAGGCAGGGAACGTCACGATCCAGTGGCCGGCGGCGAAGCTGACGATGATCGCGTTGTCGTTGCTCGGTCAGCTGCTCCGGGAAGAGAAGATGGAGTCGCTGATCGTCGGGACCATTCACGACTCGATCCTGGTTGACTCGCCGGCCGAGGAGGCCGAGGAGGTGGCGGAGCTGGTCAAGGGGGCGATGGAGCTGGCCGCGGAAGACCCGCGGTGGATGCCGGCCGGGTGGTGGAACCCCCGGGTGCCGGTGATCGCGGACGTGGGGTGAGCATGAAACGGCAGACCAAGAAGGTGTCCCCAGCAGTGGCCCAGGCCAAGGCAGTCGAGAAGGCGGTCGTGACGTCGGCCGCGGCGGAGCCCAATCCGCAGTACCTGATCGACGTCAACAAGCGCTACGGAGCGGGGTCCGTCATGGTCCTCGGGTCGGAGGGGGTGGTTGCAGGGGTGGTCCCGATCCCTTCCGGGCTGCCTTCCCTCGACGCCGCGCTCGGGGTCGGCGGCCTCGCGGAGGGGCGGCTGGTCGAGATTTTCGGGATGGAATCTTCGGGAAAGACCTCCCTGGCGCTGATCTTCCTCGGCCAGGCGCAGAAGCTGGGCCGGCTGGCCGGCTTCATTGACGCCGAGCACGCGCTGGACCCGGCCTACGCCAAGAAGCTCGGGGTGGACGTTACCCGGCTGCTGATCTCGCAGCCGAGCTGCGGGGAGGAGGCCCTGGAGATCGCGGAGACGATGATCGTCGAGGGCGGGGTCCGGTTTATCGTCGTCGATTCCGTGGCCGCGCTGGTGCCCAAGGCCGAGATTGAAGGGGAGATGGGCGACGCGCACGTCGGCCTGCTGGCCCGACTGATGAGCCAGGCAATGCGCAAGCTCACCGGGGTCGCGTCGAAGCACGGGGCCACCGTGGTCTTCCTGAACCAGATCCGCATGAAGATCGGGGTGATGTTCGGCTGCTTCCACTACAACGCGAGGGTGACGTTGGCCGATGGCGGGAGTGAGAAAATCGGGAAGATTGTCAATCAGGAGCTTCCTGTGGAGGTGTTGTCACCCGATCCGTTGACGGGAGTTTGTTCGCGGGCAAAGGTCGTTGGATGGCACGATAACGGGAATGCTGATGGTTTTCTCCAGTTCGTTGTTGAGGGTGTTGGGGGAAATGGACGGGCATCATTCGGGGTGACTCGGAACCACATGCTTTTCGCCCCTGCCCCGGCCTTCTTTGGTATTGAGGAAGGGGGTCCAATGTGGACGGAGCGGCGGGCGGAATCTTTTAGTAGTGGTGACCTCGTGGGGCACAAGGTGTTAGTGCAGTTTACCCCGTTGCAGCGGCAATTGGCAGTTGCATCGGTGCTCGGAGACGGGTCGCTTCGTGCGGTTAGCCGTCATACGACGGCGTTGCGCCTGGCTCACGGTCCACATCAGGTGGATTATATGCGCTGGAAGGAAGAGTTGCTTGCCGGCTGTGTTGCTTGGTCCGGCCCACATAGGCAGAGTGGCGGGTGGTGTGTTGACTGTCGTCCGTCCAATGATATGACAGCTATCCGGCAGGAAGCATATCGACCGGACGGGTCGCGGTTGTTGTCGGGGATTGTTCTCGACGAGTTGACGTTGTTCGGAGTTGCTGTGTGGGCGATGGACGATGGTTCGTTTTCTGGTTGCTACGCGCGGTGGGGGTGCGGGAAGTTTGAGATCTCTGTTAAGAGCTATACCAACGAGGAGAGGAGTATCCTCGCCAGGCGTCTTGGGGAGCTTGGTTGTGGTGTGCCGACCGTGACCAGGGGAGGGACGTTGGTTTGGTCGGGTGCGCGTACCGAGGTCCTTATGGAGAAGATTGCGCCATTTGTTCCGTCGTGCATGGACTACAAACTGCATCCGAAGTTCCGGGGAAGGTATGTCCAGATTGACGATCAGGAGCAAGAGGATCGCTATATGCTGGTTCCGGTTCCGATTGTGGACATCTACGAAAAACCGTTGACGAGGTCGATGCGGCGCTTTGATCTCACTGTCGAGGGGAACCATACCTACCTTGTTGATGGTGTGGCTGTACATAACTCGCCCGAGACGACCACGGGCGGCAACGCGCTGCGCTTCTTTGCCTCGCAGCGGTTGGAGCTGCGCCGCGAGGCCGCGATCAAAGACGACGCGGGGCAGGCGATCGGCTCGCGGGTCAAGGTGACCGTGGTCAAAAACAAGGTCGCTGCGCCCTTCCGGACGGCCTCGGTCGACCTCCGCTATGCCTGGGGGTTGGATCGGGAGTCGGACGTGCTGGATGTGGCCGAGAAGGCCGGGATTGTCCAGCGGTCGGGGGCCTGGTACTCCTACGGGGAGGTGCGGCTGGGGCAGGGTCGGGAGCAGGCGACGGCCTACCTGCGCGAGAATCCGGCGCTGGTCGAGGAGTTGGTGGGGAAGCTGCCGTGACAATCGTCAAGGGCAAAGCCGTGGTGCAGATCTCCCGGAGAACGAACGGGAACAACCCGGATCTTGTAACGATCATGATCCAGGACGAGAACAGCCGGTCACAGGTGGAGGCGTTTCTGACCCTGGAGCAATTCGGGTTGGTGGTCATGGGGTGTTACTTTGATGGGGCTACCGCCGAGTGGCACAACCCAGAGCTGTTGGGTTTTGTCCGAGAGACCAAGACCGTCTATGTGACGTGGAGTGGTTCTTTCAGGACAACTCCGCAACAGCGGCAGGAGGCAATCTCCTTGTACGAGACTGAGGGGTGGAAAGGTCGGGCAGAAGACCTCGACAACGACCATAACCGGCGGGGCAACGGGACCTACGCTGTCGGCTTTGTGCGCTGGGTGAAGCTATGAAGGTGGCGAGCAAGCTGGATGCAGACCGCGGGCGGGTTGCAGATCGGCTGGCGCAGCTGGGCTACAAGGTCGACACGGCCGACTCGGGTACCCTGCACATGCGCCTTCCCCCGCCGGCAGAGGGCGCGATCTCGATCTGCCCGCGCTGGCGCTGCGCGGAGCTGGGGTGGATCAGCTTTCCTCGGCTGGCGAGGTCGGTTGTTGGGTCCTTCAAGGGGCGAGACTGGCAGGAGCGGTTGGCGGATGCTTGCGATATGCTGGCCAAGCGGATCTTGGACGGGAGGTAGCGGTGTGAAGATCAAAGAGAATCACTGGCTCCCGAAGCTGATCCGCTGGCCGATCCGGGCGACGGCAATCACCCTGGGCCAGACCATCTACCTGGCCGGGCTGGCCGCGGATAATCCGGGTACGGTGCGGCATGAGGCGGTCCACACCCTGCAGTTTCAGGAGACGGGGTGGGTGCGCTTCCTGGCGATCTACGTCTGGGATTGGCTCCGCGGTTGGCGGCTGTGGGGAAGCCCGCGGCTGGCCTACCTGCAGATCCGCTTCGAGCAGGAGGCGCGGGAGGTGGCCCGGCGGACAACGCTGCTCGAAGTGATCCCGGAGTGTGTGTCGGTTCTCCGCAAGCCGTTCGGGTGGAAGCAGCTGCGCGTGGACCAGTGGGCCAAGGTCTAAGGGGGCGAGGATGCGCGAGATCAAGACTCACCACGACGGCCTGGGGTTGACTGAGCTGTGCCGCGTTTTTGCCGCCGGCAAGCCGCACCCGGTCAACGGGGCGAATCATCGCTACAAGCTCCAGCGGGATCTGACAGCGCGGGAGATCTACCTGGAGTGCGATTCCTCCCGGGCAAAGAGTGTCGGCTTCATTCAGTTTCAATGCGGCCCGCGTGACGAACCCGACTCGACACCTGGCACCCTCGACGGCGCGGTCCTGGCCGTGCTGATTGACCGGTTGGAGAGTTTCCAGGCCGGGTCCTTTGCCTGTCCGGAGAATGAGATCGTCCTGGAGCACCTGCGAAGCGCGGCTGTTGCCCTGGTCTTTCGGGCCCGGGATCGGGCGCTGCGCGGTGTGCTCGGCAAAAATGAGAAGTAGACGAGGCAGGGGCTTCGTCCGGAGGAGGATTGCATGCGAATCAAGCTCGGTGAGACGGTGGTGGAGACGGATTGCGGTGACGTGGAGCTGTCGGAGATAGGCCGCCCCGAGACGCGGCTGATCCTGCGGGTCGGGGGGGAGGTGTTTCACCTGGATGACGTTGGCGATGGTACGCTCGCGGTCGCGGTGGGTGACCATCGTTGGACGATCGGGCGGGCGACGACTGTCTTTCAGGATCTCGGCGCGGTCGTCGTGAAGCTGGGCCCCGGCGGCTGTTCCGCCGACTGACCAGCGCAAGGTTCTCCGACCTTCTCCGGGGATCAGGGATTCTGTTCTCCTTTCCCGTTCCCCGGAGAAGGTCTTTTGCCAGGGTGAGGGTAGGCTGTGCAGTTCTCGCAAGACCTTGACGAGCGGTTGCTGGCGGATGTGAGCGTGGTCCGGGGGTTGCATGAGCTGGGAGAGTCGCCGTTGGCTTTCTGGTCTGCGGTGGTTGGGCGGCTGGCTGAGCCCGGGTTGACCGCGGCCCTGGCGCAGCAGCGCTGGGAGCAGCTGCACGCGGCAGGGCACGACGAGAAAGGGTTGCCCCGGCCGGTGCGCGGCCGGGTCTGGTGGTGGGGGATGTAGGATGCGCGGAGCGAAGCAGATAGCGGCGCGCAAGGCGCGGGACAACTACCCGACTCCTCCGGAGGTGGCCGCGTTGCTGCCGGCCCTGCTTGACCGGCGCTACCCGGGGTGGGATGATGGGTGCCTTGCGCTGCTGGAGCCCTCGGCGGGCCGGGGGAACCTGCTACAGGCGTTTGCCGGGCGGCAGATCCCGTTGCGGATCGCCGTCGAGGTGAGCGCGTCTTGCCGGCTTGACCTGGAGCAGCTGGCGGATCGGGTGCATTGCCCCGAGGACTTCCGCTTCTACGCCCCGCCTCCCGTGGATCTGGTAGTCGCCAACCCTCCCTACCGGTACTCGTCCGTCTTTCTGCACAAGAGCCTGCGGTATCTTCGGGGGAGGGGGCTCAATCTGGCTGCCTTCCTGCTGCCGCTGTCCTTCCTGGGATCGACCGGCCGGCACAACTGGCTGCAGGAGCATCCGCTAACCGGGCTGGCCGCCCTTTCGGAGCGCCCCAGCTTCACCGGGGACGGGGGAACCGACGCGGTAGAGTATGCCTGGATGATCTGGGCTATGCGGGACGGGCAGCTGCTCTCCGACCAGCAGTGGATCGAGGTGGTCTGATGGCCTACGCGGGGAACACCCAAGCTCAGGGCCGGAAGATGCGGATCCGGAAGAAGCCCGGCCCACTCCTGCTGAAAGGGGCGGAGGGGTCGTCCATCGCGCGTGGAGTCAAGGCGAGGGAAGACAAGCGGGCGCGGGTGCGTGTGCCGGGGCCCATGCCCGCGGGTAGCTCGGTTCGGGACGTCGAGCCGCCGGGCTGCACCCCGGAGGAGTACGTCCGGGCGTACACGGCCTACAAGGCGCACCCGACCATCCGGACGGTGGCCGAGGCGCTGGGTTGGTCGACGACGCGGGCCCGGCGGCTGGTCCTGGACGGCTACCCGGACTGGGGGATGGCCCCGCTGCTGGAGCGCTTCGCCGGCCTGGTTGAGGAGGTGACGGCCGAGGCTGATGAGAGCGATCGGGACGTCATGGCGGCGATTGCCCGGGAGGCCCGGGAGCTGCGGCTGGACGCGCTGCGGCTGCTCCGGGATGGGTTGTCGGCAGCGAAGGCCGCTGTCTTCACGGCCAATGGGGAGGTACGGCCCAAGGATCTGAAGGATCTGTACGAGATTTACGACAAGCTGGTCCGGTTGACGTCCTTTGCGCAGGGCGGGCCCGACCAGCGCGGGGAGCTGTCCATTCCAGAGGGGAAGCTGGATACTTCGGCGATGCTGGCTAACCTGATGGCTGCGGGGATCCTGGACGAGGCTCCGCCGAGGTTGCTGGAGGCGGAATTGGCGGGCAATGAATCCTGAGCAGGCCCGTGTGCAGGTGCAGCGGCTCCTCGATGGCTCCTGGCAGCACGGGGAGGACGGCTACTGGGATCGGATCTCGGCCCTGCTCGGCTACGTCAAAGCGCAGGGGGGGCTCGGGAGTCCGCGGGACACGCGGGCGCAGCTGGACTTGCGGCGGAAGCACGCCGAGATCGCGATGATTGGCTGGGCGCGGGCCGACGCCAATGACTTTGCCTCCTACGCCTATTCCTCGACGGCTACCGGCCTGCCACTGCAGCAGAGTCGGATGCACTTCCTGATGCAGCGGGCCTTCGACGTGCTGGGCAATGCGGACGTGGGCGCGTACCGCGGGAGCGGGAAGACGTCGCAGATGATCGAGGTGCGTGGGGTCCACACGCTCGGCACCGATCCAAACCTCCAGCTCAAGCTGGTCTGTGAAGGTGGCGACACCGCGTCGGCCCGGGTGAGGGCAATTCGGAACCATATCGAGCGCAACGCGCGGATCCGGATGGTCTTTCCGAAGCTGCTGCCCATGGTGGGGATGCCCTGGTCCGACGAGTCAATCACGGTGGCCCGGGAGACGATCTCCAAAGACCCCAGCTTCTTCGGCGCGGGCTTCAACTCGGCGGTCGTCGGCGGCCGGTGTCACATCCTCCTGGGCGACGACGTGACGCCTCCGGACGCAATGTCGTCTTCGTCCACTCGGGCGGCCGTGGAGCGGAGCTGGGAGAACGTCTGGACCAAGATGCTGACCCCCGGCGGCCGGATCTGGTTCGCGTACACCCCCTGGCATGACCGGGACTTGACAGCGAAGATCCGGGCCAATGCGGCCTTCCGTCACCTGCTCTTTGCCGTGGGCGGGCCCCAGGGCTGCCAGCATTGCCCGGACAACAAGGGCGACCCGTGCGGGATCCCCTTCCACAACCCCTGGGCTCCGCAGCTGCACTCGGCTGAGGAGCTGTGCCGGATCTACTTGCGGGATGGCTCGCTGTCCTACTCCCGGTCGCACCAGCTGATCCCGTTGGTCGCGGAGACGTCGCTGTTTCCGCCGTCGTTGTTCACGTCGGCGGTGCGGCGCACGGATCTGATCATGGGCCGCCCCTGGCGGTGGTGGGCCAGCTACGGGATCCGGCGCGTGATCGGCGTGGACCTGGCCATGGGGGCCGGGGCCGGCGACGACTACACCGTGATCTGCGTGCTCGGCTTCGACGAGAATGGGAAGCGCTATCTCATTGATCTGATCCGGGAGAAGACTACTGACTACCAGCGGCAGCTGCAGCTGGTCAAAGAAGCCTATTCCAAGTATCTCCCGGATATGATCTTTGCAGAAGGCACGCAATACCAGCGGGTATTCTCGTCGATTCTGGCGGCGACGACTGCTCTGCCGATCAAAGCGTTCTACCCGATGGGAGCGGGCAAGGGGCGGCGGGTGGAGGGGGCGGACAAGCGCGATCTGAAGTTTGGTGTGCCCGGCCTGCGCATTCTCTTCGAGCAGTCGAAGTTGATCCTGCCGATCGGAGACGACTACAGCTTGGAGCGGTCGGATATTCTGCAGGACGAGCTGCAGCATATCGCCATGACCGACGACGGGAAGGTGGAGGGGGTCGGGTCGCATGATGACTGCGTGATGGCCCTTTACATTGCCCACCAGGCCGCGCTGCGGCTCGGGGCGGACTTCGGGGAGGAGGTTGACCGGACCTTCGATGGCTCCCCGCTGCCAGGCAACCTGGAGGGGCTGGAAGACTCCCTGCCTGTCTCCAGCGTGCCGCTGCAGCACCCCGACCTGGGGAAGCTGATTCCCTTGGCTGCCGGGGCAGGCCAGGCGGTGCAGGTGCCGGTGAAGCGGATCCGGCCGCGCCCGGCCGAGTACGAGGAGATCTATCAGGTGCTCCGGGACCAGGAGCCGCGCCACCTGGACGCCTATGTGCGGTATGTGGCCGCGCTCCACGAAACTCCCAAGCGGTACCAGCTGCTCGGCTCTGGCTTTCCTCCGGCGCTCGCGGGGAAGCTCGACGGCCTGCAGATCAAGTTCGGCGGAGCGTCGGTCCTGTTGGTCGCGGAGGATCTGTCGAAGCAGTTTGAGCGGGCGGTGCTGGTTGGCGACCGGCGGCAGCTCGACCATGTTGACGAGGCCCGTGTGGAGGAGTTGTTCGGGGAGGGCGACGAGGGGCTGGCAGCGCAATCGCTTCGACTGCCTGAAGGGGCAGAAGGCTGGGAGGTGCTCTGATGGGCAGGATGGCACGCGACGAAGACGACCAGGATCGCGACGAGCTGGTCGACGTCGAGTACGATCGGGTCAAGGCCGCCACGGAAGGCGCAGTCCTGTTGGATTGCGGGGGGCAGGAGATCTGGTTCCCGCGGTCGCAGGCAGATGCCCTGGAGGATCTGTCCAAGGGCGATGGGCCGGGGACGGTTGCGCTTCCCTTCTGGTTGGCGGAGGATCGTGGTCTGATCTAGGGGGTGGCCGATGCATGGCGGAGCAGGGTGGCTGGACCGAGACGGTATCCTCTACCCCTGTGCGCACGGAGGGCACGACCACCTTGCCGGCCAGCTCGGCCGGACGGTCGCCGATCTGGAGCAGGCCGGCTGGATCCGCGTGCTCGGTCCTCCCGGCGATCTTCCCGGCTCCCCGAATTGGCTGCTCGACCGCGGCCCCCCCGCGGTCGGCTTCCACGCCTGCCGCCACCCCTCCGAAGCGCAGCGAGCTTGGCTCTTGGCTGAAGGGCACGTTCTCCCCGATGACGATTAGCCTCTTGACTTCCTATTAGGGAGTCACTATGTTGGTAGGGGAAGGGAGGAGGAGAGGAGGCCGAGAGGCCAAGGGAGAAGGGAAGATGTCATACCTCAGCACCTACTACACCTACACCGTCCGCGCCCTCTCTGGCCGCACCGGGCTTGACCATCTCCTCTCCGGGGTGGTCAACAGCTTCGTGCCCTCCTGCTACAGCACCGCCTACGCGGCGCAGCGCGGGGCCGAGCGGGCGATCCGCCGGGCCTGTCGGAAGGCCGGGCACCCCAGCCTGACCTTCGGGATCGCCTACACCGTCCGGCAGGGGATGACCGCCGGCTTCTAGTTGACTGGCCGCGGCGGGGAGCCGCAAGGGTATCTACCCGAGAGCCCGGGTGACCGGGCAGGGAGATCATTATGCGGATCAACAAGATCGAAGTGCGCGACTCGGATTCACCCTGGAACGAAAACCTGGCCCCCGGCCGGTACTTCCTGGCTCTGGTCTGTGACGAGAACCGCGGGTGCGCCGAGCACTACAACCTGAGCACCCGGCCCTTCCGCACCAACCGCAGTCACGAGGTCAAGCTCCAGGGGTGGTGCGGCACTACCAACAACGTCAGCGTCACGGCCCGCGGGGCCGTCGAGGTCTACCAGGACAAGGCCGAGCGGCTGCGGGTGCGGCACTTCGACGCACAGGCACTGCTCGATGAGGTCAGCCCCGACAACGAGCTGGCCGAGTAGCTTCCGAGCAAGACCACGACAGGCAACCGGAGGACACCATGCGCACCGTCGACCAGCTCGCCAAGCTCACCTACACCGTCCCGCCCGAGAACCAGGGCCAGATCGTCGAGGTCGCCTACGCGGTCGACGCGCAGGCCGATCTCGTGGTCAAGCGGACCGCGGATCAGAGCTTCGCTCCCGGCTTCCCTGAGCGGGTGGTCTTCGAGGTCGCTGACGTGGACGAGATCGAGGGCGATTTCGAGCCCTGGAACCAGACTCCGGTGGTCACCGAGGACTGCTGGGATTCGGCCGAGTATCCCAAGCCCGAGGTGGCCTTCGCGAAGCGGACCCCCGGCCCGCGGGTCCGGTACTACCAGGGGACCGACTTCGACGCGGTCCAGGAGGCGGTGGACGAAGCCGCGGGCAACTCCAAGTGGACGCCCGACTACACCTCGCAGCTGAGCCTGGGGCAGGGCTGGTACAGCGTGCCGCTGGTGAAGCGGGGGGCAGCAGAGTGAGCAGCAAGGCAGCACTTCGGCGGGATCGAGAACGGCGGCGTTTCAAGAGCCGGGAGGCGGCCTGGGATTGTCTTCTGGGCCGCCTGTCGCCAAGGCAGCCGTTCCCTCCCCAGGGAGCCCCGGGGGCGGGGGACACCCCCCTCCCCAGCTCCGAGGGCAGCCCGGGGCTTCTCCGGCGCTTCCTCGGATGGCTCCTCGGGGAGCGGGAAACGCAAGCGCGGGGGAGGACGTCGTGACCATTTTTTGCCGCTTCGACGCAGCCTTCGCCCGGAAGATGGCTGCCTGGCTCCGGGCCGGAGAGTACCTTGTGGACTGCGGAGCCGGGGAGGGTCACCTGGAGGAGGTTCTCCGGCGGGAGATCCTGGGGCTCCAAATGGTCTCCCTGGACCTTTTTCCGCAGGCGGATCATGTCCTGCCGAGGGACTGCGAGACGTGGGAGTGGAACGCGGCTTCCGTGCCGATCTTCGTCCGCCCCTGCCATTCCGGGTTTGTGGAGCGGACGGTGAAGCGGGCCTTCGCCCAGGGAGCCCGGCGGGCACTCTACGTCGGGAAGCACAGCGACTCCAATTTCAACCTGGACTTGGACCTTCCCGGCCGGGATGCTGACGACCCGGACGCGTACACCTGCAAGCTGGCCTCTGTCTTCCGGGGCTGGTCCGGAGAGGAAGCGGAGCGGGTCTGGGAGCTGACGAGCCCGGCGGTTCTCTTCCAGACCTTCCGGCTGGTTCGGCAGCAGTCCTGGGGGCCGAATGGCTGGTACTGGATGCGGCTCCGGAGTGACGGCTGGTACGAGAACATTGGAGGAGGGCGGACCCCTCCGAGCGGGATGGAGGTTCGGGAGGAGGTTCAGGCCCGGGACTTTTTCGATCAGCGGTTGGACTGGACGAAGAGCAGCCTTGTCGTCTCGGAGAGCCCGGCCGGCTGGCTCGGGAGGACCGGGGAATGGCACCCGTGCCGCCAGGAAGACCACGATCTCTGCGCCCAGCTTGTCCTGCGTCGGAGCACCGCGGAGCTGGAGCGGGAGGGCTGGGTCCGGGTCTACGGGGCTCCGGGGACGGTTCGGATCTTCGGGGAGGCGACGACACTTTCCTGGTCCTGCCTTTCCGAGTGCCGGGAAGATGGCCTGGCCCGGGTTCGGCTCTCTCCGGAACAGCGTCTCTGGCTCGGGGAGCACGGGCACAAGGTCGAAGACTACGATTGAGCGAGGAGGGGCTGATGGTAGCTCGGGATGTGAGCTTTTTCTCCGAGATCTCCGCCGAAGCGAAACGCGTTTCGTCCCCCGTCCGGGAGGAGTGGGAGCGGTCGAAGGTGCGCCAGGCTGCGGCCGAGCTGCGGCCGGCTCCGAAGGTGAAGCGGCAGCGGAAGACCCGGGCGGCCGTGGTGGCGGTGACGAAGGAAGAGCAGACGATCGCCCGCGCCGAGTGGGCCGTGCAGCAGACCAAGGAAGCGAAGCGGCCGGCGCAACCCGCGGCGCAGCCCGCGGGGCCGGTGCGGAAGACGTCCCGCTGGGCCGCGATGGAGCTGGACTGATGGGCAAGCACAGCAAGATCAAAGTGCTTCCGGTGCGAGCGGCGCTGGCGGCAGCGGAGCGCGCCAGCCAGTATGGGCTGGCCGCGGTGGCGGTGCGCGAGGGGGGCAGGGTGTCCCGGGTGCAGTTCGTGTACTACGACGACGACGACGACGTGGGGCCGCGGAGCGCTATCTGCTACGTCGGGGATCCGATGGGCAGCGCCGAGGTGGATGTGCGCCCGCGGGATCTGCTCACTGTGGGTGCAGGGCTGGCGCTGGCGATGGACTGCGGGCTGACGGTGGACGTGCATCCGGAGATGCTGGCCCGGCTCATGTACGATTCCGCTGTCCGGGAGGAGGCTCAGTCGGCGATTGCTGCCGCTACGCGTCGGTCCTGGGATCGGTACACAGACTGGCTGCGGCAACAGATCTGAGGGAGGTTTGCCGTGATCATCAAGTGCGAGCGTCGGACCCAGGTCCAGGTGGTGCAGGGGGTCTGCCAGGATCCCGACTGTACCCACCGGTGCTGGTACGGCCGATCCCGCGAGCCCTACCCGGACGATCGGCTGCAGAAGCTCACTTTCGTTCGGTTGGCTGCCTCGCTGTTCTGCCCGCGGAGCTTCGATGAGGGGTGGAAACGGGCTGAGGAGTGGTTCGCGGGTGGTGACCCCTGCCAGGACGCGACCGACGACTGCCCGCACATTTGCCCTTGCCTGGTCCGCCGGCCGGTGGCAGGGCAACCTTGTCAACCCCCTTGATTTTGGGTAGACTCCTTCCCCAGGAGGTCTGCTCATGTCTTCAATCGGCCTGAACAACGGCAACGCCCCGGCCTTCACGTCGCGCAGCCGCCTTTCTCCTGACGTCCACCCCGATATGCCCCCTGAGCCCTCCGCGGACGCTGTGGGGCAGGGGCGGCCGATTGCCAGCCTCGACGACGTGACGGACGGGCTCGGGCTGCCTTCCGACGATCGGGCGCGGCTGCGCACCGGCCTGGAGGAAGCTGGGCGAGGCCCCGACGCGATCCGCAAGGCGGTCGCTGGTCCGCTGCGCGAGCTGCGGCAGTCGAGCCGGGATCCTCTGCTCGTCAAGACCGTGGGGCAGCGGTTCACCGCGTATCTGGGCAATGGGCTGATCAAGGGCAACGACCAGCCCCCCGCCGGCTTTACCCCGATCCCCAACAGTCGTCACGGCGGTTGGCACAAACAGGCCGGCGCGGGTTTTTTATACTATTACCCCGGAGTCGGTGTCACCCGGCAGAGCAAGGAGAACATGCCCGCGCAGCCGGGCATGAAGCAGACAGGACCGCAGCAGGGGCCCGGGGGGCAGCAGGGGCAGCCCCGTGGGGGGAAAGGCCAGCCAGCGGGGCAGCAGGGGGCCCAGGCGGGGCAGGAGCAGGTGGATCCCTACAAGCCGACCTCGACGAAGCGACCGGTAGCCGAGCTGCTCGGCGGGATGGATCCCAAGGAGTTCAGCGGGCTGTCGAGGACCGACCAGGCCGCGAAGACAGCCAAGTATTCCGACGTGGCTGCCGAGATGGAACAGTACCAGCCACCCGAGCCCTACGACGGTGACTCCCACGCGGGCGCGGCGAAGTCGGCCGCAAAGCATGTGCGGCAGTTGCAGCGGGACGGGGTGTTCTGCCAGGATGCGGCGGAGCGGACGAACGCGCTGGTCGCCCGGATGGCCCAGGACGCGCAGGCCGCGAAGATCCCCTCGCAGCTCTTCGCCGCGCTGACCGCGCGCAACGTCGCGAAGCTGGCCCTGCAGGAGGCCAAAGCCGTCGAGCGGACGATCGGGGACCATGGGGTGCGGCATTGCTCCGTCAACGTCAAGCATTGCCATGAGATCATGGACGCGTTGAAAGCCGGCGGGCTCGCGGTCGAGCCCAAAGACTACCTCGCCGCGTCACAGATCATGATCGATCACGATATGGGCTACGCGATTCCGGCCATCCACGAAGGCGGCTTCGACGTGGGCGACAAGTTTCACCCGCAGGCGTCGCGGGTGCTCTGGGAGCAGCAGCCGGAGATGGGGCACATCTTCGGGGAGGACGGCGCGAAGGCGATGGCCCAGATCATCGAGGAGCACAGCGGGACGTCCCTGGACTGGGAGAAGGACCCGCTCGGCTCCGCGGTGCGGATGGCCGACAATACCCACCTCTTCGCCGACAAGATGCCGGAGCTGCTCTTCGACTCCCGCAAGGGGGTCGAGCTGATGGCCAAGATCGCGTTGCTGAAGCAGGCCGAGGGTTTCGTCGGGAAGGAAGGGCAGAAGGCCGCGGGAAAGGATGCTGGAATCGGAGCCGCGGTCAACGATCTGCGGGACGCGCTGCGCCAGCACATTGACCAGCGCGGCGACTTGCCGATCCAGTATCGGCAGCGGCTCCAGAAGGCCGCGGCTGAGATCGGGGCCAACACGGACGTCTTCCTGGCCTCGCGGCTCGCTGGCCGAGATCCGAAGTTTGCCTTCGACGCGAAGGAGAAGCGGATGGACCTGACCTGCGAGCATTCCGACGTCCGCGGGGCCATCGCGGACGTCTTCGGAGAAGACGAGCAGGACAAGCAGTTTTCCAAGATGCTGGAAGACTTCGGCCTGAAGAAAGCGGATCAGGACAAGCTGAAGAGCCCGCCGCCGCCAACCCGGGTGGATATTCCTCCGGATGGGAAGGGATCGGTCGCCAGCTTCACCTGGAAGCCGAACACAAAGGCGAATGCCCACGAAAAGGAGTTCGCGGACGTGCTGCATAGCGTCCAGGCGGAGTGGAAGGCCATTCAGGGGGAGCAGGACGAGACGAAGAAGGCCGGGATGCTCGCCAAGTGGACCGGGGAGTTGACCAAGGCGCTGCGCGCCTGGCAGCGGTAGCGTGCGTGAGTATCCCCCCGGCACCGTGCGGCAGTGGCGCACCGGTCCTGCTCGGAAGGAAGCGGATGGCTCCTGGGTACCGTTGCCAGCCGGGGGGAAGTACCCGCAGGGGAAGGGGCTGCGGATCCTGTCGCTCTTCTCCGGGGCTGGGGGGCTCGACGAGGGGCTGCGGCGGGCGCTGCCCGATGCGAAGCACGTCGGTTTTGCAGAGCCCGACGAGGCTGCCCGCGCGGTCTTGAAAGATCATTGGCCCGGGGTGCCGGTCCACTGGGATGCCCGCGAGCTGGCCGATCGAGCCGAGACGGGGAAGGACATCGGGCGACCTAACCTCGTGGTCGCCGGTTTTCCCTGCCAGGACGTCTCCCAGGCCGGTAAGGGTACCGGGATGGCCGGGAGCCGGACCAGCCTCTACCGGCACGCGCTCCGGATCATCCGCGCCACGAAGCCCGAGATCGTACTCTTCGAGAACGTCCCCGGTCTGCGCACCAACGGGTTGGCCCTGGTCCTCGCGGATCTGCACGCGGCCGGGTACGATGCAACCTGGGATCACGTCCCGGCCGCGGCGGTCGGGGCCCCCTCGCAGCGGGACCGGATCTTCCTGGTCGCGCACCGGCCCGGGGTGGAGCTGCACTTCGGCGGCGCGGCTCCGGAGCGGCACGGGGTACACTGGCGGCAGACGTGGAAGGAAGCGCCGGTTCTGTCGGCTGACGAGGAGGCCGGGGCAGAGGCGCTGCGGCGGCAAGGCGGGCTTCCGGTGACCTGGAAGGGTACCGGCAGCAAGGAGATCCTGCGGCTCGCCGGGAACGCGGTAGCGCCCCCCGTAGGGCACTACCTGGGGGAGATCCTGGCGGGCGCGACCGAGGGCAAGGAGCAAGCGGCCGCGGCGAAGCCCTGGCCGGCGGAGCTGCCGCGGGCCGGTGTGCTCCGCGGCGGCGGTGTCGAGGAGCGGAAGCCCGCGCATCCGCTCGGAGCCCTGCGGAACACCGCGCAGGTGGGCGACGTGGTCTTGATTCAGGACCCGGCCCCCTACAACCCGCCTGGGGAGGACGCGTACGACGGCGCGAGCGCGGTCGACGAAGCCTACCTCGGGCAGGTGGTCACGATTCAAGGGCGCGGCTCCGAGGATCAAGTGGACGTCGAGACGCCGAACGGCGACGTCGTCCCCTTGCCCTGGACGTGGCTTGCGCGGCTGCCCACGCCGACCGCGACCGAGGGGAAGGGTGGGATCCCGGCGAGCTTGCCGGGCTTCCCGGGACAGGAGTTTGCAGCGCGCAAGCGTGGCGGCCAGCTGCGGCACATGGTCACCGGGAGCGTCAATCACGACTTCGCAGCGTGGGCGCAAGGGTTTCCGCAAGGGTGGTTTGACGCTGTCCAGGCAGAGCAGCCGCGGGAGAAGGAAGGGGAGCAGCTGCCGCTGATCAAGGCCGGCTACCCTGTCGGTAGCGTGCGTCTTTTTCGGGCAGCTCCGGACACGAATTGTGACGATTCGGGCACAACTTCGTTCGCTGCTCGGGAAGGCGATGCTGTTGCATACCTGGACAACCCCGGTTTTGGCGGAAGCAAGCTCTACACGGTGGTTATTTCTCCTGTTTTGAGGGAGACTCTCGACCTGATTGAGGGGGAAGCCCCGAGTTGGCTTGCCGGGGCAATTCGATCTCATGGTGCCGCCGGGAAGGTGTGGGCGCTGACCGCTTCAGAGGTAGTACGGGCCGCTTTGGCGGAGCATGGTATTCGATGGGTCAGATTTACTGACGACTTTCCTGTTGGTTGCGAGACGTGGGCTCTTGTGGGATGGGAAGACGGGTCCACCAGTGACGTTGAAGACGAAATGGAGGAGATCAAAACAGGAGGAGAAGCTGTGTCTTCGGGGCAGCGTCATTCTTCCTGGCCTCCGACCGGCCCCGGTTGGCAGGCGATCCCGAAGGGGAAGCACGGCGGGTTTCGGCGGCGGGCCGCGGACGGCGACTGGGAGTACACCTATCCTTCGGAGCCTAGCACACTGCAGAAGGGCAAAGCCTACCCGCCCGGGACGATCCGCCAGTGGCGGGGCGGCCCGGCCCAGAAGCAGGCGGACGGGAAGTGGAAGCGGTTGGAGCCCACCGCGAAGGTGACCGCGAAGGGCCATCCCAAGATCTTCCGGTATCCGACCGAGACGGTCTATGACGTCACGCCGGCCGGGCCGGGGTTGGTGCGGCTGACCCGGGAGGGTACGCAGTACGGCCCGACCATGCCCGAGGCCAGCGTCAAGCACTTTGTCAACGACATCGCGGGCCGGGTGGAGCTGCCCCCCTCGGGCAACCCCGACATCGACGCGGTGACCTCGGGGCAGGCGAAGCTGCTGGGCAAGGGTGACGACGGGATCGCCTTCCAGGTAGGGAACAAGGTCGTCAAGGTGTCGACGACGGTCCCGTACCACCCGGAGAATCCAGGGCACCGTTCTCCCAGGAAGCGATCGAGATGTTGCGCAGGCAGAGCGAGACGGGGAACAAGCTCGCTGATCTGGGGGTGCCGGGGATCCAACGGAGCGAGTACATCGTTCACGGGGACAAGGGCTTCCAGATCAAGTCCTGGGTCGAGATCCCGGAGAAGCTGTCGCAGGACCAGCTCGACCAGCTGCAGGAGTCGATCCTGGCCATGCACCGGGCCGGCTATTCCTTGAACGACGAGCCCCAGGGCGGGCTTGGCCCGGACGGGCGGATGGTGCAATTCGACGTGGGCAAGGCCGCGCCGACGAAGGAGTCCAGTTCGCGCTGGGACAACAGCGAGGAAGACGACCTCAGCCGGCTGCGGTACCTCTACCAGCGCAACGACGTGCCGTTCGTCCGGTTGGATCGCACGGACGGCTTGCGGTTGGTCGACAAGGCCCAGGAGATGCTGGACCGGGACAAGCCGCCGCTGCGGATGATCGGGATGATCTTGCAGGACGCGGCCGAGAAGATCGTCAAGGAAGCTCCGCGCATGGGCTCACACTGGGCTGGCAAGGCGCAGGCGGAGCTGGAGAGCGCGCAGTCGCTCCTGGAGCTGGTCTCGATTGACGTCCCACCGCGTGACCCGCTGGCCAAGGGCAAGAAGGCGCAGATCGGGGAGGTCCACCAGTGGCAGGACGGCCCCGCGCGGAAGGTGGCCGAAGGGAAGTGGGAAGAATTGCCCGCAGAGGGCCCCAGGACGCCCCAGAAGCGAGCGGCTCCTGCCCACCTGCCCGGAGAGGCCGAGCGGCGGTGGGCCCGGCTGGAGGCGATCCGGAAGGCCCTTCCAGCCATCCGGCAACAGGTGGATCTCAACCTGCGGGAGAAGGGGCTGTCGAAGCAGCGGATCTCCGCGGGCGTGGTCTTCCTGCTCGACCGGTACGGGATGCGCGTCGGCAAGGAGTCGCACGCGGCGGCGACCGGGCACTTCGGCGCGTGCAGCTTGCGGCGGAAGCACGCAACCCCCGAGGGCGACGGGATCCGGCTGTCCTTCCCGGGCAAGGCCGGGGTGGCCTGGAGCCTGCTGGTTGACGACCCGGCCGAGGTTGCATTGATCCGCCGGTGCCTGGCCCAGAAGGGGACGAAGGAAGACCCGCTGTTCCGGTTCAACGATGCCGGCGCGCTCCGGCAGATCTCTGACGACCAGATCAACGCCTACCTGAAACAGATCGGCGGGGAGACGGTGATCGCGCACTCACTGCGCACCTACCGGGCAAACCAGCTGCTCGTTGAGGAGCTGGACAAGGCCGGGAATCCACCGGCAGCGAAGCGGCCCGGGGTTGTGCGACGAGCAATCGCGGCGGTGGCCAAGCAGCTGTTTCACGGCCCGGCGGCCTGCCAGAAGAGCTACCTGCACCCGGCGATTCTGGCGGCCTTCCTGGGGGGTCAGCAAATGAGCCTGGACCTGGCCAAGGGGGCGGTGGGGCCGGACGGGTACACGCCCGAGGAGCGACGGTTCCACGCGGTGCTGGACGCGATTGCGGCTCACTGGCGGGGCAAGCTGGCCAAGGGTAAGAAGGTCCCGATCGGCACCATCCACACCTGGGCCGACGAGGCGCACGCGCCGGCTTGTAGCTTGGCCGCTGCGGCCGTGGCCGGCGTGCTCGGGTTGCCGGTGGTTGAAGAAGGCTCTGGTCCTGACGAGGTGCGAAACGCGTTTCGCTTCGCCCTGGAAAAGGGGCGGGGTTTCCCGATCGGCACCGTGCGCAACTGGCGCACCGGCCCGGCAAAGAAGGTGGCCGAGGACAAGTGGGCGCAGTTGTCTCTACCGGGTCCACAGCAGGCCAGGGAAGTGTCAGCAATGCCGGCTCCGGTCGTGGCGGGCGTGACGTGGGAGAACCTGCCGGAGAAGCTGCAGGAGGGGCTGCGGCAGTTGTTTCCGGAGCATCCTCCGGAAGACGATCCGGAGGGCTGGGGGCAGCGTGTCCAGGCGGCCAAGGATGCGATCTGGGCGGTGCTGAAGCAGTACGAGCACGAGTCGGCCGGGGAGGTTGTGCAGCGGTGGTTTGGGCTCGCAGCAGCCGCGGACACCTTCGGGAACGGGCTGAAGCTCTGGCAGCCGGTGGCGATCAAGCTGCAGGAGTTGCGGGACGGGCGCGGAGGGGGGGTCTCTGTCACGGGCGCGCGGGGTGACGCGGTGATTCGTCTGTTGGGCGACGCGTTCCCCGAGTGGACGCGCACGCTGGCTCCGGTGCGGTTGCACTTGCAGCCGTTGGGCAAGACGGTAGCGGAGCGGGACTATTCGTGGGAGCAGCTGGTCAAGGGGTCAAGGATCCTGGAGGGTGTGCCGGAGAAGCAGAAGCAGCTGATCATGGAGTCGGAAGGGGTCTGCAAGCGGATGCCCGACAACGGCTCCACCATCGTCTACCAGTCCGCCAAGTGGCGGGCGCTGGAGGGGGTGACCGGGGCGAAGTACCGGCGCGTTTTGTTCCACGAATATGGGCACGCAATCGACAACGCGCTCGGGCAGGCTCCTGGGCATTTGTGGCCGGAGATGGTCGCTTTGGTGGGTAAGGATCAGTGGGCCGCCCGGGAGTTCATTTCTTCCTACGGTGCGGATAATGGATCCCACGAGGATTTTGCGGAGGCCGTGGCCTGGCAGCGATCGGGGCTGTTGTTTGCCGCTCCGACAAAGGCGTCGACCATTGAGCGCTTTCTCTCCTCTCCCGAGGCCGCCCGCGATCTGATGTGGGGCGCGCTCCAGCGGCGTGCGGAGAAGGCGGCAGCCTCGCTGCAGCAGTTCATTCCGCCCAAGCCCGCGGCGGCAGCCAAGCCGACCATGCCGGCCTACCTGATCCATCCCGACCCCGCGGTGACCGCCGCTCGCCAGGCGGATTGGGAGAAGGTGGCCGCTTGGCAGCAGGAGGGTCTGCGGTGAAGATCCTCTACAACGGTCGCGAGGTCGCCACCCTGGAGGACGGCCAGCTCACCACGGACTATCCTCAGCTGCACACACTCTGGGCCAACCCGCCGCCTCTGCTCGGTGGAGGTGCGGTCAACGGAGTCAACTACTCGCAGCAGCAGCAGCCGAAGACGCCGGCCGAGAAAGAGCAGGCTTTCCTGGAGGCTCTGCGTCTGGTAGGATTCAGGGTTGAGGAGTAGGAAGATGGCCAGCTATCCGATCGGCACAATCCGGCAGTGGCATGGTGGTCTTTGCCGGAAGGGAGCCGATGGAAAGTGGCACCCGATCAAGCCCGAGGACGTCACCCACGAAGATCTGGATGCGACCCCGCTGCGGGGCTCTGCCGAGGAGGCTCGCCGTAAGGAGCTGTCCCCGGAAGCCTGGGCGGAGAAGCTGGCCGGCGGCAAGCTCCACAAGGGCAAGAAGGCCAACATCGGCGAGATCCGCAACTGGGCGGACGGGCCGCACAAGAAGGTCGAGGCCGGGAAGTGGACCGAGGTCGAGGGCGGGCCGAAGGACAAGGAAGCGCGCAAGCTGCGGGAGCGGGAGCAGCTGGGGCAGACCAGCATGTTTGGGGACGATATGCCAGCGCGAGGGCTTGGTGCTCGCGACGGCGACGCGCCCGCTCCAGCCAAGAAGGAAGAGCCCGCGTCCGTTCCGGCGGCCCCGGAGCCCGAAGGGAAGCGCTGGGCCAAGGAGATCGAGCGGCAGGGTGTGGCTGAGCGGTCCGCGCCGGGGGGAACGGAAGCCGCGCAGCGCGACAAGCGGCTGCAACATCAGCTGCAGGCCGAGGTCCACGGGTGGAATCAGCCCTGGCAGCGGAATATGACGCTGGCCAACGGGAACGTGACTTACGAGATCAAACGGCTGAAGGCAATGGCTCCATCCCTCCGCAAGGAGGGCACCGTCAAGATGATCGAATCGGCCATCGCTGCGTATGAGGCCGACGAGACGATCGGACACTTCCACGCGGACAAGCTGCGCGGGGAGCTGTCGGCGGCCTGGGAGTCTGGCCGGAGGAAGGCGGCCCCGCCCGACGCGAAAGAGCAGAAGGCGATGGCCGAGTTCACCGCGCAAGCGGAGCGGGCCAAGCAGGGTGCGGTGGTCGACGGCTTCCAGGATCGGCTCCGGACCCTGTCCGCTGCGAAGCATGGGGGGCATGCCGAGCTGGTTGCGCTGCGCGACGAGCTGCGGGCCGCTGGTCGCGAGGGGACGATCCCTCACGCGGACGCCGATCGGATGATGGACGCGGCAACCGACCTGATCGTTGCGCGTCCGTCGTTGGTTCACGGCCTGGGCGGGGAGCACGAGATCCCCTCCTTTGCGGGGTCGCGTCGGGCGGACGGGTGGCGGCGAGAGTTTGGCAGCGGGGACGCGTGGTACCACGAATGGAATGACGTGCAGCAGGTTCCCGGACATGGCGGGGCCGAGGATCGGTTGGAGCGGCACACGATCCATGTCGACCCGGACGGGGGGGCATACCTCGTAGCGGTTCACCGGGCGTTTCAGCCGAGCAGCTCGGAAAGTCCGCTGGAGCTGCACGAGCACGGGCGCGCCCGCGTCGGGACACCGGAAGAGGTGTTGCCTGCGATCGAAAGGTTGCATTCCAAGCTGGGGGAGCAGAATCAGGAGCGACTGGCACAATCCAAGCCTTTGTGGGAGCAGTGGCGCAAGTTTCGGTATGACCATGCCGAGGGGGATCCGTACTTTCGCGACAAGGAGACGCAGTTTAGCGGGCGTGTCCTGAATAAGGACTATGCCGGGGCGCAGAAGCTCCTGGAGGAGTACCAGGCTGGGGTCAAGGGTGCCGCTCGACGGGGCAAGCAGCGGACCAAGCCGGTGCGGAAGAGCCAGATCCTCGTCAAGTCCAGCATCATCCAGGCTCACGTCGGCCCTCCCCTGGTCCTGATGGCCTCCCCGGAGAATCCCCAGGTGCGGCGGTGGCAGCGGCCCAACCCAGGCGAGTCGCGGGAAGCCTTCATGGGCCGCTTCCGCGCCAACCGCGACAAAACTCTTTCTCACTGGCGCTCCCTGGCCGCGCAGGTACCTGGCCAGCGCGACCTGGAGACGGGCGAGACGATCTCCGCAGCGCGCATCGAGGACGCGCGCAAGCGGGTGGCCGAGCTGGAGGGGGAGATCGCTAACGAGCGCAAGGGCGCGGCCAAGAAGGAAGCGAAGCGTGAGGCGGCCTCCGCCGGGCTCCAGGCGGGCCTCTTCGACGCTCCCGACGCGGCACCCAAGCATCAAGGTGGCCTGTTCGGGGACGATGTTACGCCTGCGCGGGGGCTTGATACCCGCGACGGGGATGAGCCTGCGCCAGTCAAGCGAGGGCGGAACGTCGCTTATGACGCGTGGAACGATCAGGTGAAGCTGGCCGCGCAGCCGGCCCTGACCGCAATCATCAAGAAGCTGACCGCCGCGCACCCCGGCCTGTCCGCGACGGTAGAGCACGTCCCGGGCGGGGTCGACCCCGACGAGCTGCAGGCGAAGGTCAAGACCCCCTGGGGGACTGAGCTGACCGTGCGCTACCGGCAGAAGATGGCGGGCATGGGCACCCTGGAGATCAAGCCGGCCGCCGACGACAACCGCGCCTTGCGCGCCGTGCGGGATGCGAACGTGCCGCTGTCGATCCCGATTGCCGCGGCAACACCCCGCTCCGCGATGGAGCAGCTGGTTGGGGCGGGAAAGCACCTGGCCGCCCTGGGAAGGTCCCTGGCGCTCCAGGCGCAGGGGTCGACCCCTTCCAAGGAGACGGCCTCCACAACGGGCAGCCTGGGCCTCTTCTGAGGCCAGCGGAAAGGTGGGATCATGTGCGACAACGGCTGTGCGGATTGCAGTTGCCATTCCTCCCCGCCCTTGCTCCTGGAGCAGCTGACGGAAACGGATCTGGAGCAGATCTGGCGCGCGGCCTACCCGGGGCGGGAGCGGCCCACCTCGGCGGGGTTGTTCGTCCGCGATCTCTGCGCCGCGCTGCATCGCTCCTCTGACCTCGACGGCCTGGCCAAGCGGAGCGCGACGTGAGCGACCCGAACATCATCATCCACCCTCCGGAGGTTGCCAGTGATCCCGACATCCTGGTCAAGGGACGCAAGCCAGCTCCAACCGTTCCCTGGCCCCCTTCGGGACCCGGTTGGGAGTCGATTCCAAAGCCCCGCGGCGGACGTCACGGCATGCGTCGTCGTAAGTCTACCGGGTCCGGGTATGAGTACAGCTACATCCCAGTTGTTCCTCCTCCCCAGCTCAGCATGTTCGACAATGTTCGTCCAGCTGCCCCGGATAAGAAGAAGCGTGCCCCGCGGGCCGCTACCCCCACAGCTGGTCAGACGGACCTCTTCGGCACCTTTGACGTGCCCGAGGCGGCCAAGCCGGCAGTGGAGCGTGCCAAGTCCACCTCCGAGAAGGTGGCCACAGCAGCGATAGCGGCCAAGCGTCCGCGCAAGGGGGCGATCTTCAACCCGGCTCCCGTGCTCAGGGTGGGCAAGGAGAAGATCCCCGCGCTCTCTGCCGGGGTGGATCGGCCTGCCCCTCTGCCCCAGCTCTCCCTGCTCGACTTCGCTCCGGAAGCGCAGCCGATCATCTACCCGGCCGAACAGGTGAAAGCGGACGTGGTGAAGGCGTCCCAAGGTCGCCCGCGCAAAACACGGTCGAGGAAGCTACTCGTCGACCCGATCGGCGCGCTGACCGACCCGGCCGACACAACCCCGGTAGCCTCGCCCGCCGAGCTGGAGTTGCCTCCGGCTGCAGTAGAGGACGTCGAGGCGCTGTTGCGCCAGGAGAAGGACGGGAAGCCCCTTCCTGACCGGGAAGTGCCCGCGGAGCCAATCCTGCCCGAGGGGAAGCGGCTGGCGGGCGAGATTGAAGCGCAAGCGGCCAAGGAGCGGGGGGAAGAGGCCGAGATCTTGCATTCCCAGTTTGGCGGGCTGCGGGGGATCGTCGAGCACGGGATCAAGGCGACGTTCGGGGGGCGTGCCGGGTGGGGGCCGGTGGCCCGGAAGACGGCCAACCAGCACGCGAAGCAAGTTCTCGCCACACTGAAAAAGGAGCAGCGGGAGGCTACTCCAGAAGAGCTAGAGATTCTGAAGGGTTACAGCGGGCATGGCGGCGTCGGGGGTGATTCCTTCGGCAGTCTCAATGAATATTTTACTCCCACCGGAATTGCTGGAGCGATCTGGGGGGCGCTGGCGGCGAGCAAGTGCGCCACGCGAGACACGCCGATCCTGGAGCCGAGCGTGGGCACCGGGGCGTTTCTGGACACCTGTCCGTTCCGGTTCGCGCAGACGGTGGGGGTGGAGCTGGACCCGACGAGCGCGGGGGTGGCCCGAGCCCTATTCGAGCCACGCGGCGAGGGGTTTACCAAGATCGAAACGGACTGCTTTGAGCGGTTCGCGGTGCGGGATGCCCGCTACTGGCCGATCATCGTCGGCAACCCGCCGTTCGGTGCACGGGGCAAGACTGCAGCGGCGGACCCCGAGAAGCGGGGCATGCCGGCGGAGTCGTACTTCCTGGACACCGCGGTCGACAAGCTGCTCCCGGGCGGCGTGGTGGCGATGGTGCTACCAACGCAGGTGATCTCCGGGGACGGGGAGGATCGCAAGGCATTCCGGGAGCGGCTGCTCAAGAAGGCTGAGTTGATCGGGGCCTGGCGCTTGCCTTCCGGGGCGTTTGCGCAGTCGGGTACCTCGATTGCGACAGACGTGGTTTTCCTGCGCAAGTGGCAGGGAGCGGAGGTGCTAGCCGCGCTCACGACCGACGAGCTGGCCGAGCGGGGCTACACGATTGATCCCGAGGTGCTCGCGGGCAACTACTTCCGGAAGCACCCGGGCCAGGTGTTCGGGGTCGAGCAGGAGGACGCGGAGTTCAACGGGCAGATCAAGGTCGAGGGCAAGCTGACCGCAGAGGATCTGCACCGGCTGGCCGAAGAGGCGGGCAACGCGCTGCGCGCCGGCCGGATCGCGAATAACCCGCTCACCCGCCCCATGATGGACGTAACCGAGGGGCTGAGCGCGGCACGACGGGTTGAAGTGGAGGCGGCGCGGACGGGCCCGAGCCCCTACCGGTGGGAAGAGGGGACGCTGCGCGACTTCGAGGGGATCCGCCATATCTACCGGAAAACACCGGACGGTTTCGCTTGGCGGCGGATCGACGCGGCCGAGGAGCTGGAGAACCTCTCCCCGACCGACAAGGAGCAGGTGACCGCCGCTGGGAAGATCGGCGAGGGGCTCAGTGAGCTGCAGGCGGCGATCCGCACGGGGGATGATCCCGCGAAGACTGCGGCGCTGCGGGAGCAGCTTCGGCGGGACGTGGTGACCTGGCGGGACCGGTATGGGGTGCCGGCCGGGGCCAAGAAGCTGCTGGGGAAGTTGGCCAACCAGACGGCCGCGGCGATGTTCGCCGGGTCAATCAAGCCGGACGGGGAGGTCTGCGACCTGTTGCTCCGGCAGGTGGACCCGCAGCGAGTGGCGCTGCCTGAGGGGCAGACCGAGACAGACTCGCCCGAGGTGGCGGTCGATATGGCGGCCCGGGAGGGGGACGGGATCATCAACCTGACGTCCGCGGCGCAGAACCTCGGCGGGGTGGACATCAAGCCGATCGAGGCGGTGCTGTTGGCCTCGCCGGCCTACTTCCTCGACGAGGAAGGCAACTGGCTGACGAAAGAGCGGTTCCTGTCGGGGTACGTCTACGAGCGGCGCAGCAGCTTGGCCAACATCGCGGCTGTCCTGGAGCAGGCCGCGGGGGACGCGAAGCGGGCCGCCGATCTCCTGCAGGGGATGGAGGGGCGGCAGGCGGCGGGGAAGCTGGGGCTGGCGCGCAACTTCGAGAAGGTTCTGGCGAAGATCAAGGAAGGCGTGGCCGAGCTGGACAAGGTCCGGAATGCGACCCCCTTCGAGGAGATCCGCATCACCCTGCGGGATGGCTGGGTGCCGATCGACGCACTCAACCGGTTTCTGCAGCGGCATTTTCATTCCCACGCCGAGCTGGTCCGGGAGGCCGGGGTCTACACCCTTTCCGTGGATGGGCGGGAGATCAAGGGTGCGGACAATGGGTTCTGGGATGGTCATATCGGCGCGAAGTGGCGGGCCGTGATCAACCTCCTGAATCGGGAGCGGCTGGGCGACAAACAGAAGGACGCGGTCTACGGGATCGACGAAGACTACCGGCGCTTCCTGATGGAGGGCGACCGGGGCGAGTGGCGGGGGCCGGTGGAGGATGCCTACAACCGGGCCTTCCACGCGTACCGCGCCGCGGCGGTCTCGCAGGATGCGGTGCAGCTGGGCAAGGCGTGGCACTACGGCGAGAAGGTCAATGGGGAGTACGTCGGGCGGACCCCGCACGGCTATCAGTACCAGGGGATCCGTTGGCTGCAGCGACAGGGCAAGGGGATCCTGAGCGACGGCGTCGGCCTCGGGAAGACTCTGGTTGTGCTCGGTCACGCGGCGGCTGAGGCGGCGATCGCCAAGGAGAAGGGCCTGGCGCACAAGCCGCTGATCGTGGTGCCCAAGAGCCTGCTAATGAATTGGCAGGCCGAGATCCTGGAGGTGTTGCCCCAGGCGCGGATCCTGCTGATCGGCGAGAAGATGATTCCCGACAAGAAGAATCCCGGGAAGATGGTGGGCAAGGAGCAGTCGGCCAAGGAGAAGGGTGAGGCGTGGGCGCGGGCCGCGCTGAATGACTGGGATTTCGTGCTCTGCTCCCGGGAGAGCTTCCAGGGGCTCGACCTGTCCATCGAGCACAAGATGGAACGGTGGGAGGATCTGGCTGCCGCGGAGGTTTCTGGCGCAGCCAAGGAAGAGAAGGAGTCCAAGAAGCGGGTCAAGAGCGAAGCGACCCTCGACAAGGCCAAGGCCCGCGCCAAAGCCCGTTTTGAGGCGGAGGACGCCGAGCGCAGGATCCTCGGGGCCCCGCTCTTCGAGGACGTGGGGCTGACCCACCTGTACTTCGACGAGGGGCACGCGTTCAAGAATCTCTACGTCCCGAAGGGCGGCTACAGCGGGGTGAAGTATCTCGGATCGGCCCAGAAGGCGAAGCGCTCGGTCGACATGGATCTCAAGTGCCGGGTATTCGAGCAGTTGAATCCCGGCCGGGGGCCGATCCTGGCGACTGCCACGCCGGTCAAGAACAGCCCCTTGGAGGTCTACACGATGATGAGCCACGTTGCCCCGGAGGTTTTCACTTCTCGCGGGATCGACAACGTGGAGAGCTTCCTGGACCGCTACGCGGTGATCCGCCGGGAGGTGGTTCCGAACACGCGCGGCCAGCTGGTTGAAACGGACGTGGTTGCCGGCTTCAAGGGGCTGCGGGAGCTGCGCGACATCTGCGCCACCTACTTGATGATTCGGGACGCGAAGACGGTGGGGCTGCGGATCCCGGCGGAGGACCTGATCCCGGAGGCCGTGGATCTGACGCCGAATCAGCAAGCGACGATGGCTCGGTTGCGGCAGGTGCTAGAAGACCTGCTGAACGGGAAGATCGTCGGGGTCGACGACGACGATCTGTACGTTGACGAGTCCACCGCAATCGCGGCGGGGGCGAAGCCCGGGAGGCGAAAGAAGGGCGCGGAGGAGGACGGGGACGCGTCCAGCAGCCCGTCAGCCGGTATCACCGGGGCGATGGGCAAGCTCAACGAGCTGGAGAAGCTGGAGGACAAGAGCATCTTGCGGGTGCTCCACGCGATGCACGTCGTCAGCCTCGATCCCAGCTACGATCCGAGCATCATGGCGGACTATGCTCCCTCGCAGGAGGGCGGCCCGCCCCAGGATCTCCGCTCGCCCAAGCTGGAAAAGCTGGTTGCTAACTGCAAGGCCGCGTTGGACCTCCAGACGGCGGAAAAGCCGCGGGGGCAGGTGATCTTCTGCGACATCATCAAGGTTGAATACAAGATCCGGGACATGCTGATTGCCGCGGGGGTGCCGGCCGAGCGGATTGCGATGATCAACGCGAAGGACGCGCCGACCATCACGGAGCGGCAAGAGCAGGCCCGGCGTTTCCAGAAGGGCGACGCGTGGGTGATCATCGGGAACACCGCGACGATGGGGGAAGGGGTCAACCTGCAGAAGCGGGGCAGCGACATCCACCACGCGGACATCCCCTGGGATCCGGGCTCGATGGAGCAGCGCAACGGCCGCGTGGTGCGCCAGGGCAACCCGATCGACAAGGTGGGGTTGCGGACCTACCTGGGCAAAGGGAGCTTCGACGGGTACCGCCTTGCCGGGCTGTTGGGCAAGGGCCAGTGGCTCCAGCACCTGTGGCACGGGACAACCGACGAGATCGAGATCCCGGCCGAGGTGCAGGGGTTGAACCGTGACTCGCTGTTCGTGTTCGCGTCGGCCGATCCGGATGCCGCGTCGGCCGAGCTGGAGGAAGGCAAGAAGCGGCAGGCCGTCCAGAAGCGCGACGCCTTGTACCAGGCGGATCTGACCCGGTACGCGTCGCTGCGATCCATGTGGCGAGCGCACAAGGATCTGTTGCGCCAGGCGGCGACGGCGGCCGAGGATCCCAAGCGCATTGCGCCCGACGAAACCAAGGTGCAGGCGCTCGTACAGTCGATTGCGCAGTCACGGCGGATTCTGGGCGACTCCATCTACTTCCCGCACAAGGACGCGTTGACCGACGAGGCCCTGGACGGGCCCGCGGTGATCAACCCGGCAAACGGCCTGCTGATCAAGGCGGGCATGAGCCTGATGGTGCCGCGGGCGATGCGCGGGCACTCCTGGAACAAGCCTCCGACCGCGTTCCGGGTGACCGACGTGGACGCGCGGGCCGGGAAGGTGACCGGATTTTTCTACGGGTCGATCGACACCTTGGCTGACGCGCGGGAGCCGGTCACGTTGCTGATTCAGAACCTCGGGAAGGCCGCGGCGACCTTGATTGCTCCGGAGGAGGAGTCGCGGCTGATCGTAGACGAGATCGCGCGTCTGGGCCCCAGTCAGGTCAAGGAGCTGCCGGCCGACTTCCGCGCCGCGCATGAGGACGCTTTGCGCAGCGCGGCGCGGGCCTGGCTGCTCTCACAAGACGCGAAGGTCAGCGCGTCAAGCGAGGGTGTTTCGGTCGTTGGCTGGTCGAAGGACGCGGCGGGTGGGGTGTACCCGCAACAGCTGGAGCAGGCTGACGCGCTGCAGCTGGCCCGCAAGGGCCCCGGGGTTTTCGATCTGGTCGTGGGTGGGAAGGTCGACAAGGAGCGGCTGACCGCGTTCCGCTCGCGGCTCGCCGATTCCCTGCAGCGGGGAGTGGTCTTGCCGCAGGCCACCATAGACCTTCTGCGGGGACTGGGAGATCTGGGGCTGGTTCCCGGGGGCCTGGAGAGCTGGCTGGAAAGCGAGCTGCCCGAGGACGTGAGCAAGGAGCAGTACGTCAACTTCCACCTGGCGGTGTACGCCGGGCTCCACCCGGGCGACGGTCGGGAGAAGAGCACGCGGGCCTGGCGGGAAGGGAAGTGGGCCGACGAGCAGAAAACGAAGCTGCAGAACAAGCAGCTCGCCTGGGCCGCGTACAAGGCCCGGGTCGGCGAGGAGACTGCGGCGGATACGCTGGTTGGTGGACTCTCGGCGCGGGCCGACTGGGTTGACCAGCCCGAGACTGCGGCGTCGGCGGACGTGACCACCGCGCGGCGGATCTTGCAAACGACCCGGGAGCAGATCGAGCTGGCAAACCGCTGGTTTGCGGTGCCGACCGCGCACCGGGATCCCCTGGTGATTCTGCGGCCGACCGGGGAGGGCGACGAGAAGGTCCCCTACACCGTGTCCGCGGTCTATTCGGCGAGCATCCTGTCTTCGTTGGCTGGTAAGGTGAACGGACAGATCTACCGGCCGGGTGCCGGCGTCAGCCGGTATGAAACGGGGATCATCCTGGCCGACCTGGGGTTGACTCCGGAGCGGGTAGAGGCGCTGGAGCAGAAAGAGCTGGTCCGGATCAACGCCGAGCGGGAAGAGCAGCGGAAGCTGGCGGAGGCACGGGAGCAGCGGCAGCGCGAGGAGGCCGATCGGGTGCTCGCAGCGAAAGCCGAGAAGCAGAACGCGCTGTCGAAGATGCTGCGCGGGAAGGTGTGGCAGGCGACGAAGTTCGAGGATCGGGCGCAGGAGCTTTTCGCGGGGTTGTCGATTCTCGTCCGCGACCGGGAAGACGAGAAGCTGGTTGCCACGGAGCAGACTGTGTACGGGGCGACGAACGTACGGTTTGCGTTCGGCGGGCAAAAGGAGTTGTCGCCCAAGAAGGGGAGCAGTATCACCCTGATTCGCAACGGCGGGCGCGGGCCGGCTTTCCTGAGGAGCGTCCTGGTAGGGGCAGGATGGTTTTTCGACGACAAGTGGACGAATTGGTCCGCGCCCCGGGGCATGAGTACCGACGAGCAGCGGGAGACGCTGGCGCGAGTTGCGCAGCAGCTCGCGGTGGCACAGCAGACGGCGCGGGAGTTGTCCGCAGCCGGTGTGACCGCGGAGTCGCTGGCCGGCGTGGATGTTTCGTTGCCCGGGGCGGCGGCAATGATCATCGCTGCGCAAGACGTGGTCAAGAGCTTGCCCGCCGGGGCACCTCTGCGGCCCCTCGCTGGACTTTTGGGGCGCGGCCCGGCTATCTTGGTGGGGACGCGACCGAGCGCAGGGAGGTAGCACCTTGGCGACGACCGTACCCGGATCTGCAGCCCCCGAGGGTGTCCTGCGCAACCTTGTCCAGGCGCTTCAGACGGATCCGGTGTCCTACCGTCACTGGGGCCCGTGGTGGTGGCGGCTGAAGCGGATCCTGAAAGCGGCTGGCTATACCCGGGAGGTCTTCCAGGGGCTCGGCGAGGAGTTTCCTGACCACGAGATGCTGCACCGCTGGGATGACCTCGACGATCGGGCCTTCCTGCTCGCGGCGCTCCTTGACCAGTACCAGAACGCGATCGCCCGCTGGCATTCGCAGTGGCAGGCGGACCCCGACCCGGAGCGGCCGGAGTATTTCCTGCTCGACCCGGACGTGGAGTAGGATCATGGGCGAGCGTATCCCCGGCGGGCTGGCAGCGGGCAAGAAGCCTGAGGACTTCGATCCGGAGCAGCTCGCGGCCGGCGTCAGGGTCGAGGCCGAGCACACCACGGACTCGGCAGTCGCTCGCGAGATCGCGATGGACCATCTGACCGAGGACCCGGACTACTACCGGAAGTTGCGGCGGATGGAAAAGGCGCTGCGGGACGTCGGGGCCTGGCTGACGCTCGTCGAGCTGGTCCCGGAGGCCGATCTGACGAAAGCGGATCGGCAGGCCGCGCAGCACAAGTACATCATGCGCCAGCCGAGCGGCAAACCGAAGCCGAAGTGGCGCTACTGGTACAAGATGCCGGGCGGCAAGGGGGTCGTCACCCACGACCGGCTGGTCGAAGGGGCGCGCTTCGCCGGGGCGCACAACGGCGCGGCAGGCCACTGGGAGGTGCTTTCCTCCGGAGACGACGGGGTGCTCGCTCGCCACTCCAGCGGCGCGCACGTCAAGCTGTCCCACGAGGAGTTTGCGGCCGGCGTCAACGCGCAGCACGCGGGAGCGCAGGGCGAGGCCCGGACAGAGCGGCGGCGCGAGATCATGGAGTCGTTGAAGGTGCTCCACGAGGGTGGCGGCGGCAAGGGGCAGGCGAAACGCGTTTCGCACCTGATCGAGGAGGCTGTGCGGCTCGGCTGGGTCTCGGAAAAAGAGGCGCAGCTCTACCGCAACCGGCTGCAGCCGGCGGAAGACAAGGCCGCGGCAGCCGATCCGGGAGCGAAGCTGAAAGCCGCGCTGGCCAGCGCGGCCCCGGAGCACCGGGACGCGATCCTGGCGCACATGCGCAGCCTGGAAGAGGAGCGGCAGAAGCTCGAAACGGCGGGCGCGGAGAAGCCGGCCGCCGCTCCCGCTCCGGAGCCCAAGGGCGGAGAGAAGGACAGCGGCCTCGGGCTGCGCGGCAAGTCCGACGACATGAAAACCGCGGATGCGACGGGCAAGGGGCAGGACCAGCCCTTCCGCTACCGCCTGGTGCCGCTGGCGGACATGATCCCCTCGCACAACCCGGAGGACCAATTCCGCGAGCACCCACAGTACCCGAAGGGGGTGCAGGAGCGGCACTATGACCAGAACAAGGAGTCACAGCTGACGATCCGGCAGCGGGCCGGCGAGCTGGAGCCGCGCTTCCTGGTCAATACCAACCCGGACGCAGCCAACGGCCCGCCAATCATCGTCCCGAACGGCGTTGTCCTGGGTGGCAACAGCCGCACCATGACGTTGCAGCTCGCCTACCACGACCATCCGGAGCAGGCGCAGAAGTACCGCGACTACATCAAGGAGCACGCGGCAACCTTCGGCTTCTCGCCCAAAGACGTCGACGCGATCGAGGATCCGGTGCTGGTCCGCGAGGTCGACGACCCCGGGACGCAGAAGGAACGGGCGTTGCTGGGCCGGCGCTACAACGAATCGTTCACTCGGGCGCTGGCTCCGCAAGAGGAGCAGGTGACGCTGGGCAAGCAGATCTCCGCGGGCACGCTGGGCAAGTTGACCGACTACACGGACATGCTGGCCGAGGCCAAGGAAGAGCCGACCTTCGAGGCGTTCCTGAGGTCCAACCGGTCGCGGCGGTTCGTCGAGTCGCTGGTCAAGGACGGGGTGATCGACGAGCGCAACCGGGATCGCTACTTGCTCCCGGCCAAGTCGGCGCACGCGGGGCTGCTCAACGAAGTCGGGCGGGTGTTCGCTTCCCAGGTGCTCATGGGCAGCATCATCGACGACGTCGACGACCTCGACGACATCGGGAAGACCTACCGGGACCGGATCAGCTCGCAGCTGCCGGTGATCCTGGCCGCGAGCGCGAGCAACCCGAAGTTCGACCTCTCCCGGGCGCTGAAAACCGCGGTCGGCGTGCTCGCGCAGCAGGAGCGGGAAGGCAAGGCGCACCCCTGGCTGGTCCTGAAGCAGGGTGACATCGCCCGGAAGGACAAGGAGACGGGGGCCGAGGTGGTGACCGGCGCGGGGGACTACTCCCACCCGGTCTACAAGGATTCGCTGGCGCAAGCCATGGTGGCCGTCTTCTCCCGGGCCTCGCAGAAGGCCACGGGTCCGGGGTTCCGGAAGTTTGCCGATCTGGCGACCGCGCCCTCGTCGGAGGGCGGGATGTTCGCGGACGGGCCGACTGACGAGGAGCGGGCCCTGGCCGGCATGCGCAGCGCGTTTGGCTTCACGACGGCCGATCCGCTGCGCGAGGTCGAGAACCTCGAAAACGAGCGGCTGGGCGCGAACGCGCAGGCGACGGCTGAGCGGGGCAAGGCCGCTGTGAAGCAGAAGATGACCGAGCGCGGGATCAAGACGCAGGGCGAGGTTGCGCCCAAGAAGGTCCGCAAGCCGCGGCTGGTAAAGCCCGAGCCCGAGCCGATTCCTGAGCCCGTGCGCAAGCCGCGCAAGGCAAAGGCAGCCCCGGCTCCCGAGCCTGAGCCTGAGCCCAAGCCGACGCCGATCCGGCGGGGGCGGGGCCCGGACAAGCAACCGCGCAGGCGGCGGGAGCCGAAGATCGTTGTCACGGGGCGGAGGAAGGCGGCATGAGCCTGCTACCTCCCGACAACGAGCCGCTGGACCTGGAAAAGGGGCTTGCCGATTGGATCTTCCCGATCGCCAACGCGATCGTTGGCGGGAAGGACGTTCCCGACGCCAGCCCGGCTTCTCGTCGGTCGGTTCCCTTGCAGGCGGCCGGGCTAAAGTACGGCTCTCCGGAGCAGGCGGAGCACGCGCGGGGCCCGGGTCGGGGTCGCCTGGTCCTGCTCCCGTCGAAAACCGACCCGCGGATCCGCCGCTGGCAGGAGCCGGCCGGGGCTGCTCCGCGGGAGAAGACCCCGCGGCACAAGGGCGGAAACGTCCCGGACGTGGGCCGGGTGATCGGGGAGGACAGCCGCAAGCGACTGGTTGCCTGGGCCCGCTCGCACCGGTACATCGGAGAGGCCGTCCGGGAGTACCCGGATCTGGAAGACCAGAAGCTCGCCGGGGTGGCGCAGGTGCTTCACCGCGAGGGGACGATCTCCCCGGATGGCTACGAGGAAGCCCCGGATCGGGAGACGACCCCCTACGAGGGGAATCTGGTCCACTGGCGACGAGCGCTGGCCGAGCTTTCCCCTGACGATCGGCACGCGCTGTACGAGATCCATGACGCGCACCGGCGCAACTGGGTCCACGGGTCGCCAGCTGCTCCGGAATCGTCGCGGCACGTTCTGACCGGTGCTTCCGTGGGGCTGCACTCTGCAGGCCGGCGTGAGGCTTTCCCGATGGCAATGAGCCTGGGCGGAGACGACTTGGAGAAAAACATGACCAGTCACGACGCATTCGAGGATCTGTGCAAGTCGGTCGGGATCGACCCCCTCCAGAAGGGTGAAGCGGCGGGGCCTCCCCCTCCGGGCCCGCAGCGGACCCCGCCGCCCCAGGCAGGCCCCGGGGCCCCTGCACCCACCCCTCCCGGCGCGGTTCCTGCCCCGGCTGCCCCCGGGGCTGCTGGAGGCCCCTACGCCCCCCCTCCGGGGCCACCTTCGCCCCCGACCGCCGCGGCCGCGGACAAGGCCCCGCCGGGGCCGGGGGGGTTGCTGGATTCCAGCGAGGATGATGGGGTCGACCCTGAGGTCAAGAAGGCCCTGGCCGGCTGCAGGTTTTCCGACAAGGGCGCGGACGGTTCTACCCTGGTGGGCCAGGGCGAGGGGCCGCGGCTGGCGAAGCTCCTGGAGAAGGGCGAGGAGAAGCAGTCGACGGACTTCTCGATGGCCAACGCGCTCGGGGGGAGCTGGAAGTGATCTCCGCACGCGCCGTTGCCGCCTGGGCCGGAGGCCACTCCCGGGGGGCGGTGTCCCGGGTCGGGCGGGTCGTGACCGATCTCACCCGCGACTTCGGCGCGGCCTTCCGGGAAGGGGCGGTGCGCTCGGCCGAGCTGAACAAGGCCGAGAAGCTGGAGGCGCGAGCCCAGATCCTCGGAATCACCCCGGTGTTGTACCAGCAGATCGCGGAGACGCAGGGCGAAGAGCCCTTGATGGAGCGGGTGGCGCAAGAGCTGGCGATGGTGGACGCAAGCCCACTGGTCAAGGCGATGCGCGAGGGCAACGGCCGCGAGTGGCGCGCGCTCACGGAAGACCCCTTCGAGCCGATCTCTTCCTGGGGCGGCTGGCGGGAGCGCCCGGGTCCGTTGTCGTGGGAGATGCTGCAGGGCCTCGCCTACCGGCTCGGCCCCTTCACCGCGTTTCTGCAGCTGCGGCTGAATCAGGTGCTCCTGTACGCCGTGCCCCAGGAGGACCAGCACGGGCCCGGCTTCATTGTGCGCAAGAAGGGAGCGGCCGGGAACGATCCGCGGTTGCAGTCGCAGCCGTCGAAGCAGCAGGCGCTTGAAGGGGACTCTCCGGAATCCGACGATCGGGCTCGCTGGCTCGAAAACGTGGTCGTCAACTGCGGCTTTACCCAGCGGTACGACGCCGAGACGGGGCAGACCCGGGACGGGATCTCCGACTTTCTGCGCAAGCTGGTCCGGGACTCGCTGATCTACGATCAGACGACCGTCGAGCTGCAGCGGGACCGTTCCGGGCGGCTGATTGCCTGGCGGGCGGTCGACGCGAAGAGCATCCGGCGGGCCAGTCACGACGAGAAGGTCAAAAACGAGCGCGGCGAGCCAGTGATCTACGCGCAGGTGATCAACGGCACGATCGCCGCGGACTTCTCTCCGCTGGACTTGGCCTTCCGGGTGCGCAACCCGCGCAGCGACCTCCGGGCGTTCGGCTACGGGCTCCCTGAGCTGGAAATGTGCATTTCCACTATCACGGCGCTGCTCAATGGCTTCGAGTACAACGCCCGCTACTTCACGCAGGGCGTGACCTCCAAGGGGATCGTCTCGCTGCACGGTCTGGTCCCCCGGGACCAGCTGACCGCGTTTCGGCGGTTCTGGACGGCGCTGGTCACCGGGCAGGCGAATGCCTGGCGCGCGCCGGTGCTGAACCTCCCCGACGAGAAGAGCAGCGTCAAGTGGGTCGACCTCCAGAAGAGCAACCTCGATATGGAGTGGGCCCGGTTTATGGACTGGTGCCTGAAGGTCGTCTGTGCGGTTCTGCAGGTTGCGCCGGAAGAGATCGGCTTCCAGTTCGGGAACCAGGGGCAGACCTCGTCGATCGGGGGTACGCAGTCTCCGAAAGACAAGCTGGACGCGGGGAAGGACAAGGGACTAAAGCCGCTGTTGACCTGGCTGGCTCAGGTGCTCAATGAGGAAGTGATCTGGAAGCTCGCGCCGGAGTACGAGCTGGCTTTTGTCGGCCTGGACGCGGACAGCGAGCAAGCTCAGGTGGAGCTGCTTTCCAAGGAAGTCGGCTCCTTCCTGATGGTCGACGAGGCCCGCGCGGCCCGCAATCTGCCGCCGTTGCCCAAGAAGCTGGAAGGGCCGGGGCAGGTGATTTGCAACCCGACCTGGCTCCAGGCGTATCAGGCCGGGCGGACGGCCGCGATGGGCGCAGGTGGCATGGGAGGCATGCCGGGCGGGGGCGGCGGGGGTGGCAGCTGGCCGGGTGACGTCGGCGCGTTCGAGGACTACGCGTCGGGTGGACAGGATCAAGGGCAGGCTGGGGCGACGGCCCCCCCGGGCGGCGAGCAAGGGCAGCAGGGACAACCGGCGGCCAAGTCGTTGACCGCGGGCGCGCAGTCGGGTAGGCTGGAGAAGTCAAGTGCTCGCCGCGGGCGAGTTACGCGGTTCGAGTTTGATTTTTGAGCCGCGACGCCAGCTCGGGGGCTTGGTACCCGAGACGAGTTCGACTTTTAGGAGGGTACGACCATGGCGGTGGACGCGAGCGAGTACATCCAGAATCCCAACGTCGCAAACCTGAAGCCATCGCGGCTGGACAACGAGCTGGCCTTCTGGCTGGCCGACATGCGGCGGACCCTGACCGTCGTCAACGTCCAGGGCGGGCTGCTCGTCGGCCGCTGGGTCGCGCCGTGGGCGGGTGTGATCGAAAGCATCCGCACCACGCAGCTGGCAGCGGGCGGCGGTGCTGGCGGGCAGAACAGCCTCACCCTGACGGTCGGCGGCGTCAACGCCTTCCTGGCCGCTGCGGACGGGAACACCGTCGTGGACAACGACGTGGCCGGCACGTCCGCGCTGACCGCGCCCACGGATGGCCTGACCGAGTCTCTCGACGGGATCGATCGGTTCCACTTCGCCAAGGGCGACGTCATCGCCCTCGGAGCGGTGTCCGCTGCCGGTGCCTACGGGACCGCGCAGACCGAGATCGTGATCGCCCGCGAGTGCCCCGCGCGGGTCTGATCCGCGGCGCCAGCTCGGGGGCTTGGTACCCGAGACAGGAGGAAGATCATGGCCGTAGACGTCGGTGAGTACATCCAGGGGCCCAGCGCGGCCCAGCTGAAGCCCTCGCGGCTCCACAACGAGCTGGGATTCTGGCTCAGCGATCGGCGGCGGGTGCTCTCCGCGACCCTGGCGCAGGGCGGGCTGCTCGTCGGCTACTGGATTGCTCCCTGGGCAGGGGTGATCGAGTCGGTGCAGACCACGCAGCTGGTTGCCGGGGCCGGCGGCGGCGTCGCGAACACGATCGCCCTCGTCGTCGGCGGGGTCAGCGCGTTCACCCTCGCCGCGGACGGGGCCACGATCCTGGACAACGCGGCGGCGGGCACGTCCGCGCTGACCGCACCCACGGCCGGCACGGTGGCCTCTCCGGACGGGGTCCTGCGGCTGCACTTCGCCAAGGGAGACACGATCTTCCTGACCGGCGTGCCCACCGCGGCCCAGTACGGCACCGCGCGGACGGACATCGTGATCGCCCGCGAGAACACCGCGGGAGCGTGACGTGCGGCTGATCGTCCAGGTGGAGCAGGGCGCGGGGGAAGACCGCAATTCCCCCGAGGCTCTGGCCGCGCTGGAGAAGGCGCTACACCAGACCGCGGCCAGCCTGCTCGGAGCATCGCTGGACCCACCCGCCGAAGGGAAGCTCCCGACGCAAGCCGCGCGGAACCTCCAGGCCCGGATCGAAGCGTACTACCAGGAGCAGCTGCTCCCGCACATGATCGAACAGATTTTGGAGGTATTGCCGCAATGAGTACCCCGATTGCCCCGACCGAGCCCTACTTCTCGTCCATCGGCGGGCGGAAGATGCTGGTCCTGCTGATCGCCGTGGCCTTCGCCGTGGCCGTCATCGCGGTCGCGCTGTTCCGGGCGGTGCCCACGGAGACCCTGGGGGAGGTCTTCCGCTTCCTGGAGGTGGTGATCCTCGCGTACATGGGAGCGAACGCGATCTCGGCCGGCTCGGCCGCGGTGGCGAAAGCAGTCGGGCAGAAGCCCGCGTCCACGCCCGGGGTGGAGCTGCTCTCGCTGAAGGTGTCCGACTCCGAGGATCTGCCCGAGAAGTCTGGCGAATGAGCCGACGGACCCGGTGGATCCTGCTCGGGGTGGCCTGCATCTTGGCAGGTTTCTTTCTGGGCCTGGCGATCTTCGGGCGCGGGGAGTGGGGCTTTCTGGGGGTGCTCGCGGGCTTTTTCGGGCTGGCCGTCAAGCCTGAGCCGGAGATCCCCGAGGTAGAACAGCGGGTGGCGACGGCCAAGCGGGAAGTGGCTGTAGCGCAGGAGCGGGCGAAGGAAGCGGCCCGCGAGGTGAGCGTGGATGTTGCGGAAGCTGCTACTGGTCGGGATCGCCCTCGTACTGCTCGCAGGGTGCTCGACTACCTCCGGAGCGCGAACCGCGCCGGGAAGTAGTTTTGCCACCGCGGCGGGCTGCTCCGAGACGTTGACCCCTGTTGCTCTGCCAGTCGTGGCCGACGAAGATCTCCGCGTCGAGCCAATGGAGGGGGTGATCTCCCCCGACCCGGCTGCCTGGACAACCCCCTTTCACGGCCAGCTTCTTTCCGATGCAGCTCTGGCGCTTTTGGAGGCGAAAGCCCGGGGCGGAGAGCTGCGCGAAGACGAGGCAGAGCGGCTGCGGGGGGTCGCCTGTCGGCTGCTCGGAGAAGTAGAGCGAGATCTGGTGCGACAACGGGCCGAGCTGGGGACGGCTCGGCGTAGTCTGGGGATGTTGGCGGCGGGGTCGGCTGGGGCGGTGCTCCTGCTTGCGATCCTCGCGGTTGCTGGGAGGTAGCGGCATGGGATGGATCGAAGCACACTGGCCCCTTTTCGTGGTCGCGGCCTCGCTGGCCATTCCTCTGATTCTGGCGGGGATGATGCTCGTCCGCGTGACCGGGCACGGCAACGCGACGAGCACCGGCCGGCAGAGCATCGGGGAGCAGCACATTGCCCTGCAGAACGGACGGCAGGAATGCCCGCCGGTGGTCTACACCACGATGGGCAGCCTGGCAGCGGCTGTTCAAGAGCTGCAGCGGCAGGTGGCCGAGGGCTTCCGTGAGGTGCGGGTTGACCAGAAAGAGACGCGGATGCAGCAGGCGCAGATCGCGGCCGATCTTCGGGTGGCCTCCGAGGGCTTCCGGGTGGCCGCCGAGGGCTTCCACGCGTTCTCCCGGCTGATGGAGCGATTCGACATCGAGGAAGAGACGATCCGCGTGCTCGACCGGGAGGCAGACGCGCTCGGCCGGGCGGGTGAGCGGGAGAGGGCGCACGGGTGATCCCGATCCGCCCGAATCGGGAGCAGCTGCGGCGGCACGTCGAGCGAGCTTCAATTACCCCCGAGGTGGCCAAGGCGATCCGGGAGATCGTCCAGCTGCACCATGAAGCTCTTGTCGAGGCGGTCTGCGGCGGGAGCATGCTCCCCGAGGCCGTGACGGCTCAGATCCGGGCTGCAGGGATCCCGCGCTGGGCCGGTCCTTCTGTCGTCGAGTCGGGGGTCGACCTGGGGATCCTCACCGCGGGCCTAAAAGACCCCTTCCAGGACGAAGTTGACCCTGACGAGCTGGCCCGGCGGATCCTGCACCAGCGGGAGTTGCCGCTGTCCTACGCAGAGGCCGTGGCTGAGCAGGAGGCCAAAGAGAAAGCGGCCATTTACTGCCGCGGCCTCGGAAACACCGTCGACAAGGAGACGCAATCGTTGATCGTCGAGACGACGGTCGAGAACCGCGCGCAGCTGGTTGACGCGATCCGCGACGAGACGGCCGAAGCAATCCACTGGCGCGAAACGCGTTTCGCATTGAAGAGTCGGCTCGGTCGGGCAACTGGCGAGTGGCACCGGGATCTGCACCGGATCGCCGAGACGGAGCTGCACAATGCGATGCAGGCCGGGCGCGGGGCGGCAATCGAGCGCGACCACGGGGAGGGCGCGCAGGTAGCGAAGCGACCCAATCCGTCTGCCTGTCCTGCGTGTTTGAGCATGTACCTGGATGGTGACGGCAACCCGCGGATCTTCCGGCTGTCAGAGATCAAGAGCGCGAGCAACGCCCGGGATCCCCAGACGGGCAAGCCGCGAAAGCGCGCGGACTGGGTTCCCGCCTTGGAGGCGCTACACCCCCACTGTTTCCTGCCCGGGGCAGTTGTCCAGGGCCGGATTCAGCTGGCGACCCGGGCGCTGTACCACGGGGAAGCCGTTGAAATACTTACTGCTCGTGGGCACAAGCTCACCGTCACGCCGAATCACCCCGTACCGACCGCGGACGGCCGCTGGCTCCCGGCGGGAAAGGTCGCGCAGGGCGATGATCTGCTCTGCTACCTTGGCGGGCAGGAAGGGGATGGTGCGGCCCGAGTCGCGCCTCGTCCGGACCCCCGGCACGAACAGCAGAACCCAGCCCGTATCGAGGAGGTATTTGACGCGTTTGCGAAAGGCGGTCGGTGTGCGCGATTGCATGCCTCCCCGATGGACTTCCACGGCGATGCGATCGGCCTGGAGGGCGACGTCGATGTTGTATGGCCCGCAAGCGTGCTGTTGCGAGACGGCCTCTCCCCGGTCACGGAGTGCGGTAGCGATCTCGTCTTCCCCGAAGCCGACGTTGCGGCCGTAGCCGGTGGTCTGTCGCTCAGTTGCGCGGCGGGCTCGCAGCTCGGGAGACTCGGTTTGTCCTCGGCGGCTGGCCCAGGCGCTACCGAGCTGGCGCTCGACAGCAGTCCGATCCATGCGCAGGTGCTCCCACTTGATGTACTCCTGCTCGGACTGGCTTCGGAGCTGGACACCTGCGTCGAGGAGTTTGGCCTGCAGGGTGTTCCTTGCGACGCCGGCTTCGCCGGCAAGCTGCTTGATCGATTCCCCGGAGCGGTAGCGGCGGACAAAGTCGTTCAGGTTCGGAAGTTCAATTTTTCTGGTCATGTGTACGATCTCCAGTCGGAAACTGGATGGATCGTAGCAGACGGGGTTGTAACAAGCAACTGCCGCTGCCAGCTGATCTACGTTCCCGAGGGCTGGGGCTTCGACGAAGACGGCCGGCTGGTTCCCCCGAGGCGCAGGTGAGCCCGCCGCGCGTCTGCTGTCCGGGCTGCGGCCGGAAGGTTGCGCAGGAGGACAGCGATGGAGGCGGCTGGCTGGCCCGTACATCGGTTCTGAAGGTCGGGCCGGGCGGGGAGGTCAAGATCCGCTGTCGCCACTGTGGCGGCCTGGTAGCCCTGCCCTTGACCGAACGTCGGACCCCTCCGCTCATGGTGCGGCGCTAGAGTTATCGTATGCTCTACTACTCGTCGCGGATCCTCCGCGCAGGTGCAGCTTCGCTGCGCTCATGCCGCGGGTTTCGGCCCCCGCGTCGGCGTTTCGACTTTCCCCCGCTGGTTCCAGCCGCCACGGAAAAATACCCTCCGCGCAGGGGTTGTCGGCTCAGGCTGCGCGTCGCGGAAAACCACCCTCCGCGCTGGGGTTGCAGACGGTCAGGCCGGTGGTCGCGGATTCGTTCCCTCCGCGCAGGTGTTGCCGGCGGCCGCAGGTGCAGACGGCGTCCGCCAACCCCAGGGTCGCGGATTTGTTCCCTCCGCGCAGGTGTTGCCGGAGCTCGGTCCCGAGCCTGTGAGCACATTCTGATGGCGTCGCGGATTTGTTCCCTCCGCGCAGGTGTTGCCGGACGCCAGCTGATCGAGCTTGCTTATGAAGGAGAGTAGTCGCGGATTTGTTCCCTCCGCGCAGGTGTTGCCGGCACTCTCATTTTCAACCATCTCCTCTTGCTTGCGAGCCAGTCGCGGATTTGTTCCCTCCGCGCAGGTGTTGCCGG
>Ga0172381_10000297_pt1 | contig 60801 bp, 61 predicted proteins | sample Leawel6488metaG_FD_119754 | JGI IMG/M metagenome (GOLD analysis project Ga0172381, IMG submission 119754) | Leachate microbial communities from a municipal landfill in Southern Ontario, Canada - Leachate well 64-88 metaG | ecosystem: Engineered > Solid waste > Landfill > Unclassified | place... | reverse complement strand
CTGAAGGTTATGGCCATAAAAACGCTCATGCCAAAAATTAATTGTCGTGTCATGTTATACCTCATTAACTGTAGTAAAGTTAAACCTCACGCCCAACGGGGACGCCGCTGGCTTTCCCACCTTACAGAACGCTCGAATGCGACAGGTGTTTTCTTTGGGGCACAGGGATCACCCTGTTTTGGCAGGGATTGATCCGTGATGGCATCGCGCAGGATCTGGGCGCGCGCCTGAAAACGGGCTTTATATTGGGTATATTTCCCGGTGGCAAGGGTCTCGAACTCCGCCGCGGCCCCCTCCCAGTCCGCCCGATAGAAATGTTGGGCGACGCTGGAAATATAGGACTGGTATTTCATGTCGGTGAGGGTGGTCTGTATGGCACCAGGTAAAGCCCAGAAATTCATTTTTGGGTTGGCCTTCTTGTTGAAAAGTGCCGCTGCGTCTTCGGCATAACCGTGTTTGACCGCCGAGGAAACAAAATCGGCTTCTGCCTTTTCCAGGTGCGGATATCTCTTATTATTTTTGTCGTAGTAGTCATTTAGTGCATTCACTGCCTTTTCCCTTTTTAAGCCAATGTATGGCTCTACCTGGGATAGTATATTTTCTATTTCGACGCTATCAGGCTTCCCATATTTCTTCTCCTCTATTTCCATATAGCGCCTTAGTGCGCCGATGGTTTGCTGCCCGAGATCCACCCCTTCCCCTACCGTGACTCCACTGGCCGCCATGGCTCTTTGCGTGAGATCGCCGGTTTTTTTATTCTTTTGATATCGCGGTCCTAGATTTCTTCCCGTTTTGACATTGGCCTTGAATGCTCCTGGAACATAGAAGTCGAGCATGGCGCCTTCGCTCTTTTTTATAAAATCGTAGTCCACCCGATCCGTCGGCGAACATGCCGAGGTCGTTTCCCTGGGTTGCGTCTGGGGTGGCGCAGGTTTCGGCGTTGGAGTTGATTGTTCATAGATGGGGCTGTCGTCTCGTGGATAACAGACATGACTCTGCAGCAGTGCGAGGCGGTTTTCATAGGCGGCTTTGAGGCAGGCAGCGTCGGTGCCACAGGCATTTCTCTTCCGAAGCCATTCCTTTTGGCCTGTTCGCGTCTCGGCGACCAGATGGGTGTAATGCCCGGTGTCGGAGAAGACCTTGATGAATTTACGGTAAACAATCGTCAGGTCGCGGTCCAAAAGGAGGAGTTTCTTGTCTCCGCAAATGGTCCACTCGGCAGACGTTGACGCCCGGCTGCAATCCATGGCGTCAGCATCTCCGGCCAACATGGCACCTACGGCCAGCGTCAGGACGTTTAAGGGAGAGACGACTGGAGGTCGGCGTCGCAGCATTTCGGCTCCTGATACAATATGGGCGATATTCCATTTAGCGCGCACAAAATTCGGGATCTGGTGGCGGTGTATAGTCGCCAATGTCGAGGCCCGGTGTGGGATCTGGGGACGGCAAGTTCCCCGTCGACCCAGGGTTATTGCTGTTTCCAGCCTGCCCCTGCGCTACACTCCGACTGCTCGGCAATCCCTCTGCCAGCACCGGGCTCTGCATGCGCATTACCGCTTCAGCCTGCAGAGGGATACCCCAGCGGGTTTGACCATCCGCGCCCACTACCGGGCCCAGGCGGATCCCGAAGAGGGTGGGTAGTCCGATGTTATTCAAGCCGTTATCCAACCGGTAAAGTCCTCTGCCCAGTTGATCGATGAAGGGCACGATCAGGGGCTGGACGATGGTGATCTGTACCTTGAGCAGGTTTGCGTCCTGTACCGACAGCTTGCTGGCGGCGCCGACACTGGTTTGGCGGTAACCCAGATGATCTACGGGTATGGCTCTGACCCAGGTGCCGGAGGCATCGCGGGTCTGTTCGGCAAAATCGTCAAAGGCCTCGCGGGTAGGATTCAATATCCGGATCGATGCTTGTCCTGCAGCAACTTTGGCGATGGCGTAACCTTGGGTGAGGGCTTGGAGATTCTGACCGTGGGTGTAGAGGGGCGTCAGACCGCGGGCGAGGGCGTCGCGCATGGAGGCGGCGCTGGCACTATGCAAGGTGCCGGCCCGCACTGCCTCCTGAGTGGCGACTTCCAGTTGAGCGCGGGCCTGGTAGAGCAGGGCCCCTTGAAAAGTTCCAAGCAGCGCCAACAGCAGCGCGGGTGTTGCGATGGCGAATTCGACGGCGCTGGCGCCCTGTTCCCGGCTGAGAGCAAAGCCCTCTCGGGCTAGGTGCAAGGTTTTCACCGGTGATATCGGATTGCACATGGTTCCGGATGGCGTCCAGAGGCGCAGCGTGTTTCGGAGCTTACACCTCATGATGTACCTCCTCCCGCCCGCGCAAAGTGTCTTCGGTCCGGAAGATAGATAAATCTACTGGTAGACCACGCTCACGCATCGTCTCATAAAATTCCGGTACCGCACCGGTTGCCCGAAAGACGCCCCGCACCGTGCCTTCGGCATCATAGCCCTGCTGCTTATAGGCGAATAGCTCCTGCAACTGGATGGTGCCGCTCTCGATGCCGGTTACCTCGCAGACGCTGGTCACCTTGCGCGAGCCGCAGGAAAAGCGCGTGATCTGAACGATAATGTCTACTGCTGAGGCGATCTGCTCCCGGATGGCGATAAGGGGGATGTCCATTCCCGCCATCAGCACCATGACTTCCAGACGGGACAGCATGTCCCGCGCCGTGTTGGCGTGAGCGGTGGTGAGGGAGCCGTCATGGCCCGTATTCATGGCCTGCAGCATATCCAGCGCTTCGCCGCCGCGACATTCGCCCACTACCATGCGGTCAGGGCGCATGCGCAGGGCGTTGCGCACCAGTTCGCGGATGGAAATCTGGCCTTTTCCCTCCATGTTGGCTGGGCGCGCCTCCAGCGAGACCAGATTGGGCTGGTATAGGCGCAGTTCCGCCGCATCCTCAATGGTCACAATGCGTTCATGGTCGGGAATATAGTTGGAAAGTACATTGAGCAGGGTGGTTTTGCCGGAGCCGGTACCCCCGGAAATGATGATGTTTTTGCGTTGCTGCACACAGACCTGGATGAAATGGGCCATGCGCGCCGCAATGGAGTCGTAAGCTATCAAATCTTCCATTTGTAGCCGCTTTTTGGAAAATTTGCGGATAGTGATGCACGCGCCCTTCAATGACAACGGCGGAATGACGGCATTAACGCGGGAACCATCGGACAGGCGGGCATCCACCAGCGGTGCGCTTTCATCAATGCGCCGACCGATGGGCGCAACGATACGGTCGATGATGTGCCGCACCGCCATCTCACTGCTAAATAGCGCCGGTGCGGCCAGCAATCTGCCTTGGCGCTCGATAAATACTTCGTCATATCGGTTCACCATGATTTCCGTAATGCTTTCATCCGCTAGAAAGTCTTCCAGCGGGCCAAGTCCGACGGCTTCATCCAGCACCTCTTTTACGAGACGCTGCCGGTCGAATTCCGGGGGCGAATTCATCCGCCACACGACTTCCCGCACCAACTCGCCGACGACACGGCGCAGATCCTCCGGCGATAGCGCACTGAGGTCGACACGTCGCAAATCCATCTGACTGCGCACGGCTTCGTGGACCTCGCGCACCAATACCAGCCAGTGAGCGTCGTAAACGGGACGGATTGGCCAGGTAACTTCCTCGGTCAGCCGCTGGTTCCAATACGGTGATTGCTTAATAGCGGGCGCACCTCCGGTTGGCTTGGTACCCGAAAGGGAAAGGTGGGCAGATTCCTCGGTGGATGCCGTCACGTTATCAAAGCGCGGCATGATTTGCAGACGGTACCCGGCGATAAATATTTCGTCGTGCGCCTCCACCGGACCATAGGCTCGCATGCGTTCGCCGTTGACCAGCACTGCACCGAACCCTCCTAATCCTTCGATATAAACACCACCTTGTTCGGCGTAGATCCGCGCGTGTTCCTTGCCGACGTTCCAGCCCTCCATGCGCAGATGGGCATGTTCCGCCTTGCCAAGAAGACATACGCCATCACTCGGTGATATGACCTGCGTGCCGATTTTGGGATGTGACACACGAACGGTAAACATAGAGGTTCTCCTAGCGGATCAGCCCTTTTTCAGAACGCATCTTGTATAGGTTTTCCAGATAACGACCATGGGATTCCGCATCGATATTCTCTAGGGAATCAGCAGTGATCACCTTGGGTGTAACGAGAAAAACCAAATCTGACTCGTTGTTACGGAAATCGTCAGATTTAAATAGGTAGCCAAGAACAGGAATATTTCCGAGCCCTGGTATTTTGCTGCTATTATTGGCCATGCTGTGATCTATTAATCCAGACATTACCAGTGTATCACCATCTTTCAGGTTGATTTCCTCTTGAGTTCTGGTAGTAAAGAATCCGGGTACGCCACCAACGCTCAGTGCTGGGTCAATGTTACTTACCTCGGAGAATATCTTCAGGCTGATATTGTTTCTATCATCCGCAACCGGAGAAAACTTCAGGCGAATGCCAAAGTCCTTAAAAATGACAGATGTTTGCCCAAATCCAATGGCCAGGGGAATGGGGATCTGCCCGCCCGCCAGAAACTCTGCTGGCTCCTTACTGCCACTTTTGGCGCTGAGTTTGGGATTGGCAATTTCGTACGCATCACCGTTTTGAAGTGCGTAGTTGATGCGGGAAGCCACTGAGGCGATCATACCGAAATTGGTCGCAAATGGAGCAACCTTGAGGGGAAGGTTTTGCACCCCTGAACTGGGGAAGGAAAAATTGGCAAGGGGGCCGCCAGTGCCGTTTGTAGATGGTACATCCATGCGGAAGTATGGATTAGAACTGAAATCTCCGACGATGCCAGCTTGTGGTCCGGAAATGGATTGGTTCCAGTTAACTCCGAGACTACGGAAAAAATCATTTTTCATCTTCAATATTTTTACATCCAGAAGCACCACTTTTTCCATTCGTATCGGTTCTTTCTCTGCGAGGTTGACTACATTTGAATAAATCGCCTTGAGTTTCTCTATTCTGTTTAGGGTTTCATCCGATAGATTCTTACCATCAATAATGACTTTGTCGCCGACCACCTTGACCTGTGTGTGGGCGCCATTTCCGAGTAAAGTAGATATTTCCTCGGCGGCGCGACCTACATCTTTTGGCGCAATGACGACTCGCGACGCGCTCTCGTCCCCATTTTTATACCAAAGGTGTAAATTTGTTTCACCAGCCCCCTCAGCCAGAAGAAGTAATTCCTTGTTGTCAACCAGGGTAACGCTGAGTATCTTACCATTACCGACGGCGACCCGTTTCACGGTATTGGTAGGGATGATTTTTACCTGGCCAGCGTACATGGAAATATTAGATTGCTGCTCCAGACTGAGGATATCGCCAGCATAGGTCAGAGCGGGCAGAATGCAGGTTGCTATGACCGCAGCCAGGGAGTTAGGGAGGTATTTCATCGGAAAAATGTCCTGTCAAGGCTTGGGTAATGATGGTACATAAGGGAACGGCAGAGAGGTGACCTCGCGGTTCTGAGCCTTATTCCGCAGCGTCATATCCCCGCTCTCGGGGGTCGCGTGTTGCGCCGCATCTCCGGCTGTTTGTACGTTACGGATACTCGTGCTACCACCATTCGATGCGCCACCGACAATATATTCCACCCCAGCAGGCAGGGTGTGCGGATATCCGATAATATCGTGCAGCGATATCGCATGTTTTGGCCAGGCACCAGTATTGTTGTTACCTCTTAAATCCAGGCGGATTTCCCCGCTTTTCTGAGCGACCAGGATTTTTTGCGCCTGCTGCGGTGTGACTTCGAGGGTAATGGTGCCATAGCCTTCTGCTCCACCAGGGTTATTGGGGGACATCTCTCGCCCAGTCGCGAGGACTTTCAGGTTCTGCCCTAAAAATCGCACCAAGGAGCCATCTGGCGCTGCAGAAGCGGTCTGCAGGTTGGTGATGGTGCTTGCGGCTGCATTGGCGCGAACATCGGCTGGCGTGATCCACAGCATGTCGATGTGGTCTCCGGGACGAAGCATTTTGTTGATGGAGTTTTCCGAATTGACCGAAATCGTCAGGGCGATGTGATGAGCGTCGAGAATATCTGCTGGGCTGCCCACGTTGCTGAACATCGACATTGTCAGCGGTTTGCCGCCTTCTGCCGGAAACAGGAGTCTTTTGTTTTCAATTTTGTTGAAATCGGATTCCAGTATGATCCCGGCCGGTGCGCTGTCGACCGGGATCCTTCGCCGCGCGACCATAGACCACGTGAGGATGGTATTCGCGGGCAGATTCTCGATCGGCACCACCGCGGCAACGGTGATTTCCTTTTTGGAAGACATTTCACTTAGCAGGCGCTGCTTCAAAGCGGACTCCTTGGCATGGAGGGTATGCACAGCAAGATACGCTGCGCCAAGCCCGGCCAGCACCGCGAATGCCAGGAGAATCCATCCGGTAATGGCGCGACTTTTCTTTTGCAGAATCGGCCGCATTACGGGATCAGGTTTAATCGGGGTCGACATGCGCTTCCTCAGAATGGCAAGGTGGCTATGGACGCAGCCCAGGAGAAATCGCTGGAAAATGTCCGCAGTGCTTCCATGAGCCGGGTAATGGGGCTGGGATTGCCGACAAACAGCAATCCCAGGGCGAAAACCGCAGCGATGATGTACTCGATGCTGGACTGGCCTTTTTCGTTCATGGCACGCCCCTAACGTTGATCCAGAACCACTACCAGACGGCTGTTATCGGTACCGTCTTCGCCAATTACAATGTCCAGATGGCGGTTCCCTTTATTCATGGAAATCACGGATGGGTTGTTGCGCATAGCCGGAGCCGGTTGCCATTGTTGTACCATTAATGCGTTTTTGAGCGTGCTGCGCAGTGTTCCGGCAGGACTGTCGGCACGTACATGCAAAACCCGCCCGTGAATGCCTGCGTCATTAGTCTCCACATCCTGCAACACGGAAGCGTTGGACGGTAACGGCAAATCGGCGGGTAGCGGGTCGCGCTCCATTTTTTGATCCATACGCAGACTGGAGAGGGTGCCATAGGCTGAATCGCCCTCCATGTGCCACTGGGTGGTCAACGAATAAGGTGGCGTAATGCACCCTTGAACATGCTCATGGCGAAGTTGATTTTCTGTATAGGATCCGCCCAGTTTTGCGCACGCCTCTACAAAATAGGAGCGTAGCCGTTCTTCCTCCGCGCCCACATGAAATTGTACGGCACGCATATCCAAGCCGTTGATACGAAGGTGACTTGCCAGTGGTTCGGTGATTGCGTTGTCTGGAGGGGGCAGGAGTGGTCCCTTCTCATCCGCCACGGCCAAAGTCGGGATGCTGAGAATCGCAAGGATACAGAACATGATCGATCGGATGTTCATGATTATTTGCCTCCACTGGGATAAGGTCGCAGGCGGTCGCCATACTGCACTTCCGGATCGACATGCCCGAAATCCAGCCGTTTGAGTTCAGGAAAAAGGGTGCCTCCCACGGTTGGTACCGCTTTTATTGCCCCGTCATCCAGATATGCGGTTGGCAGGAGTTTTTTAACCATCCGCACTTCCTCTGCCGGGCCGTTGGTCGTCCATGCATCCGTGAGTACGGCGGCCTGCGCGGTAAACAGGGGGCCGCTGGCAAGCGGATTGTCCGGTAGATAGCGATACCCAGGCAGTCCTTCCAGTTGAACGTTGACGGTGGCGACTGTGGGTCCGGTCATGCGCAGCGGAATGTCCGTAATTTTCATGAGAGTTCCCAAAAAATTCATAGAAACTCCACTGGAGATGGTTTCCTCATGGGTAGCGACCTGGATATTGGTGAGATCACGTAACAAAGGCCGACCATCATGACGGGTCAGAATCGGGTCTATAATCGTTCCGTTCCCGGTGTTGGCTAACGCCATACCGTGTTGCCCGAAAAATCTCACGGCCGCCTCATCCCGCAGATCGGCATCCGGTTTAATGGCCACCCACCCCCGTCCCTGCGGTGGCTGACTGCGCCACACCGTGCGCTCCCATGCCACGTAGCGTGCCGCTTCGATAGTCCGTAGCTGGGTGAAGCTCCATTTCCCGGTGTAGATCACCAGAAAAAAAAGCGGAATAAGCGCGAACGCAGCCACCACAGCGAACTCGGTAAGGGATTGACCGTGTTCGTTGCAGGTATGTGGTAGGCTTATGAGTGACTGATATGTCATATTTTTGATTATTGGTTCATAGGAATTCCGCTGACGGCGGTGTCCAGTCCGCGGATGGGTTTTAGTGGGGCATCTAGCGGGGTCAAGGAAATCTCATATATGTTTACGACCGTTATTTTACCAGACTTTTGTAAATAGTTTTTTAAATTATCGATCATTGGTGTATATTTGGTTAGTTTTTCTGGGTGGCTAATGTATGCGGCTGGCATAGCTTCAGCGGTCGCGCCGGCAACAGCTATCGCTGCGCGGCCTTTATTTGAAAATATAGCCGATCTATAATTTTGGTCATGAGGATAACTGGGAAGTTTTATTTCATCGTATCCGTATTTTTGTAGATTTTTTCGCGCGAGAGAGATGGCTTCGTCTGCTAAACCGCTAGTGATGCTGGCATAAAGATGGTAAAAATATGTCACAGACTTTATTTTTTTAGTGGACTTGACCTTTGCCACACAGGAGATAACGTGCCATTTGCTGGTATGGGTTGGCGCATTCACTGAAGCACTCCTGATGATGATAGGAGAGAGTGCCGGAGGATTGGGAATCCATCGGCATCCTTCTGGCAACTTTAAATCACGTTCCCAGTCCGTTATCGCTGGGTTTGTATAGTCTGTAATGAATTTTCTGAAATGGTTCAAACCGGCAACGATAACATCGTACTCAGGAACATCTCCATTTTTCGTGAAGTCGCCCGGCGCATTGGCGTAGTCCCCCGCTTCACGTAATGTTTCTAATTTTTCGTCCAAGGTGGTACCGATCTGGCCCGAGCGAATCTTCGCGCTTAACGCAGGGTTCGCATGGGGCGAATCCGGAACCTGTTCCGTCACCTTTTCCGCATCGGCGTAGGTGGTGAGGGTGAGGCTGGCCACTGCCATGCTGATTTGCAGACCGATGCGAATTACATTTCTATCTTTGATCATGGATTGTCCTCAGGTTAGTGCAGACCGAGCATGGTGGCGTATTGCATGCGGTCAGCCGCATCTAAGTCGACGAGACGGGCTTCCCAGAAGGGGCTGAACAGGTTGCCTCTTTCGTAGAATCGGTCGTTTCGTTGCCAGATTGGCGCAGGACGACGGAAGTAGGCCTGTGCTTTTGCAACGGCGCGTACCTGACCTTCTGGCGCCTTTTGCGGCAAGACCAAGTTGATATCCTGGCGGGATGGCATTTGATTGATGCGCAGGGCGTTTGCTGCATCCCGAACACTTCCCCGTGCATGCTCCACGACCACCGTGTAAAAAGGCATGATGTCTGACGGATCGCCGTTGGCATCCACGAGTTTTTGGTTGCGACGATTGAAGTCCCAGTAACGGGTAATCCCACCCGCTGCCGCGCGACTACTATCAGCGCCGGGGCGTTTAAGTAGTGTGCTGCCCACGCCGTTCTGGTCGTCCGGGTACAGACTGGCGGAGATGCGAGAGGCGCCGGGATTGGCATCCCAGGAATTTTGATAGGCGGGTAAAAGCACGTTGCGGTCATTGGCGGAAAAGCGCACTTGCGGTTGTGCCCGGGTTTCGGTGTAGTTGCTGGGGTATGGAAAATTGTCATTACCCGTCTGAGAGGCACCGTAACCTAAAGGTACTTCGGACCATTTTTTCCCGCCAAAAAATCCCGCTTCCCTCTGCCAGAAGTGAAAAGAGAGCGTATCCATCCCAGACCAGACATAACGACCATCTCCGTTGGGAGCTAACTGCGTTCCGCCTGCACGGCGAAATTCCCACCCAAAAGCCCATAAATTTTGTGAGCCAAAGAGACGCAACGGTGTCGGCAAATCATTCCGAGCCGCCGTAAACCCATCCCGTGAGGCGTTGATCATATAAGCCATGCGTGCCTGTGCTCTATTCTTATCTCCTCCCCAACGCTGGATAAGGTCGCTACGATTTTTGAAATACTGCCCAAGATTGCTTGCTAAAAGAATGGCGTTTAATCTGGCATCCGGATCATTGATTTTGATTATCTGTTCAGCTACAGCGGTCATCGCGCCTCCTGGTTTGCTGTTGTCTGTTCCGGGATCGAAAGCGCCGTTGGATAGATGATAGATTTCTTGCGCACCGCTAAGTGCGGCATCGGCGATATCCAGAGCGGGAAGAGCCACCTTGGCAGCGTTGGAAACGCTTTGATCTAGCAGGATTGCGGCTTTGGCAATACTGTTGGTAATCATCATGATTGCCTGACCAACGTAAGGTATGAAAGAGGCAATTGTGCCGACTCTCTGAATGTTCAGGCCAAGACTTTTTACATAATGTGCCCACGAAACCAGGCTGATGCTTTGTCCGATGGCCACCTGATTGGCAATCATTGCACGGTTGGTGTAGGAGATAAAATTGAGTTCTCGTGCTTCCATCTGCATGGCGGAGAAAGCGGCGGCATCGGCGGCATTCTGGGTTTTCAGTTTGGCGGCGGATAGTTGCCCGGTGTTGAATACGAAGAGTGCGGCCAATAACACTACGGGAATCAGAAGGGCAGAGAATAACGCGGCCTGTCCGGATTCTGCATGGTTTACTGCGGCAGGAGATTCGCCTCGTGATCGAAGAAAAGGAAACACTGCATCTCCCCATAGTATATGTTATATTTGCGGCGTACCGGTAGGAATCGCCTCAGATTGCGGACGGGGCATGCCCCGTCCTGCGAAGAGAAAATTACTTACCCATATCTGATTTGTAATCGCTCATGTTCTTCTGCTTGCCCGCGTTGTTTGTCGCCTCTCCTGCGGTACCTTGGGCTAATCCAATCTCGGAGTCTGCTTTTTTACCAGATAATTCCTGAGATATTCCTGCCATCTGATGACGCAAGGTCTGACCGAAGAACGAATATACGGCGATACCGGTGATAGCGATAAGAGCGACGATAATCAGATATTCTGTCATGCCTTGGCCGCATTCCGTCTGAAATGTTGGAGTAGCGAGGTTTGGTTTCATGGGTTCTCCTGAAAGAATGGATGACTACCACGAGTTCATTCAAGCATAGGTAAAATGGTAGCGCAATATGGTCAATAATCACCGAATATATTTTGTAATTATATGAATACAATGATCATCCGCGGCGCTCCCGTATTGTTATAAAAATGGTGTGGTTCCGGAGCTGTGATGCGGGGTTAGACCATGGTGCTCTGAGTGTGAACAACACGAATAGATATTCATAATAGTCAAATTGTACGACGATATGTTACATTAGTGTAAACGTGCCTGTGTGCCGTTCTGTAACTTGGAGGTAATGCAAAAAATGCCTGGCATCACGGCATAAAAAAGCGCCGGAGAAAAGTTTCGGCGCTTCTGGTGATGGTGGTCCGGAAGGTGCAGTAGTCAGTTACCAAATACGCCCTGGATCAGGTTGCGTACGCCCTGCTGTATCTGATAGCTGGTTTCGCTACGAGCAGTATCCAAGGCATTGGTCGCCAGTGCAGCGCCGGGGATGTCGGTGGTAGCAGGTGCTATGGTTTGGGACGGCGGCACACGTGTGGGCCGGAGTCCGGCGGTGGTGCCGGGAGTCAGGTCGACCACTTCGACCCTACGATTTTTTGCCCGGCCGTCGTCGGTGCTGTTGGATGCCACAGGACGTGAGGCCCCGTATCCGGTGACCTCAATACGCCGACCCTCTATACCTTGCGCTGTCAACGCTGATTTTACGGCTAGAGCGCGATTCAGCGACAGCTGCTGGTTATAGGTGGCGGTGCCCACCAGATCGGTATGCCCGTCCAGGCGTACCCGCAGGGAAGAATGCTGCTGCATAAGCTGAAACAACGCCATGATGGTGGGTTGGGCATCCGCGCGCAAGGTCGCCTGGTTGAAATCGAAGGGCAGGTGCATGGTGAAACGGCCACGTTGAGCCAAGGCGTCGGCCATGCCCGCACTGGTCAATGGTCCGGCATCGCTGCTGACCACACCGCCTTGCATGGGTCTGGTTTGCACCGAATACACTGAGGCTATCTGGGAGTGTCCAAACAACGTGTTGTCATTAATGAAAATCAGGGTACGTACGCCATCGGTAGCGTGATGCTCGGCGGTCAGCATCCCGCCGTTCTCAAACAAAAAGTTCTCTACATTCCCCTGGTAATTGGTTGGAGCGCCGCGCCACAGGAGTGTGTTTACGGGGGCGTCGTTACTGGTTCTACAGCCAAGGTTGGCACATTGCCACAGGATCTGAAACCCTGCGTGCCGCAGGGCCTGTTGATAGTTGCGGATGAATTCCAGGGGGGAACGGTCTTCGGGTACGTTGTAACGAATGTACGTCACCTGACCCTCTACGGTCTCTGAACGGGTCAAACCATTTTCGCCCAACGGGCCGAGAGGAACGGTGATCTCGTCATAATGGGTGGTTTTGTAACCGTCAATGACGCTGCCAGGGTAACGTCCCAGATAGGGTAAATCCTGTCCCGGTTCGTCCAGTGCAAGGGCGGGGTCGGTGAATAAGAGCGGTACCAGGCCGAGCCGCAGGATAAACGTGCGCATGCTTTTCACTCCGATGGTGACCATTGGTTCGGGAACGATCGTTTGCCGCCAGATCTTTTGTTTTCGATGGTTTTGAGCAGGCGGGCCAGGAGCATCCTCCGGTTGGGCACCCCGTGCCGTCTGCACATGACGGCGATCCGGGAGCGGATGGTGCTTTCACTTTGGCCAATCTGGGCCGCAATCTCATTCTGACCGATTCCCTCCACGAGCATTTGGGCAATACGTAAGTCCGTCGGAGTGAGTTCCGGGTGAAAAGGTTCTTTGGTTTCGAGGGAAGTGTAGAGAATTAGTAACTCTGCCTGGATATCCCTCAGTTCCGTATGGCTCAGTTCTCTGGTGATTTCCAGGTGGCATAACGCGATCTGCGTGGGCGTGAGGTTGCAGAGGATACTCATGGCGAGTTGCGAGGACGTAGTGATGCAGTAGGGGTGTGGATTCCCGGCTATGGCTTCGCGCTGCGCCCGGACGATCAATTCCCGGGGCAGGGCAGGCCAGCGTCCGGCGGGGTAGCGCCACCAGGAAGTCGTCTGCCAGCCTTTGCAATGACGGTGCAGGCGATAGACCTTGATTTGTCGGAACCAGCCCTGCTCTCGCCATCCTCTGGCGATATCCGTGGGTGATCTTCCCAATGCGTAGCATTTCAGTGCAGGGCCCGTGCCGCACGCCGCCGGTTGGGCCAGTAGGTTCAGCCACATATTCGCTCCCTCCGATATGGAGATTAATTTATACTATGGTGCGATAGTACCGCCCTCGGTGCCGATGTCAATATGTACTGAAGCGGCTCACTATAATGGCTATTGTGAAGCTATTATTTTTGATTTGCTGTTAAAATAATAAACAAATACAGTGAAATATAATTTATAGTACGTGATTGTTGGATATCTGTTGCTGATCTGTGAATTGTGTTTTAATGCAGAAAACACAATAGCGCCCGGGGTAATGGGCGGAAACTGGCGTAACATACACGGTACTGGTGCGATTTCGTTGGGAATCGGTAATCGGATCGAAAAAGGGGTGGAGGAGCGGATGGTAGACCCAAATGTACTTGGTATTCTGGTATTCGCTGCGGTGGCCGGATTTGTTTTTGTGGCCCTGGAGGCAACCCGACAGGCCTTGATGAAGGGGCGGGCGATCTTTGCCCGCGATGGGCAGGTCAGGTTGGCGGAGTTGTTCATCTTTGCGGACCCTGATCTGTTGTGGAAGCTGAACGTGGCGCTGGTGCTGATTTTACCGCTCACAGCTTGGCTGTTGCTGGGTTCGCTGGTGTTGGTCATTGCAGCGGTCACCCTCGCCGCATTGTTGCCGCGTTTTGTGTTGCGCTGGTTGCGGAAGCAGCGTTTGGATCGTCTGCATGTCCAACTGCCGGATGCGCTCATGATGCTGGCTAGCAGCTTGCGCGGTGGCGCCAATTTGCAGCAAGCCATGGAGGGGCTTTCCCGCGATCTGAGCCCGCCCATCAGTCAGGAGCTGGCTCTGGTGGTGCGGGAGCAACGTCTGGGGGTTGCCTTTGAGGACGCTATCGACCATCTGGCGCGACGGGTACCGTCACAGGATGTGCAACTCGTATCCTCGGCGCTGCGCATCAGCCGAGAGGTGGGGGGCAATCTTGCCGAAACGGTGGCGCGACTGGGAAATACCATCCGCAAACGATTGATGATGGAGCAGAAGATTCAAGCACTGACGGCACAAGGCCGCCTTCAGGGTATGGTGATGACCGCACTACCGGCTTTGATTGTTTTTGCACTCCTGCAGATCGAGCCGCAGGCCATGGGTGCGCTGTTCAATACGATACGGGGCTGGGCAGTGCTTGCCATCGCCATCCTGTTTGAAGTGCTCGGCTATTTCTGGATTCGAAAAATCGTGAGCATTGAAGTATGAGTACGCCATGGACACTGTTAGTAGCCCTCGTCACCGGGATTTCCATCGGGCTTTTGATCTATGCGCTGGGTGTGCTAGTGCGGCAGATGGAGCCTTCACTGAGGGATTATATGGACCCCCTGCCAAAGGGGTTACGCCTGTTCTGGCCCCTTGTGCAATTCATCCGGTCCACGGTGATTATTTTTATTCCCGACCGCCTTCTGCTGCGTATCCACCAGCGATTACAGCGAGCGGGCGTTAATTATATGCTCAATGCTGGAGAGTTCGTGGCGCTCAAATGGATCGGCACTATGGTCCCATTGGTTTCTATCTTTTTATTCTACATGGCGTTAGGATTTTTCAATATCTGGCTGAGCCTGCTGGCCGTGTTTATCGGCAGTTTTTATCCCGATCTGTGGCTTGTGGAGCAATCCCGGCGGCGGGGGCGGCTGATTCTGAAGGAGTTACCCGTTTATCTCGATTTTATCACCCTGATGATCGAGGGCGGGCTGAATTTGACCGGTGCCATGCAGGTGGCGGTGGATAAGGGGCCCCCCGGTCCGTTGCGTAATGAGTTCAGTGTCATGATCCGCGATTTGCGCGCGGGGACATCGAAGACGGATATTTTCCGGCGCTTTGGCGAGCGAGTTCCGTTGCCGGAGGTCCGGAGTCTGGTCAGTGCGCTGATTCAGTCGGAAGATCGGGGTGGTGATCTGGGGCCAGCGTTGCGGGCGCAGGCGGAACAGCGGCGCGAAGAGCGTTTCCTGCGCGCCGAAAAAATGGCGCTGGAGGCGCCGGTCAAGTTGCTGGCGCCACTGCTCGCCTTCATTTTTCCTATCACCTTTTTAATGCTAGCTTTTGTCATCTACATGAAGTTTCTTCAGGAAGGCGGCTTTTGACACAACAAGGCGTAGTTGGTCGGGGTGATCAGGTGCTCTGGTCCGAGGTGCGGATGGCGGCCAGTTTTCTCGACCGTTTGCAGGGTTTGCTGGGCAAGGCCGGGCTCTCTGATCAGCAGGGGTTGTTGTTGACGGCCTGTGGGAGTATACACACCGCGGGTATGCGGTTCCCCATCGATATCATTTTCCTGGATGCCGATCTGAAGGTGTTGGCGTGCCATTCGCGTGTCAGGCCATGGCAGCTCAAATCCTGCCGGGGCGCCCGCATGACGCTGGAGGTGGCGGCAGGCGGCATTGAACGTCATGGGGTGCTTTCGGGACAGCGTCTGACGTGGCGGGCTGCATAATTACGGCCTTGACGGATTGGAATAGGGCAGAGGAATGCAACAGGATTCCGTCGTTTCACGGATCGGAGGGCTTTAATACATGAACGTTAGCTTGAGCCTGCGTGCCGATGCGTTCCCCACGGCCGAACGTCTTCTGTATGACGCCGGGCACCGCGCGGGCAGGATCTAGCGCAATGGCGAGGGATGGGCGTCGGCCGACCTGGGCCATATTCCTGCTCCTCGGCGTGGTGTTGACGGTGACTCTGCAACTCGCCTCGGGTTTGCTCCTGGCCTTGGGCTGGATCTGGCTTCTGCCCTTCCACATCATCGACGGCCAGGTGGCCGCGCTTTTCCTCGCCGGTGAATGGTCCTGGCTCCTTGGCTCTGGGGCGGGTCGGCGGAGTGCGGCGCGGATCTTTCTACTTTCGGCGGCGACACGGCGGCGGGTCGCTCGCCAGTGGAGCAATTTGGGGCGCAATTGGGGGTGCGACGGCGCTCCCTTGCGCGAGGGGCTGGACGCCGCCGTGGCAGGGGTTTTTCTGCTCCTGGCGAGTGTCACCGTGATTCTGGGTATCCTGCTGTGGCGGGGAGCGGGAGATCTCCTGCCCTGGCACCGCACCCTGGCCGCATTTCTGTTGTTGTTGTGGGTACTGCATCTGGCGTTCAGCATCATCGATCATTGGCCGCGCCGGCACCGCAAAGGCGTGTCTCCATGAGCCCATTCCGGGCAGCCGGTTCGTAAGCTTCCGCGCGCTGTCGCCTTAGTCGGAACAGCGCATGCATTGCACGTCATAGCGCTTGATCCAGGCCTGAAGCGCCGCGACGGCATCCGGACCGGTATGGAGGCGCTCCAGGGCCGTGGCCGGATCATCGGGCCGCACCCGTGCGATCCAGGCATCGCCGTAGGGGTCGATGTTGATGAGATGGGGATTTTCCAGCAACGCGTCGTTGCGCGCTATCACCGCCCCGGCAAAAGGCACCGGCACGCCGCCGGCCCATTTGCCGCTCTCCAGGGTGGCCACGTGTCGACCGGCCTCCAGGTGGGTGCCCACCTTTTTGATGCGGGCCTTTTGCAGGCGCCCCGACATCGTCTGGGCCGGATCGGTGACGCCGATGGTGAAGGTGCCATCCTCCTCGGGACGTGCCCAGACATAGTCCAGATCATAATGGAGGTCTTCCGGCAACTGGCAGCCTTGAAACTCACTCATGCCCTTTCTCCCCTTGTCCATCCGCCATGCGCTGCGCTGCGGCGGCGCCGTGATCCGGCATGGCGTCCGCCAGGTGGGGATAGAGTTCCGCCTCCTCCCTGGCGTCATGCTGCCTGAGAATGGTCTGCACCGTGCTCAGGAAGTCGTTGAACTCCTCGGCATCCTGCGCCTCTATGGCCTCGGCCATCTCTTGAAAGAACACCCGCAGGTCCTGATGCCCTTTGCGCAGCAAGGCCGTCAGGGAATGCTCGCCGTCGCCCTCCAGCGCTTCGAATGCGGGAAACAGCATCGTTTCCTCCACGAACATATGTCCCTCCACGATGCCGCGACGAAACTGTTCCAAAAGCCCTGCAGCATCTTGCCATCGACTCTCCTGCACGGCTGTAGCGCAGGCTTCCAGAAGCGCGTCCAGCCGTTCATGGTCGTGTTGCATGATCTGATCTATGCTACTCACGGTGCTCTCCTTTTTGAGTGCGGAACGGGTAAAACGGTTACCAAGGCTGAATGGGGGGCTTTTCACACTGCTCCTACAATCATAGCCCAATGTCGCCAGAGAGGTCGGAAATGAAAGTGCAACTGTTGGTGTCGAAATGGTGCCCCACCTGCCCACAGGCAGAAAAAATCTGGGCAGAAGCCGCACAAAAATTACCCATGGACCTGCAGATTCTGGACGTCGCTGAGCGGGATGGTCGCGAGGTCGTCAGCCGACTGCGCATCAAAACCGTCCCTGCGGTGGTGGTGGATGGCACCTTGAAAGCGATAGGCGTCCAGCCGTTAGGTGACGTTTTGAAATTGCTCGGCGCCTGACGCCTGCCGTGCTGGGCAGTGGGGGCACCGAGGGTGCGACATCGTTCCATGAAGGGCGCTATTGCAATGAATCAACGAAAGTACGTATATTGCACAAGTATTATTTAACCTCAAGGAGGAAGCAGGGTAAACCCGGCATTGGATCGGGATACCTTGGCCCTGAATACGCTATTTCTTTCACCGAATAAGGAGCATTACCATGTCCTGCTGTGATCGCACCATCAAAGATGTCAGCACCGTGCAAAAAACGGCTGAGGGTGTAGCCGTACATGTCGACCACTCGGTAGAGGCCAAAAAGGTCTTTGCCATCGTGGAAAACTGCCAGACCGGTCAATGTGACTGCATGAGCGCTGAAACCAAAGCCAAGGTGACGGGTATGGAGGTGGTTCAGGGAGAGAACGGCACCCAAATCCATATTGCGGGAGACCTGAGTCCGGAAGAAATCACCGCAGCCATGGCACGTTCCACGAAAACGCTCTGAGGAACGGTGACCTAAGGGCGGGGCTGGGGACGCTCCCGTCTGCGTACGACATGATCGGCCAGCCAGGCTCCGGCGAGATAGCACAGAGACCGGGAGAGTTGCGAAAACCACGGAGACGGAATCCACATTTTCAATTCCTTGGGGAAGCGTATGGAGAGCATGGGCGCATCATTGCATCCTGTGCCGGAAGAGCCAGGCGGCAGCACTCATGGAGAAAATCGCGATGAGCGCCAGGGGCCAGTATTGCGACCAGAGCATGGGCATATTGTCCCCCTCCAGAAACACCCCACGCACGATCACCAGAAAATAGCGCATGGGGTTGATATAGGTCAGATCCTGTACCAGTTCCGGCATATTGGCGATAGGGGCGGCGAATCCCGAGAGGATAACGGCGGGCACCAGAAAGAGGAACACGCCCAGCAGTCCTTGCTGCTGAGTCACTGCCAGTGAGGAGATCATCAGGCCGATGCCTACCGCCGCCAGCAGGAACAGGGCCATACCCACCAGTAGCGCGAGTATGCTGCCCACAAAAGGCACCTGAAACCAGAACACCGCCACCAGGGCGATGAGCAATCCCTCCATGCCGCCGATGATGAAACCCGGCAGGGCTTTGCCCACCAGTATCTCCACCGGACCCATGGGGGTCACCAGGAGCTGATCAAAGGTGCCTTGCTCCCGTTCGCGCGCCACCGACAGGCCAGTCACCAGGAGCGTTACCACCAGCATGAGCAGGGCCACGATGCCCGGCACAATAAACCAGCGGGACAGCAGATTGGGATTGAACCAGGAACGGACCACCAGTTGCGCCGGCGGCCGACCCCAATGATGGTCCGCGGCCCAACGGGTATCAAAGGACAGCAGCACCGTATTGACGTAATTCAGGGCCAAAGTGGCCGTGTTGGAGTTGCGGCCATTGATGATCACCTGCACGGGAGCCGGTCGATGCAGCAGCAGGTCGCGAGTGAAGTGGGGGCCGATCTGCAATACGAGCAAGGCCTTTTCATTATCGATGAGCGGGGCTATCTGCCCCTCGTTTGCAATGGTCTCCACCTGTTGAAAAGCCGGAGAGCCTTGAAAATCCCCCAGCAGTTCCCGGGAGGCAAATCCGGTGTCCTGGTTGTAGACGGCATAGGGGATGTGGCTCAGGTCAAAAGTGGCGGCATAGCCGAAGACCAGTAACTGGATGAGGGGTGGACCGATGAGCACGAAACGGCTTTTCTTGTCCCGCAAGAGCGCGAGGAATTCCTTGATGACCAATGCCCAGATCCGTGCCGGCATCAGTCCAGCCTCTTATGTGAACGACGCAAGGTGACGCCGAGGAAAAACGCCGCCATCAGCAGCAGTGCCAGGCTATTCCAGAGAATGATGGGCCAGACATCCCCGGCGAGGAAGATGGTCTGCAGGATACTCACGAAATAGCGGGCGGCGACGATATGGGTGATGATGCGGATGGCCGCCGGCATCGACTGGATCTCGAAGATGAAGCCCGAAAGAATGAAGGCGGGCAGAAAGGTGACGATGATGGCGATCTGCCCGGCCACAAACTGATTACGGGCGACACTGGAAATCAGCAACCCCATGCCCAGCGCCGTCAGCAGAAAGAGCGCCGAGCAGGCGAGCAGCACCCAGAAACTACCGACCAGGGGGACGGCGAAAAGCCAGACGGCCAGTGCCACGGAGAGCAGCATACCGCCCATGCCCATGATAAAATACGGAATCAGTTTGCCCAGCAGAATCTCGCTCATGGTGACCGGAGTGGCCATGAGGGCCTCCATGGTGCCGCGTTCCCACTCACGGGCCACCACCAAGGCGGTCAGCAAGGCGCCAATGAGGGTCATGATCACCGCGATCAGACCCGGCACCAGATAGTCCCGGCTGCGCAGGGCGGGATTGAACCAGATGCGGTCCTCGCCGTTCACCGGGATGATCAGCGGGGCTCCGGCATTGAACGCGCGCTGTTGCAGCCAGTTCTGCCAGATGCCCTGCATATAGCCCTCCAGAATGCGCGCATTGTTGGCATCTACCCCGTTGATCAGAACGCCGATGGAGGCGGTGTTTCCCTGTAGTATCTGGCGGCTGAAGTCCGCGCGCAGCCAGAGGATGCCATTGGCCTTGCGTGCCATCAGTGCCTGCCGGGCACTGTGCATGCTGGTGTATATCTGTGGCTCGAAATAGAGGGACTGTTGCAAGCCGCCCACGAAGGCACTGGTTTCCGCCGTCGGTTGATCCACTACGACGGCGACCGGCACGTGCTTGGCATCCAGAGACACACCGTAGCCAAACAGAAACAGCAAAAATACCGGCATGAAAAAGGCGATGGCGATGGCGGAAGGGTCGCGCAGGATCTGGATGAATTCCTTGCGGATCAGTCCGCGCAGGCGTTGCAGATTCATGATGCCCTCCGGATATGGCTTTCGTGGGCCTGGATCAGGAGAATGAAGGCGTCTTCCATGCTGGGGTCGGGATGCTCCGCATCTTTGGCCTGGGCACGCACCTGCTCGGGGCTGCCCTGGGCGAGAACTTCGCCGAGGGACATGAGCACCAGATTGTCGCAGTATTCGGCCTCATCCATAAAATGGGTGGTGATCATTACGGTGACACCCGACTCTGCAAGGGCATTGACCCGCTGCCAGAATTCCCGGCGCGCCAGAGGATCGACACCGGAGGTGGGTTCGTCGAGGAAGAGGATGGGCGGTTCGTGCAGCAGCGCGCAGGCCAGGGCGAGGCGCTGCTTGATGCCCAAAGGTAGATCGTCGGCATTTACGTCGCGGTAGTCGTGCAACTGAAATTCCTGACGCGCCCAGTTCAGACGATCCTGCCGCCGGGTGCCGCGCAAGCCATAAGCCGCCGAGAAAAAGGCGAGATTCTGGTCGCAACTGAGGTTGCCGTAGAGCGAAAACTTCTGAGAGACGTAACCAATGCGTGCCCGCGCCCGGCCGCTGGCGTGGCGCATGTCGACCCCGGCGACGCGCAAGGTGCCGGAGGACGCAGGTAACAGGCCACAGAGCATGCGGAAAGTCGTGGTCTTGCCAGCGCCATTGGCGCCCAGCAGGCCAAAAATCTGCCCTTTCTGTACACGGAAGGTGTTGCCTTTGACGGCCTCGAAGTGACCGAAGAATTTGCAGAGATCGCGTACTTCGATGACGGTTTGCGCTGCCGATTCCGGGTCCGGTTGCGCGCTGGCCGACGCCTGGGGCGCGGTGGATGTCGCAGGTGCAGGGGTGGTTGTCGCCGCGGTGGCTGCTGCAGTGGTCACCGGCGTGCCCAGCAAATCCACAAACGCATCTTCAAAGGCCGGATCGACGGGTTGCCATTGTTCGCCCTCTGTAGCAGCGGGCTGCGCGGTGGCCCGGCAGAGCACCCGCACTCCCTCCGCCAGAATGCGGGCATCCTGAACACCCGGACGGGCTTGTAACGCCTCGCGTAGATGCCGCTTGCTGGTGGCACTGTTGGTCACCAGAAAGCAGCGTCCCTGCAGGGGCGCGCTGAAGGCCTTGGGGGTGTCTTTCTTGAGCAGTTTGCCCTGATGGAGCAGGATGATTTCGTCGCAGCGCTCCGCCTCGTCAAAATAGGCCGTACTCATGAGGATCGTCACGCCCTTGTTCCGCAGTCCCTGAACAATGTCCCAGAGCTCGCGGCGCGCGATGGGGTCGACACCAACGGTAGGTTCGTCGAGCAGCAGCAATTGCGGAGCGCGTAACAGCGCACAGGCGAGGCCGAGCTTCTGCTTCATGCCGCCGGAAAGGGCACCGGAACGCCGCGCACCAAAGGGACCCAGGGCCGTCAGCTTGAGCAGGTCCTGCTGGCGGGCGCGGGCATCCTCCCGGCCGAGTCCCTGCAGGTCGGCATAGAGGTCCAGATTCTCTTGTACCGTGAGGTCTTCGTAAAGGCCGAAGCGCTGGGGCATGTAGCCGATTTCGCGCTGAATGGTATTAGCCTGGCTGCGAGTGTCTGCGCCCAGGACCGTCACTGTTCCGGTATCCGGCCGGAGCAGGCCCGTCGCCAAACGCATCAACGTCGTTTTACCGGCCCCATCGGGACCCAGCAGGCCGGTGACGGTGCCTGCCTGCAGCGCAATTTCCAGGCGGTCCAGCGCCTGCACCCGGGCCCGGCCGCGGGCGAAGCTCTTGCTGACCTCGGTAAAACGCAGTGGGGTATCAGCCTCAGCCACGGCTCAGTTTCCGCAGGGATGCGCAGAAAGCTTTTGCGGCTGGTTGTCTGTCAGCGGAATATGAACGGTGACGGGCATACCCAGGCGCAGGCGATGCTGCGGATTGCAGGCATAGACCCGCACCCGGTACACCAGTTCCGTACGCAACTCCGTGGTTTGCACGGTCTTGGGCGTGAATTCCGCAGTGGGCGAAATGAAACCCACCCAGCCCGAGAAAGATTTGCCCGGGAAGGAATCACTGTCGATGGTCGCCTTCATGCCCAGTCGCACCTGCCCCAATGCCTTTTCCGGCAGATAGGCGCGCACCCAGACCGGATTGTCCAATGCCAGAGTGAATACCGGGGTCTGCGGGGAAACCATGTCGCCCGGCTCCAGAATACGATCCTGAACGACGCCGTCTTCTGGCGCATAAAGACGGGTGTCCGTGAGTTCGCGGCGCGCCAGAGACAGACCTGCCTTATCGGCTTGCAACTGCTGCCGCGCCGCCGCAATATCTTCTTTGCGCGGCCCCTTGATGGCCAGAGTCAGTGCCTGCTGGGCATGATCCAGATTGGCGCGCGCCGTTTTCAGTGCGGCGGCGGCATTGTCGAGACTCTGTTTGGGCACATATTGCCGTGCGGCAAGGGCCTGCTGGCGTTGCCAGGTGATCTCGGCATTGCTCAGGGTCGCCTGGGCGGCAGCGGCTTCGGCCCGGGCCTCGGCGATTTCTTCCGGACGGGAACCCGCCAGCAGGCGGGCCAGCACCTGCTCCTGTGCGGCCATACCTGCGGCATCTTTATCTACGGCGTCCTGAAACCGTACGGGGTCCAGATCTGCCAGCAATTGTCCCTTTTTTACCCGGTCGCCCTCCTGTACCCGGAGATCGAGAAGCCGGCCATTGTCGTCAAAGGCCGCCTGTACCTGGCGGATGTCGATATTGCCGTAGATGGTGACGGTTTTTTCTGGGGCGTGATTGCGGCTCAGAAAATAATAGGCGACCGCACCAGCAACGATAAGCACTACTACCAGTGCCAGTGCGCGTTTTTTTGGGGAAATGGCCATATCGATCTCCGATGGTTACGTGCGTTATGTTAGAACGCTTCCCGCCGTGTTAACAGGATATTGATGGATTCCAGATGCGGTCGTGCCGCGCTGCCCGTGAGTTGGGGAGGGTGGTCTGGATTCGGAGAGACGCATCAAGTGACGGGGATGTTCGCCAAGCCGTTGGTTTGCAGAATCATCGTACCCAAGCGCTGGACGGGTGGCCTAAGGCTGCAAAGTGCCGATACGCTCCAGTTCCTGTCGCAGCTTTGCCGGATCCTTTTCCAGCAATTCCGCCACCGGTAACTGCAGCAAGGCTTCGATACGGTAGCGCAGGATATGGTAGGCAGTATCGAAAGCCGCTTCGATCTGCGCTTCCGTACCGGTCGCTTTGGCCGGATCCTCCACACCCCAGTGGGTACGGATGGCCGGCCCCAGATAGGCGGGGCAGGTTTCGCCGGCGGCACCGGCGCAGACGGTGATGACGATGTCCGGAGTCTCTTTCAGGTCCTCCCAGGATTTGCTGCGCAGACCTTCCGTACGAAAGCCCTCACGCTCTAGCAGGCTTATGGAACGAGGGTGGACGTACCCTGTAGGATGGCTGCCGGCACTGGTGGCATGCATGGCCGGACCGGCCAGCGCATTGAAGGTGGCTTCGGCGAGAATGGAACGGCAGGAGTTGCCGGTGCAGAGAAACAGGATTTCCGGGGTTTTCATCGTTGGTTTCCTTCCTGGACTGAGGGAGAGCGGGTTTCACCGGATAAGGCACAGTCCCGGGTACCATGGCAGCAATTTTCTGTGAGATACGCGACCAGCGCGCGCACCACGGGCATGGCTGCCCGGTAGCGCTGATAGCGTCCTTCGCGCTGCACGGTGACCAGTCCGGCGTGCTGGAGGTTTTTCAGATGAAAGGAAATGCCGTTGTGCGGTTGCCCCAGATGCTCGGCAATATCGCCGGACACCAGACCCGTCGGCTCCTGCTCTACCAGCAGGCGAAAAATCTCCAGGCGCACCGGCGAGGCCAGGGCCTCCAGGCGGGCGACGACTTGTGCAGGGTCTTGTAGTGGTTCCATCGTATTATCCACGAATATTTCTTGCAGTATTGACAAGAGCGTGGCGCTCGTCAAGACTTGGCTCTGTGTTTTACTTCCGGAGTTCCTCCAAGCATGCTGGCCGTCGCCATATTTCTTGTCACCCTGATTCTCGTCATCTGGCAACCCAGGGGCCTCAGCATCGGCTGGAGCGCCATGGGTGGCGCTGTCGTGGCGCTGGCCACCGGCGTCATCACCTGGAGCGACATTCCCATCGTCTGGCACATTGTCTGGGATGCCACCTTTACCTTTGTGGCCTTGATTATTATCTCGCTGATTCTCGACGAGGCAGGATTTTTTCACTGGGCGGCACTGCATGTGGTTCGCTGGGGTGGTGGTCGTGGGCGCCTGCTCTTTCCTTTGATCGTCGTGCTGGGGGCCATGATCGCTGCGGTGTTCGCCAACGACGGCGCGGCGTTGCTGCTCACTCCGATCGTCATGGCCATATTGCTGCGTCTGGATTTCACCCCGGCGGCCACCTTTGCCTTCGTGATCGCCACGGGTTTCGTGGCCGATACCACCAGCCTGCCGCTGATGATTTCCAATCTGGTGAACATTGTCAGTGCCAATTATTTCAACATCAGTTTTGATCGGTATGCGACGGTGATGGTGCCGGTGGATCTGGTGGCCCTGGCCGCGACGCTGGGCGTGCTCTGGCTCTATTTCCGGCGGGTGGTGCCACGCCGATATCTGACCCGCGACCTGCCCGAGCCTGCTTCCGTCATCATGGACCACGTGGTTTTTCGGGCCAGTTTTCCGGTTCTGATTCTGTTGTTGGTGGCCTATTTTGTCACTGCGCAATGGCAGGTCCCGGTCTCCGTGGTGACCGGAACCGGAGCGTTGATCCTGTTGGCTCTGGCCGGGCGCTGGCTGCAGGGCGGGCGCGGCGCGCGGATTCCCGTGCGCAAAGTGCTGCAGGGAGCCCCTTGGGCGATTGTGGTCTTCAGTCTGGGTATGTATCTGGTGGTTTATGGATTACGCAACGCCGGACTCACCGGTTATGTGGCCATGGCCCTGCACTGGTTTGCTGGTCACGGGACCGTAGCGGCGGCGCTGGGCACGGGGTTTCTCGCGGCCCTGCTGTCTTCCATCATGAACAATATGCCAGCGGTACTGGTGGGAGCGCTGGCTATCCATCAACTGTCGTCGGTAGCAACAGACCCCATGCTCCGGGAGATCATGGTCTACGCCAACGTTATCGGCTGTGATCTTGGCCCCAAGTTTACCCCGATCGGCAGCCTGGCGACCCTGCTCTGGCTGCATGTGCTGAGTCGCAAAGGTATGACCGTGACCTGGGGACAGTACATGAGAACGGGTCTGCTCATTACCCCGCCGGTACTGCTGGTCACACTACTGGCCCTGGCCTGGTGGTTGCCGCTGGCTTGAGGAGGATGGTCATCATGTCTGGAAATTTGCCCAATACCGACGATGTGCTGCTGCAGGTGCCGGATGTCCGGTGTTTGCAGAGTGCCGCCGAAACGGATCACCCGCCGCGCATCCTGCTGCTGTACGGCTCCAACCGGGAATGTTCCTACAGTCGCCTGCTGACGCTGGAGGCGGAACGCCTGCTGCGATACTTTGGCGCGGAAACCCACGTCTTTCACCCGACGGGACTACCCCTCCCCGACGATGCCCCGGTGACACATCCCAAAGTGGTAGAATTGCGGGGGTTGGTAGAGTGGTCGGAAGGACAGGTCTGGTGTTCTCCGGAGCGTCATGGCGCCATGACGGGGGTGTTCAAATCACAGGTGGACTGGATTCCCCTCAATTCTGGGGCAATTCGCCCTACCCAGGGCAAAACGCTGGCGTTAATGCAGGTTTGCGGAGGATCGCAATCGTTCAATGCGGTCAACCAGATGCGCATTCTGGGTCGCTGGATGCGCATGCTCACCATCCCCAACCAGTCCTCCGTTCCCAAGGCTTTTCTGGAGTTTGATGATAGTGGCCGGATGAAGCCATCCGCCTACTACGACCGGGTCGTGGACGTCATGGAAGAACTCATGAAATTCACCCTGCTTACCCGCGGGAACAGCGATTATCTGGTGGATCGCTATTCCGAGCGCAAAGAATCCGCAGAGGAACTTTCCAGGCGCGTCCATCAACAGAACCTATAGCGCATGGCTGTTGCAAGGCAGGAGGTTGGGGGTACGCAAGTGCCAACTGACGCATTGCGCGACTGCTCCATACAGTCCAAAATCCACCCCTACACGAGGGGGGACCCATGTTTGACAATCTGACCCAGAAACTGACCCAGACTTTCAAGAATCTGCGCGGCCAGGGACGGCTGAGCGAGGACAACATCCGTGACGCCCTGCGCGACGTGCGCCTGGCGCTGCTGGAGGCGGATGTTGCCCTGCCGGTGGTCAAGGACTTTATCCATAACGTGCGCGAATCGGCCATGGGCGAAGCCGTGGTCAAAAGCCTTACGCCGGGGCAGGTCTTCGTCAAGATCGTCCATGACGAACTGGTGAAGTTGATGGGCGCGCATAACGACAGTCTCGATCTCAGCGCCCGTCCCCCGGCGGTGATTCTCCTCGCCGGTTTGCAGGGTTCGGGTAAGACTACCACCAGCGCCAAGCTCGCCCTGTGGCTCAAGGACAAGGAAAAGAAGCGCGTGCTGATGGTCAGTACCGACGTCTATCGTCCTGCCGCCATGGAACAGTTGGCGCATCTGGGTAAGGACATCGAGGTGGATGTGTTTCCCTCCAGCCCTGGCCAGCAGCCGGTGCGTATCGCCCAGGATGCGGTGGAGGCGGCGCAGCGCGGCGTCTATGACGTGCTTATCGTCGATACGGCGGGGCGTCTGCATGTGGACGGCGAGATGATGGCCGAGGCACAGGCACTGACGGCGGCGGTCAAGCCGGTGGAACTGCTCTTTGTGGTGGATGCCATGACCGGTCAGGACGCGGTGAATACCGCCAAGGCCTTTAATGACGCTCTGCCGCTGACCGGCGTGATTCTCACCAAGGCGGACGGCGACGCCCGCGGTGGCGCGGCCCTGTCGGTGCGAGCCATTACTGGCAAGCCCATCAAGTTCATCGGTATCGGTGAGAAAATTCGCAAGGGTCTGGAACCGTTTTATCCCGAGCGCATGGCCTCGCGCATTCTGGGGATGGGTGACATCGTCAGTTTGGTGGAGCAGGTCCAGCAGGATGTGGACGAGGATCAGGCCCGGAAAATGACCGAGAAGTTGCGCAGCGGCAAGGGCTTCGATCTGGAAGACTTCCGTGAGCAGTTGCGTCAGCTCGAGCGCATGGGCGGTATGGCGAGCATCATGGATAAGCTGCCGGGTATGGGCGAGTTGCCCGCCGAGGCGCAGAGCGCGATGCAGGATGGCAAGCCCATGCGCCGCCTGGAAGCCATCATCAACTCCATGACGCCCGGCGAAAGGCGTCATCCGGACATCATCAAGGCCTCGCGGCGGCGGCGGATTGCCGCGGGTTCCGGGACGACCGTGACCGAAGTGAACAAGCTCCTAAAACAGTTCGAAATGATGCAAAAGATGTTCAAAAAAATGGGTAAAGGGGGCCGGGGACTCAGCCGTTTGCTGGGGATGAATCCCAAATCCATGTTGAAGGGCGGTTTACCCTTCCGTTAGAGCTTGTTTTTAGTTACGATACGCGCCTTTCTCCCGCACAGTGGGAGAGGATCATGGTTAAGGAGAACACATGGTAGTCATTCGTATGGCCCGGGGCGGCGCCAAGAAGCGGCCTTTTTATCACATTGTGGTGGCCGATAGCCGTAGCCGTCGGGATGGCCGTTTCATTGAGCGTCTGGGTTTTTACAATCCCATTGGCGCGGTAGCGGAGTTGCGGATCGATAAGGAACGCGCCGCTTACTGGTTGAGCCAGGGCGCCCAGCCGTCCGATACCGTCGCCGGCTTTCTGAAGAAAGAAGGCGTGAGCAAGACGGGTGTTGCCAGCGTCTGAAGCCGGGGAGTGGGTGGTGCTGGGACGTGTCTCCGGCATCTACGGTGTGCGCGGTATGGTGAAAGTCTTTTCTTTCACGGAGTCGCGTGACAGTATCCTCGACTACTCGCCCTGGTACCTCGGGCCCGACCGGCGCCCCTGGGTGCTGGAAGATGGACGTATGCAGGGCGAGGGTGTGGTGGCCAAACTGGCGCAGGTAGAGGACCGTGAGCAGGCGCGCGCCCTTATCGGGCAGGAGATCGCCGTGATCAGGGCTGATTTGCCTGTGTTGGGTGCCGGTGAGTTTTACTGGAGCACGCTGACCGGGCTTCGGGTGCTGAACCGGGAAGGCATCGTTCTGGGCACCGTGTCCGCTTTTCTGGAGACCGGCGCGAATGATGTGATGGTGGTCGACGATGGCAAGGGTGGTGAACTGCTCATCCCCTGGTCGGCCGAAGCCTCTGCGGGTGTGGATTTGCCTGCCGGGCAGATGGTCGTGGACTGGCAAGCCGACTGGTGATGCGTTTTGACGTCCTCACCATCTTCCCTGGGCTGATCCACGGCTACTTGCAGGAAGGTATCGTCGGACGCGCGCTGACCCGCGGGCTGATCGAGGTGCATACCTGGAACCCCCGGGATTTCAGTGACAGCGCTTACCGGCGGGTGGATGACCGCCCCTTTGGCGGTGGGCCGGGTATGCTGATGATGGCTCCGCCCTTACTGGCGGCCATTGCGGCGGCGCGGCAGGCCAATCCCGGGGCGCCGGTGATTTACTTGTCGCCCCAGGGGCAGCGCCTGCAGCAGCGGGCGGTGCAGGATTTTGCAGCGGCACCGGGTCTGATTTTGCTGGCAGGTCGTTATGAAGGTATTGATGAGCGGGTGCTGGCGGCAGTGGATGCGGAATGGTCCATCGGCGACTACGTGCTGGCGGGCGGGGAATTGCCGGCGCTGGTGCTGATGGAGGCTGTGGCGCGGCAGTTGCCGGGTCTGCTGGGTCATGCGGATTCCGCGGCAGAAGACAGTTTTGCGGCGTCTGGCCTGCTGGATTGCCCGCATTATACCCGGCCCGAGGTGGTGGCGGGGGAAGGGGTCCCGGAGGTGCTGCTTTCCGGGGACCATGGGCGCATCCGGCGCTGGCGTCTGCAGCAGTCATTGGGGCGCACCGCTGAGCGGCGCCCGGATTTGCTGGAGCGGCGAGGGCTGCGGCCAGATGAGCAAATATTGTTGGAAGAGTATCGCCGTCAGCGCGGCGAAGCGCAGTAATACTAGGCTTAAGGAGTTGGGCATGAACATCATTGACGAAATCAATCAGGAACAAATGCAGTCGGTACTGCCGGCTTTTGGTGCGGGTGATACGGTGGCCGTTCACGTGAAAGTGAAGGAAGGTGACCGCGAGCGTGTCCAGATTTTTGAAGGTATCTGCATTGCCCGCCGTAACCGCGGCCTGCACTCTGCCTTTACAGTCCGCAAGATCTCCAACGGTGAAGGGGTGGAGCGCGTTTTTCCGTCCTATTCCCCGCTGGTGACCAAGGTTGAAGTAAAGCGCCGTGGTGATGTGCGCCGCGCCAAGCTTTATTACCTGCGTGATCTTTCGGGTAAGGCTGCGCGCATTAAAGAAAAGCTGGGCTGACGCGGCACTCGGCCATGGCCGGGTTCGGCTTGGAGGCAGGAGTGCTGACGCCGGGTTCGCGGGAGATCCTCGGACACTGGCATTCCGCTTCTGTCCCGGAGCGGGAAATTCTCTGGGCCGACTCCGCCCGGCGGTTGGCCTTGCGCGCCGCTTGGCAGCAGAGTTTGTTGCCGCATTGGTGGGCGGCCGCCGCAGACGCGCAGGCACTGCAGGTCGTGGCGGATACCCTGGCCCTTCTCGCCGAGGCGGAGTCTTTGCCGCCGGCACTGCTGGCGGCTGCCCTACAGGTGCAGGAGACGTCGCTGGTGAAGCCAGCAGCCATGCTGCCGGCTGCGCTGATGTCCGAGGCCGCCAACCCTATGCCCCTGGACATGGAGGCGGATACCTTCGCCAGGGCTATTGAGGATCATGATCTGGAGACGCTGGCGCCGCTACTGTTCAGTATGGCGGAGGACGATAACGCCCGGCGGGTTGTCCTCCATCGTCTGGCCCAGCGTCTGGCCGACGATAACCACGCCCAGGGCCTGCGTACCATCCTCTACGGGCAGTGGCAGGGCGCTGCGGCTGATCTGCCAGCCCGGCCTTTTTCGCTGGGGGCTCTGGCGCTGTTGCAGAGTCACTGGCAACTGCCGACCGGAGTGGCGGTGGTCGTTCCCGAAGGGCGGGCCAGTCGTGATCCGGCGGTAGACAAACCCCTGCTCCATGCCCTGCGGGAGCGAGATCTGCCTGCCTTCATGGGGCGTATCCGCGCGCTCGGCGATCAGCCTTTAGATGCCATCCGTCAGCTCTTCCTGACGGTTACCCTGATGATCATCGAGGGCGGCGGCGGCAAGGAACCCCTGCCGCTGCTGCGTCTTTACGTCTGGCTCGGCAGTTTGCTGGCATTACCCCACCGCAGCCTGCGGCAGGCGCGGAAAGTGCTTTTCAGTGCCGCAGCCACCACTTTTGGTTTTGCCGGATGGCAGCATCACGAAGACTGGCCGCATTTTAGTATGCTGGCCGCTTATCGTGAACGGGCCGCCATCGAACCGGTGCCGGAACCTTTTAGCTGGCAGGGGCCTCTATACGCTGCGGCGTCGGGCTCCGGCCCCCAGTGGTGGTTACAGATGGCGGAGCGCGGTGCAGCGCAGACGGGCTTGCCTGGCTTCTGGTCCTTGTGGCGCACGGCGCGGCGTGCTGGTTCCCTGACGGGAGGAGCAGCGTTGGCATGGATTCATCCTCTGGTGGTCATACGCTTGTTTCCGGGCTGACCCGGCGGCGCCCGGGCGCTTGGTGTCACGATCATCCGGCGGGGCGATTCGATGTCTAACGCCGGTCTGTCTGCCGAACGGCAGCGGATAGACACCTTTCTTGACGCCCTGTGGCTGGAAAAAAACCTCGGTGAAAATACCCTGACGGCTTATCGTCAGGATTTGCTGCAGGTGGCCGCTGCGCTCGCCGAGCGGGATCTGACCCTGACCACCGCTGACGACGGCGCCCTGGCGCGCATACTGGGACAGAGGCTACAGTCCGGGGCCGCCCTGCGCTCCGTGGCCCGCCTGCTCTCCAGTGTGCGCCGTTTTTACGGCTACGCGGAGCGGGAGGGCTGGGTATCCCGTGACCCCAGTCGTAACCTGCAGAGTCCTCGTCTCGGCCGCGTACTACCCCACGTTCTCAGCGAAACGGAAACAGAGGCCTTGCTGGCGGCCCCGGATTGTACCCACCCTCTGGGCCTGCGTGACGCAGCCATGCTGGAACTGATGTACGCCTGCGGTTTGCGGGTGTCGGAACTGGTGAATCTGGAGACGCGCCAGGTGGACCTCAGCGCCGATATGGTGGTGGTCTTTGGCAAGGGTCGCAAGGAACGCCTGGTGCCCATGGGGGAAGTGGCGGCCGGCCGCGTGACGCAGTATCTGCAGATGGGTCGTCCGCAGATACTGGGTCAACGCATCAGTGCCGCCCTTTTTGTGACCGGGCGGGGGGCTGCCATGACGCGACAGCGTTTCTGGCAAAACATTGAACATTACGCCCGGTCTGCCGGAATCACTCAGACCGTATCGCCGCACAGCCTGCGCCACGCCTTTGCCACCCACCTGCTGAATCACGGCGCGGACCTGCGCAGCGTGCAGTTGATGCTGGGACATGCCGCCCTGTCCACCACGGAGATATATACCCATGTGGCGCAGGCGCGGCTCAAGGCGTTGCACGCGAAGCATCACCCGCGCGGGTGATGCCTGTATTGTCGCGCCTCTACTTCTTGGGTAGCGTCACCACCACGTAGATGCTGGCCTTGCCTTGCCGCACCAGCAGCGGGATGGGCTGACCGGCCGGCAGACCGGCAACGATATGCTCCAACTCGGTGGGACTGTTGACGTCCTGCTGATCGATCTGCTGGATGATCATACCCGGCATGATCCCTGCCTCCGCTGCCGCGCCTTCGCTAACGCCGACCACCACGACACCATGATGTACGTCCAACTGCTTCTCAATATTGGGACTCAGCGACTGGACATGGATGCCCATACGGGGGATTTTGCCCACTTTGGCGGCCGTGGAGGGTTCCTGGCTGCCGGAAGGGCCTTCCATGTTTTTGGGTAGGGCGGTAATCAGGACATCTTTGGTTTCCGCTTCTCCGCGGTGGAGGATGCCGACCTTGGCGTGGGTGCCTGGCAGGGTGTTGCCTACCATAGGCGGCAACTGCCCGACATTGTACACCGGTTTGTTGTCATAGGTGACGATGACGTCACCGGGTTTGATGCCCGCCTTGGCCGCCGGGCTGCCGGGTTCCACGGACGCGATGAGGGCGCCGACGGGTTCCTTGAGGTGCAGCGCCTGCGCCATTTGCGGCGTGACATCCTGTACCTCGACCCCCAGGTAGCCAAACTGGATTGCCTTGTGATTTTTGAAGTCCTGCACCACCCGCATCACGGTATTGATGGGGATGGAGAACGACAGACCCATATAGCCACCGCTGTTGGTATAGATCTGATCGTTGATGCCGATCACCTGGCCATTCATGTTGAAGAGTGGCCCGCCCGAGTTGCCGGGATTGATGGGTACGTCGCTCTGGATGAAGGGGATGTATTCATCATCGGGTAACGGGCGATTCATGGCGCTGACGACACCCTGGGTCACCGTGTTGTAGAAACCGAACGGCGCGCCGACGGCGAGCAGCCACTGGCCGACCTTCAGATCGTCGGAGTTGCCGATGGGCACGGTGGGCAGGTTCTTGGCGTCGATTTTGAGCAGTGCCGTATCGTAACGCACCGACAGGCCGATCAGTTTGGCCGGATAGGCATGGTGGGTGGTGAGGGTAACGACGATATGGTTAGCGCCGCGAACGACGTGACCGGCGGTGACGATATAGCCGTCGGGACTGATGATGAAGCCGGAACCAAGGGATTGGATTTTTTCATGCTGCTGTGGTCCGGAACCACCCTGTCCGGGCGCCATGAAGTGATGGAAAAACTGGTAAAAAGGCGAGTTTGGCGGAAAGGGATTGGCCTGCTGGTGAATGACCTTGTTGGTGGTGCTGCTGATGTTGACCACCGCGGGACCATAACGGTCGATAATCGGGGTGAAATCCGGCAAGGCGACCAGTGCCTGCTGGGGAACTGTGTTGGTCGAGATGGAAAGGGCCGGAGCCGCGGGCGCGTCGGCTTGCGCCCACTCCGCTACACCCAGTGAAAAACCAAAACATGCCGCCACGACGGCAGTGATTACCAGTTTGGGGCGCTTCAACATCACACTCGGGCGATTATTCGCCATAGGACTCTCCTTCGGGATTTTGTCTTGCAGCTTGGTACGTTTCAGCTTGGACTCCGGGAAAAGGCCGTGGTTCCGGCCAGCCATCACAACATAGCATATAAAACCTCAATAAGAGACGGTGTGGGCGGCAACGCCCTCAGTGCAAAGCGCGGGACAGACGGGACCGGTAGCGTTCCACCAGAGGCCCCCGGTTGCCCTGCAAGGCAAATATCTTCAGCACGGTTTTGCGGGCTAGGCCGTCCTGGTAGTTTTTGTGGCGTTCCACCATCTCGATGAGCTGATCCAGGGCTGCTTCTTCCTGCCCCTGCAAGAGCAGAAGTAAAGACCGCTGATACATGGCCTGCGCACGGAGATCGCCCTTTTCGCTGGCGATGGTGGCCTCCAGTGTGGTCATGGACGGCGCGCTGCGGGCGGTTTCGGTGAATTCCAGCAGGGCTTTCAGGCCTTCGACTTCGGTTTCCATCTGGAAGGTAGGGGACATGGCGTCGATCTGGGCCTGGGCGTCGGCATGGCGGCCCTGCTGGATGGCCAGGTGCGCCAGCGCCAGGCGCGCAGGATCGTTCCCAGGGTGGATGCTGATGGCCTGTTCCAGCAATGCTTCGGCCTCCACCGCTTTGCCCTGGGCGATGGCGTCGAGCGCCTGCACACGCAGGTCGTCACCTGGCAACGGCAGGTTTTTCTCGATGAACCGACGCACGGCGGATTCGGGCAGCGCCCCGGTGAATTCATCGACCACTTTGCCATCCTTGAAGGCCTTGACGGCGGGGATGCCACGCACCTGATACTGGCGCGACAGGTCGGCGTTCTCGTCAGAGTTGACCTTGGCGAGCACGAAGGCACCGCCCATCTCCTCCGCCAGTTTTTCGAGGACCGGACCCAGAGCGCGGCAGGGTGCGCACCAGGGTGCCCAGAAGTCGACCAGTACCAGCACCTTCCGGGACAGCCCTACGACGGCTTCCTGAAAATTATCGAGATTCACTTCGAGAACGTGTCCACTGACTGCCATACGAACTCCTGAGAAGAAGAGGTGAAGATAGAGGATAGACGCACAGCCTTCCCTTACCGGTTCAGGTATGGTCAAAACCGGGCGTTTTCAAGGCGCGGCTGGCTTCCGGGGCAGTTATTGCTGTTCCGCCTTGGCCAGGGCGTCCAGCACGGCCTGGAGCAGGCTACGCCCGAGGGGTCCCATGCCGCGCTCCAGTTTGAGGCGATCGTACTGGCCCCGGGAAAGGGGGCCAAGGGCCGCGCCCATACGCGCCATGTCGCCGCCGGCCTGCTGCATCTGGGTGGCCATACGGCCCAGCCACGCCAAGGCTTCCGGATCACCGCGGCGGGTGGCGAGGATGACGCTCGCAAGGCCAGGGGCGGCAAGCGTGGGGTCGGCCTGATCACTGGCCTTGGGCAAGGTTTCGGGATTCTGCAAGCCCATGAGAATGGATTCGATGATGGTGCCGTCTTCTTCGTCCAGCCCTTGGAGCAGGTCTGGCCCCCGCTGCCCGGCCAGTATGTGGCGGATGACGGCAACCAGATCTCCCCAGCCGTTGGCCGCCGCCACGCGCAGGCTTTCTTCCAGCGGCGCCCGGAGATGGACATTCTGGCAGGCGGCGACGACTTGCAGGATGAGCGCCGCGTGGGCGCTGCGGATCTGCTCCTGGCGTTGGGGGAAGATGGGCATGCGCTGAACTCCAGTCAATGTTTGCCGGTTATTTTGCGGCATTGGCTGCGGGTGTGCAAAAAAGCTCAACGATGGAGATGCCGCACCAGATAACGCCCGGTGTGGGAAGACGGATTGTGTGCCACTTCGTCCGGTGTGCCGGTGGCGATGATCTGGCCGCCGCCGGAGCCGCCTTCGGGGCCGAGGTCGATGACCCAGTCTGCCGTCTTGATGACGTCCAGATTATGTTCGATAACGACGATGGTGTTGCCCGCATCGGCCAGTTTCTGCAGTACCTCCAGGAGCAGGGCGATATCATGAAAATGCAGGCCGGTGGTGGGTTCGTCGAGAATGTAGAGGGTCCGTCCGGTATCGCGACGGGAGAGCTCCCGGGAGAGCTTGATGCGCTGTGCCTCGCCGCCGGAGAGGGTGGTGGCCGATTGGCCCAGGCGCAGGTATCCGAGGCCCACATCCAGCAGGGTCTGCAATTTGCGGGCGATGGCGGGGACGGGGTCAAAAAACGCCCGCGCATCCTCCACGGTCATCTCCAGGACGTCGTGGATGCTTTTGCCCTTGTAATGCACATCCAGGGTCTCGCGCTTGTAGCGCTTGCCGCCGCAGACGTCGCAGGGCACATAAATATCCGGCAGAAAGTGCATTTCCACCCGAATGACGCCGTCGCCCTCGCAGGCTTCACAGCGCCCGCCCTTGACGTTGAAGCTGAAGCGGCCGGGATTGTAGCCGCGGGTACGGGCTTCGCTGGTGGCGGCGAACAATTCGCGGATCGGGGTGAAGAGGCCGGTGTAGGTGGCCGGATTGCTGCGCGGGGTACGGCCGATGGGGCTCTGATCGATGGCGATGACTTTGTCCAGTTCTTCCAGGCCGCGTATCTGCTTGTGGGGCGCAGGACTCTGGCTGCTGCCCATGAGCACGCGGGCGCAGGCGGGGTAGAGGGTGTCGTTGATGAGGGTCGATTTACCGGAACCGCTGACCCCGGTGATACAGGTGAAGAGGCCGATGGGAATGCGCACGTCCACCGACTTGAGATTGTTGCCGGTGGCGCCCTGCACTTCCAGCCAGCGCTGGCTGACATTGGCGCGGCGCCGTCCGGGGACGGCGATGCACAGATCGCCGGTCAGATAGCGGCCGGTGAGGGAGTTGGGATTGGTGCAGATTTCTTCGGGTGTACCTTGGGCGATGACTTCGCCGCCGTGGGTGCCGGCGCCGGGGCCCATGTCCACCACATGATCGGCGGCGCGGATGGCGTCTTCATCGTGTTCGACGACAATGACGGTGTTGCCGAGATCGCGCAGATGCTTGAGGGTGCCGATGAGTCGATCATTGTCGCGCTGGTGCAGGCCAATGGAGGGTTCGTCGAGGACGTACATCACGCCCACCAGTCCAGCTCCGATCTGCGAGGCGAGACGGATGCGCTGCGCTTCCCCGCCAGAGAGGGTTTCGGCGGAGCGGTCGAGGCTGAGGTAGTCGAGGCCGACATCCACCAGAAACGTCAGACGGCTGCCGATTTCCTTGAGGATGCGCTCGGCGATGAGGGCTTCCTGCCCTTCCAGTTGCAGATGGGTGAAGTGTTGCAGGGCGTCACGGATGGAGAGGGCAGAGGCTTCCTGAATGGCCAGCGGGCCAACCCTGACCATGCGCGCCTCTTCGCGTAGGCGGCTGCCATTACAGACGGGGCAACGCAGACGGCCCATATAGCGCATGATTTCTTCGCGGATGAGGTTGGACTGGGTTTCCCGCAGGCGGCGTTCCAGCCCGGCAATGACGCCCTCGAAGCTCAGCTTGTGACGGTGCGTCCCTTGCTGGACGGTGATGCGTTCGGCACTCCCATGGAGGATATGCTCGCGGATGTCGAAGGGCAGATCCTGCCAGGCGGTATCCAGGGAAAAATGAAAGTGCTCGGCCAGCGCCGTGAGCAGGGGCGCGTAGTGCTCCTGATGGCGCTTGGTCCAGGCGGCGATGGCCCCGTCACGCAGGCTCAGTTCCGGATTGGGGACGATCAGGTCGGGATCGAAAAAGGTGATTTCGCCCAGACCGTCGCAGCGCGGACAGGCCCCGGCGGGGTTGTTGAAGGAAAACAGGCGAGGTTCCAGGGGCGGAAAGGAGCGTCCGCAACTGGGGCAGGCGTGGTGGGCGGAAAACAGTCGCTCTTCCTCATGCTGTGGTCCCATGAGAACGACGATAGCCTGATCCTCGGCGAGGCCGAGGGCGGTTTCCAGCGATTCGGCCAGGCGCGGCCCGCTGTCGTCGCGCAATACCAGCCGGTCGACGACGGCCTCGATGCGATGCTTGCGCTTCTTGTCCAGGGCAGGGATTTCGTCCAGTTCGAGGAGTTGACCATCCACCCGTGCGCGGACCAGGCCACGGGCACGCAGGCTGCCGATGATGTCCTCGTGGCTGCCTTTGCGATCACGCAGCACCGGCGCCAGGATCATGAGCTTTTCGCCTTCGGGCAGGGCCAGAAGCTGATCGACCATCTGGCTGATGGTCTGACTCTGAATGGGCGCGCCGCAGCACCAGGGGGTGCCGGCACGGGCATAGAGCAGGCGCAGATAGTCGTGAATCTCGGTGACGGTGCCGACGGTGGAACGGGGGTTATGGGAGGTGGATTTCTGCTCTATGGCGATGGCGGGGGAGAGCCCCTCAATCGCGTCCACATCGGGCTTGCCCATGAGGGAGAGAAACTGGCGGGCATAGGCCGAGAGGCTTTCCACATAGCGGCGCTGTCCCTCGGCGTAGAGGGTGTCGAAGGCCAGCGATGACTTGCCCGATCCGGACAGCCCGGTGATGACGATGAGGCGGTCGCGCGGTAAGGTAAGGGAAATGTTCTTGAGGTTGTGGGTGCGGGCGCCCCGGATATGGATGTGTTCCATGCAGCCGACATGCTCTTTTTTGGGACAATGGGTTAGTATAAAGCTTTCGGGGACACCCGTCCCCTTGACCATAAGGAGATCAGACGATGGCGGGAGTGAACAAGGTCATATTGTTGGGGCATCTGGGACGGGACCCGGAGATGCGCTATCAGCCCAGTGGCGGCGCCATCGCGAACTTCAGCATCGCGACTTCCGAGACCTTCAAGGACAAGGAAGGCAACAAGCAGGAGCGCACCGAATGGCATCGCGTCGTGCTCTTCGGACGCACCGCGGAAATCGCCGGAGAATATCTGCGCAAGGGCAGCATGGCCTATGTGGAGGGCCGCCTGCAGACGCGCAAGTGGACCGACAAGGATGGGCAGGAGCGTTACACCACGGAGATCGTGGGAGACCGTCTGCAACTGGTGGGCGCGCGTGGGGGCGGTGGCGGCGGTGCGGCCAGCTTCGATGAGGAAGATCAGTCCCGGCCGAGTGGTGGCGGCAGCAGTGCCGGGGGCGCGCGGAAGAATGAGATGCCGCCCGCGCCGGCGGAGGATTTTGATGATGATATTCCGTTTTAGGGACTAGAGTTAGGGTGTTGCGACGGTCGCCAAGCCCGCCGAATTGCGGGCTTCGCCGTCTGAGTGGCATTCTTGTCAGAGAAAGATGCTGACCCCGGTGAAATCGGGCTATCCAGGCCTTACCCGGTCAAGCACTGCCAGACAGCATGTATCCTCTGTCTGGTTTTGTTATTCCTGTAGAATTTTAAACCAGGCATAATGAATTCTGATGACTACTTATGCGTCTTCTCGGGATGTTACCTCCCCAACGCCCTTTCGATCTTCTTGTCCGTCTTGTACTGACTCAGCGCATATACCGCCCAGATGGCCGCGGGCACCCAGCCGATCAGCGTGATCTGCAAAATCAGGCAAATAATCCCTGCAATCGGGCGGCCAATGGTGAAAAATACCAGAAATGGCAGAAAAATAGCTAAAAGCAGACGCATATGTCCCTCCCTATAGGACTTCTCTGGTCGCCTGCCCATACTACGACCGGTGCTGTCAGCGCTTCAAGCCCTTGTCGCACTTTTACCGTGCATACGCTGCCTTCTGCTAAACTCCGGGCCAGATATCCCAGGGATGCGCCCGTGCCCGCCCTCACCTACAGGAGCTGCCGTGACCGCCGCTAAACCAGATCGGACTCGAAGACTACGTTTGCTGCGCCGCTGGGCGCTGGGTTTGTTGCTGGGGGCGCTGGCGCTGTTTCTGGTGGCGGCAGCATATGACTTTGCCGGACCATGGGCCTGGGTGGGGGCCTTTGCGGAGGCGGCCATGGTGGGGGCTTTGGCGGACTGGTTTGCGGTGGTCGCACTCTTCCGGCATCCCCTGGGGTTGCCCATTCCGCACACGGCGATCCTGCAGCGGAACAAGGCGCGTCTGGCGCGCCGTCTGGCGGAGTTCATCCGCGATCACTTTCTGGAGCCCGAGGCCATTGTGCGCCTGTTGCGACGCGCCGATCCGGCCACCTGGCTGGCGCAGTGGCTGAGTGATGCCGGGCACAGCGCGCTGCTGGCCCGGCAGATGACGGTCTTGTTCCAACAAGGGTTGGCCCTCAGCGACGACCGCGAATTGCGCACCGCCCTGCGTACTGCGTTGGGGCGGCAACTGCAGGGCATAGACGGCGCGCGCTGGGTGGGGAGTATTCTGGCGTTGCTGACCGAAGATCACCGGCACCAGACCCTGCTCGACGATGGCATTCAGCGCCTGCGTCGCTGGCTGGATGGTGAAGATACCCAAAGCCTGCTGGCGGATCAGATCGGGGCGATTCTCCAGCGCGCCTATCCAACCCTGTTCGCGTGGATGGGGGCGGTCATGGACCCGGCCACGCTGAGTGAGAATCTGGCCCGCAATCTGGTGAAGGCGGCGCATCAGTTGTTGCAGGAAATCGCGGATGACCCGGAGCATCCGCGCCGCCTGGCCTTTGACCGATGGATGCAGGATGCCATTCTGCGTTTGCAGACGGATGCCGCCTTCCAGGCGCGGGTGCAGCGCTGGCAGCATGGTCTGATCACTCATCCGGCGGCGCAGGCCTATGTGGATGGCCTACTCGGCGATCTGCGTTCCTGGCTGGAAACGGACCTGCAGCGCCCCGATTCCCGGTTACAGGGGCAGGTGCAGCGTCTGTCCCAGCAACTGGGCCTTTTCCTGGGCGAGCAGCAGGCATTGCGCGACGCGCTCAATGGCTACCTGGAGGACAGCGCCCGTCGTTTGGCGCCTGCTCTGCGCGATGGTCTGGCCCAGCATATCGAAGCGACGATACATGCCTGGCCGGATAAGGACATGGTCCGCCTCCTGGAGGAAGGGGTGGGTACGGATCTGCAGTACATTCGCGTCAACGGGACGCTGGTGGGCGGAATGATCGGTATTGCCATTCATGCCCTGGCTCTGGCGGTGCCGCTGCTGATATAGCCTCCCCATTGGTCAGAGGGGCGAATCGGGCTGCGAATCCATGCGCACCCCGCTTGCGGCCAAAAGCTGGCGAGCCAGGTGGCTTTTTACGTTATTGTCGGCAGTGAAGTACAAGGATATCCGGGCGTGACGGGGTAATGGCGGCGCCGTGTCCGTCCCGATGGGGACACCCAGTCGGCGACACAACTGACGGGCAACTCCTTCATTACCATCGACGACGGTAATATCCCCGCCCAGAGTGTCGTGTATCAGGTCGTCGATCCAGCAGTAATGGGTACAACCCAGGACGACCACGCCGATATCCGCAGTTCGCGCGGGCCGGACCTGCGCCTGCAGATAGCGGCCGGCGCGAACCCTCCAGTCCGCATCCTGCGCCTCGATGATCTCGGCGAGCCCGGAGCAGGCCAACGGGCGGACGCGTTCCTGCCCGTTTTCCAGCAGGTTCAGAAGGTTCCGCAGTTTTTCGCCGCCGACGGTGATGCTGGTGGCGAGCAGGAGAACGCCTCCCTGGGGATGTTCCGTCAGCGCTTTCCGGATGGCTGGTTCGATGCCGATGATGGGGACGTCGGCGCGCTCCCGTAACGGCGCGACGGCGGCGCTGGTGGCGGTATTGCAGGCGAGCACTACCGCGTCCACGCCAGCGGCGATGAACCAGGCATAGGCTGCTTCCGTCCACTCCCGCACCTGCGCAGGGCTTTTGTCGCCGTAGGGCGCGTGGGCGCTGTCGCCATAGAAAAGATAATGCGCGTCAGGCAGGTAGCGCAGGCAACTGAGCAGCGTGCTGAGACCGCCGATACCCGAGTCGAATATGCCGATGCGCATCAGTCGTGGAGAAACTCTTGATCGGCGAGCAGCGCGGCCCCGCGCATGCCGGCGAGGTCGTCGTCATTGCCGCGTTTCACTTCGACGTTACCGCGCAACGCGGGAATCATATCCGCATCGAGGCGTTGCAGCATGGCCGGCGCGAAGCGGTCCCATGCGGCACTCATGCCGCCGCCAATCCGCACCACCGCGACATCGGTTACCTTGAGGACATGGGCCAGCACCTGTCCCAGATAGCCACCAGCCATCTGAAAGACGCTGGCGGCTTCACTGCGACCATCGCCGGCCATCTGGGCAATGACCATGGCGTCCGGCGCTGTGCCGGTCAGCTCCACATAGCTGGATTGCACCCCGCGCGCCGAGGCGTATTGCTCCAGGCAGCCCTGATTGCCACAACCACAACGCCGCCCTCCGGGCACCACGATGATATGACCGATTTCCATGGCGCTGCCGTGGTCCCCCCGCCAAGGCCGGCCCTGATGAATCCAGCCGCCGCCGACTCCCGTGCCGAGGCCGACGTAGAGCAGATTTCGCAGTTCCGGGTGCTCCTGCCGCTCCTCCCAGAATTCACCATAGCCCGCGGCGTTGGCGTCGTTTTCGACGAGGACGGGGAGTTGGCAGGCCGCGCCGATGGCGGCTTGCAGGTCGAACTGGATCAGTTGCGGAATGTTGGGGGATTGCAGCAATACGCCGTCATCATCGATAAAGCCCGGGAACGCAATGCCAACCCGCGCGATATCGGGATGATGTCGACGCAGGTCGGCGATGCCTTCGGTCAGGAGGGTAGTGACCAGCGCTGCTGCACCCTCCGGGTTCGGCGCCTGGCGGCACTTCTCGCGCAAATCCACTTCACTGCGGGTGGAGTCCAGAAGTTCATTACCCCGAAAGACGCCGAAACGCAGGTTGGTGCCGCCCACATCGATGCCGATGGTCAGGTCCTCAGCCATGGGGGATAACCTCTGCCTGTACCTCTATGATATGGGCCTTGCCCATCTGCACAGGCCATTCCAGATCCAGGCGCAAGGCCTGCATGATTTTTTCGAATCCTGCCTCGGACTGCGATACCGTCAGGTGGGGTGCCCCTTGCCAGCGCACGGGCGGCTGGAAGCGCAGAACGATTTTGCCGCCCATGACCGCATCCTCCAGCACGATTTCACTGGCCGCTTCGCCCTGAATGGGACTGCCAAAGCCGCCCTGAGAACGGCCATTGGCAAAGAGCTGCCCCGCCGGGCCGTCACAACTGGGCATCGCCAGAAAGAGCCGGGTGCTGAAACAATGGGATTCCACGCCCTTGCGGGCCGACTCGACGCGATAATTTACGGTGAGGCGGTTGTCTGTCAGGGTATAACGTTTGCTGACCGCCCAGGCATCGGCGACCCCTCCGGAAAAATGGGGCGATTGTTGCAGGGAGTGCTCACCGTAGCTGACGGCATCGTCATCGAGCCAATCCTGAAAGCTGTGGCAGGGAGAGGCATCCGGAGTCAGATCGTCCGGACCGATTTCCGCCTTGAAGGCGATACGGTCATGGGCGGAAGTGATGCCTTCGCCAGTGTGTTCCGGGCTGACGGAGCCGTGGCGGATCTTGTCGTAGTAGGCTTCATCGCGGCGGGCAAGGGTATCTCCCAGATTATGCTGCAACCCGTAGCAATCCCACTCGGTGACGGCGGCGCCGGATTCGGGGCGGATGATGATCTGCAGGGCGTGATTGTGATAGAGCAGTTCATCGCTGCCATCCATATCCAGATCCATGCGCTCCAGTTCCGGACGGGGCTGGAGCCGATCGAGTCCAGCCTCCAGGCGCACGATGGCGTTAAACACCGCACGGCGCAGATGCGGGAGGTAGATACCGCCAAACAGGCCATGCCAGTAGGCATCATTGGCCTGGGCTTCGTGGAGGTCTGCGCGCAGGGCTTTGCTCTGCTGGCGCCCAGGCAGGGCATGGAAGCGCCGAGATAGCTGCAGCATGCGTTTATGCATCCAGTTGGATTCCGGATAGCGGGTCAGAAAATTCTTCCAGATGCCCCCGCGGATGAATGCCTTGCGGTTTTCGAGCCGGCCCGCCGTTTTTTCCTGCTCCAGAAAGGCCGCATAGCAGCGGGCCGCCTTGGGAGCCAGCGTCCATTCGTTCATCTCGCTGTAGGACACCGTCGGCAGGTAGATGACACCCCGGGGCCGGTTTCCTGCGAGATAATCCCGGTAGTGCATGGGCTGGATATGGGGCGAATCGAGGACGCCGCGCAGAAACTGTTCCAGCCAGCCCTTCTCATAGACCCAGCTATAGGTTTCGGGCCAGAGGCCAAACTTTTCGATATCGTCGAAGTAAATGCCGGCGCTGTCCGGATGCTGTTCAGAGATGCCCTCTATGTGGGCAACGGTGGTGGCCGCTTCGGAAAAGGGCAGACGATAACGCAGATCTTCGGAAATCGGAAAGACGTCGATACACTGGCCGTTCTCCTCGGTGCGGTGGAAACCACCGAGTTGCTCTCTTGCTGCGCCCGCGCAGAGGAAGTGGTAGTCGTCCACCATGACATATTTCACTCCGGCTTCGTGGAGTGCCGGCACGACGCTGGGGTCCCAGACCCGTTCCGTGAGCCAGGCTCCGGCAGGACGCTGCCCGAAGTGTTTCTCCAGACGTCCGGCCATGGCCTCCAGTTGCGCGACGCGGTCCAGGTGAGGGATGGCGGCGAGCACCGGTTCCGTATCGCCGGCCCCCACCAGTTCCGCCTGCTGACGGCTTACCATCTCCTGCAACAGGACGATGGTTCGGGGGTGCCGGTCAAGCAGATAGGAGAGCAGCCAGCCGCTGATGTGGATGGCGAAGGGAAAGTCGGGAAAGCGGTGCATCGTCTCTAAAAACGGGTGATAACAGCGGACCACGGCATCGTCGATGACGTGGGGGAAGTTGCCGACCGGCTGGTGGGCATGGACGCCCAGGAGGAGCGGGGTGCTGTGGATCATTCGGGGTCCTTGGTGTGGGTACGGCGCATGGTACCACCGGCCTCCGCCGCGCCGCCGCCGTGGCTGATGAGCTCGCTGAGGTTGTCGGGGGCGGGGATTTGCATCAGGGTGTAGAGCTTGCGGAGGTTGAGGCGGTACAGATGATCGAAATCGCGAACCGAGTCCGAGGGATTGTAATCACCCAGCCACCAGAACCAGTCGGAGCCCTCACAGCGGCCAAGCTGTTCGAGGATGCGAGCCTGCTGCTCCGCAGGAAATTGCCCGATATGCTGATCCACATCCTGTTTGGCGGCGCAGAGCAGGTCCCATGCGCGGTTTTTGGCAGCCTCGCCGATCCAGGTGCTGAAGCTGCCGTAGACCCAGCTCCCCGCGGCCAGATGGGGTATGCTCTGGATACCATCGGGATGGTGGCTGACGAAGTCGCTGAAGGTGCACATCTGGATGTGGGGGTGATTGGCCAGGGATTTATAAAGCTCGGAGAGAAAGTAATAGCCATTGTAGGGATAGTATTCCCAGGCGTTCTCGCCATCCAGAATGATGCTGACAACGGGGTTTTCCTCATGCTCCGTCTGCCGCCAGATCGCCTCCAGTTTGTGGATGAAGTCCGTGACTGCATCGTGGCCGAACCAGGTTTTGTAATCGAAGCCGATGGTGTCGGAGAGGGCATCGTCACGGAAGAAGAGCACGGGGCCCTGCCCCTGCAGTTGGTAGGGGCGGTACAGGTATTCCGCCCGGCCGCGGGGTCCGTTGTCGTCGTTGCCGAGCAGCAGGCTGTGGGTCAATATGCCTTCACCGGAGGCCGTCCAGCGCACGCCGGCGCTGCCCATCATTTCGACAAAGGCGGTAGAGACCCCTCCTTCCGCGGGCCACATGCCCTGCGCCGGTACCCCGAAATGCCGGGGATGGCTATTCTGCGCGCGGTCGATGTGCCAGCGGGCACGCTCGGCGCCGCCGGGGTAGGCCGGACAGTCCGGCAGCGGCGCGTCCGCCACCGCCTCATGCGCTGCCGCAAAGTCGAGCAGCAGGGGGCCGATGGGATGGTAGTAGGGAGTGGTGGAAATTTCGATACGTCCCGCTTCCGCCAAGGCGCGATAGCGGGGAATCAGGCCGGCGATGAGTTCGCCGAGAAATGCCACCAGTTGCCGGCGGTCTTCCTGGCTGAAAGCATGGCCTTTGGCGAACAGTGACTGGAGAAAGGGGCTGCCGCGGCGCACGGTTTCCCCGGTCCAGGCCAGGTGATACCAGACCAGAAGGTCCGCCATGTATTGTACCGAGAGGTAATCCGCCATCTCCTTAACGTCCTCCAGCATGAGCTGGTAAATCTCATACAGGCGACGATAGGGCGGGAAGGGGGTGAGCATGTGCTCGTGGTCGAGGCGAAAACATTGCTCCAGAAGGAAATGCCGCTGTTCGTTGGGCAGCGTCTTGAGGTCTCCCGTGGCTAGTGCAATCAGCAGCGGATCGCGAAACTGCCCGCTCCGGAACTGCGCGGTATAATCCTCCAGTTGCTCGACCAATATCGGCACGAAGTTGAACACGCCCCGGGCGAGGGGGTTCTCCTCATAATGTGCCACCATATCCGCGTAGTCCTTGCAGGCATGCAGGTAGGTCCACGGCAGGGCGTAGAAGCCGTCGGCATCGCGGTAATCGGGCTGGTGCATGTGCCAGCAGAAAATGACATGAAGCGCACGCGCCGGGGGCATGGGGATTACCTCACGAAATGCAGTTGCTGGCCCAGCAGTTCCGGGGTGATCAGGGTCACCCCGTTGGGCGTGCGATAGAAACGGCGGGCGTCTTCGGCCGGGTCTTCGCCGACCACCAGTCCGTTCGGGATGATCGTACCCTTGTCCACTACCACCTTGCGCAGCCGGGCACCTTCGCCCATGCGCACGTTGGGCAGGATGACCGAGTCTTCGATCAGGGTATGACCGTCATTGACCCGCACGTTGGAGAAGAGCAGGGAGCGGCGGACGGTGGCGCCGCTGATGATGCATCCGCCCGAGACGATACTGTCCAGCGCCATGCCCCGTCGGCCTTCGTCGTCAAATACGAATTTGGCTGGCGGCAGTTGTTCCTGATAGGTCCAGACTGGCCAGCGGCTGTCATAGAGGTCGAGATCGGGGGTGACGTGTACGAGGTCGATATTGGCGGCCCAGTAGGCATCCACCGTGCCTACGTCCCGCCAGTAACAGCGGCTGTTGGTCCCCTCGGAACTGGCAATGCAGCTATTGCGGAAGCGATGCGCGATCACCCGGTAGCGCGACACCATATAAGGGATGAGGTCGTTGCCGAAGTCGTGGGTGGAATCGGGGCTGTCGGAATCGCGAATGAGTTGTTCATAGAGGAAGTCGGTGTTGAATACGTAGATACCCATGCTCGCCAGGGCGCGATCGGGATTGCCAGGGGTAGGGACCGGATCTTGAGGCTTTTCGGTAAAGGCGGTGATGCGATCCTCGCTGTTGACGGACATCACGCCGAAGGACCTGGCTTCTTCCAGCGGCACCTCGATGCAGGCGACACTCATGTCGGCCTGGCTTTGGACGTGCTCGGCAAGCATCTGTCCATAATCCATCTTATAAATATGATCACCCGCCAGGATGATCACAAAACGCGGGCGGTGGGCACGGAGGATGTCGATGTTCTGGAAGATGGCGTCGGCGGTGCCCTTGTACCAGCCGGTATTCATGCGCTGCTGGGCGGGAAGGATCTCGGTGAACTCGCTGAACTCGCCGCGGAGAAAACCCCAGCCAAGCTGGATATGGCGGATGAGACTGTGCGATTTGTACTGGGTGAGGATACCGATGCGACGAATCCCGGAGTTGAGACAGTTGGAGAGGCAGAAGTCGATGATGCGGAACTTGCCGCCGAAGGGAACGGCGGGCTTGGCGCGCCAGTCGGTCAGCGGACCGAGGCGGCTGCCTCGCCCCCCGGCGAGCACCAGGGCCAGGGTATTTTTGGTGAGGTTGCTGACGAAGCGGGGTGAGTTGGTTACTCCGAGACTGCCTTCTTCCGACATGACCATCTCCTTTTCTGGCACGGATACGACCTTACCTGGAGTATAGGTGAGATTGCCGGCGCGCTGGCTTTTAAGGTACTGAACTTGTCCGCTGGCGGCAAGGGCCTGTGCATGAAAAGGCCATGCCCCGGGTGGAGCGGCGCTGCTCTGCGGATGTGTTATGCTCAAAAGGTGTTGGCATGACGACGAAGCAGGAATGGTTCCACCCCGGATGGCGGGTAGAGGAGGGTGCGGTGACGGCAATGCAAAAGCGTGGCAGTACGGTGAGCGATCCATCCGGCGACAGCGAAGACGGTTTGGCTATCCGTGAGGCGCGTCATCACGACCCCTTCGCCTGGCTGGGCCAGCATACGGTGGATGGGCGGAGCGCGCAGCGGGCCTTTCTGCCCGGAGCCTTCGGCGTGGAGATACAGACGCCAGCGGGATGGGTGGTCATGGAACAGAGCCATCCTGCCGGCATTTTCACCCATCAGGGCGAGGTCATACCGGTGCCTTACCGCCTGCGCTGGGAGGACCAGCACGGATTCCACGAACGCCATGACCCTTATGTCTTCGGCCCGGTGCTAGGGAATCTGGAGGTCTACCTCTTCGGCGAGGGGCGCCTCTATGAAGCCTATCGTCACTTCGGTGCGCACCGTCGCCATCACGAGGGAGTGGATGGGGTGTTGTTCGCCGTATGGGCGCCCAATGCGGGACGGGTCAGTGTCGTCGGTGATTTCAATGATTGGGACGGCCGCGCCCACCCCATGCGCGCGCGTGGCCAGAGCGGCATCTGGGAACTGTTCATCCCGGACCTCGCCATTGGCGAAATCTACAAATTCGAGATCCGTCACCGCGATTCCGGGGCGGTATTTGTCAAGACCGACCCTTACGCCCATGCCTTTGAGCTCAGACCGAGTACGGCGGCACGCGTGGTGGAAAATGACCATGTCTGGGCGGATCAGGACTGGATGGCGGCTCGGGCCGGTCAGGACTGGCAGCACGCTCCCATGAACATCTACGAAGTGCATCTCGGTTCCTGGCAGCGTGATGCGGCGGGCCATTTCCTCAGTTACGCCGCGCTGGCGGAGAGCCTGGTGCCCTACTGCAAGGACATGGGCTATACCCACATCGAACTGATGCCGGTGATGGAGCACCCGCTGGATGAATCCTGGGGCTACCAGGTGAGCGGCTATTTTGCGCCCACCAGCCGCTTCGGTACGCCCGATGGCTTCCGCGCCTTTGTGGATCAGTTTCATCAGGCGGGCATCGGCGTGCTCCTGGACTGGGTGCCGGGGCATTTCCCCCGGGATGACTGGGGGCTGGCGCGCTTCGATGGTACCCCGTTGTATGAACATGCCGACCCGCGCGAGGGCGAGCACAGCGACTGGGGCACTTATATTTTCAACTTCGGACGCAACGAGGTGCGTGGTTTTCTGCTGGCCAACGCCTGCTACTGGGCGGATAGTTTCCATATCGACGGGTTGCGCGTGGATGCGGTGGCGTCCCTGCTCTACCGCGATTATTCGCGCCAGGAGGGCGAGTGGATTCCCAATCGGTACGGTGGCCGGGAAAATCTCGAGGCCATCGATTTCCTGCGTGAGATGAATGTGGTCCTCAATGAGCGTCATCCGGGCATCCTCACCATTGCCGAAGAATCCACGTCCTGGCCGATGGTCTCCCGCCCCCCCTATGTGGGCGGCCTGGGTTTTTCCATGAAGTGGAATATGGGCTGGATGAACGATACCCTGGCCTACCTGGAGCAGGACCCGGTCTACCGGCGCTTTCACCAGAACGACCTGACCTTCAGCCAGCTCTACGCTTATTCGGAAAATTTCGTGCTGCCCTTGTCCCATGACGAAGTGGTGCATGGCAAGCGTTCACTGCTGGACAAAATGCCGGGGGATGCCTGGCAGCGTTTTGCCAACCTGCGTTTGCTCTTCAGCTACCAGTTTGCGCATCCCGGTAAAAAACTGAATTTTATGGGTAACGAGTTCGGCCAGGGACGGGAGTGGGATTGCGGGCAGGCCCTGGACTGGGACCTGCTGCATTGGGACTGGCATCAGGGTATTCAGCGGTTGAGCCGGGATCTGGCCCATCTCTACCGGGATGTTCCGGCCTTGCATGCGCAGGATTTTCAGGGCGAGGGCTTCTCCTGGGTGGATTGCCATGACGCCGATCAGTCGGTATTGAGTTTTCTGCGCTTGGACCGGGACGGCGGTTTCGTGCTGGCGGTGTTCAATTTCACGCCGGTGCCTCGGCGCAATTATCGTCTGGGGGTGCCGGCTGCGGGTCGGTACCGGGAGATATTCAACAGCGACGCGGGCGCCTATCACGGCAGCAATGTGGGCAATCTGCCGCAGCAGGCCCAGGACCAGTCGTGGATGGGTCTGTCCCATTCGCTGGAACTGGTCCTGCCGCCCCTGGGCGCGATTTATTTACAGCTTACCGGGGTAGGCTGAACCCAGGGGGTGGCGATGTTGATAATTTATATCGTCATTGCGTTTGGCGCCGGGCTGGCGGAGCTTTTTACGGGCACGTTCTACCTGGCGGCGGTAGCGCTGGCGGCGCTGTTTACCGCGATCACCGGGCTGCTCCTGCCGGGTGCGGTGCTGCACTGGGTTTTTCTCGGATTCTGCCTGGTTCTGCTGCCCGCCGGAGTGTGGCTGCGGCATCGCCTGGCGGGCAAAAGCGGAGATCTCGGTGATTTCGATCTGGGGCAGGGGGTGGATGTCGTCAGCGGACCGGACAGCAATCAGCAATACAGTGTGCGTTATCGCGGTGCCGAGTGGCTGGCGGTCGTCGACGATGGTCCGCCCCCCCATCCGGGGGACCGGGCCATTATCATCGCCAAGACCGACAATCTGCTACATTTAGGAGTGCTACCCCAGCAAAATTCCGGCAAGGAGCCGCTATGTCCTCCCTCATCGTCGTCCTGATCGTTGTCGTTGCGGCTTTCTTCCTCCTGCGAACCACCATTCGGGTCGTGCCTCAACAGCGCGCCTGGGTGGTGGAGCGCCTTGGTAAATATCATACGGTGCTGGAGCCGGGGCTGAATTTTATCATCCCTTTTCTGGACCGCATCGCTTTCCGTTTCGATATGCGCGAGGTGCCCATGGAGGTGCCGGCGCAGGTGTGTATTTCCCTGGACAATACCACGATGACCGTGGACGGCGTGCTCTATCTGCAGATTACGGATTCGGTAAAGGCGGCCTACGGCTCCAGCAACCCCTTTACATCGGTGATACAGCTGGCGCAGACCACCATGCGTTCAGAGATCGGCAAGCTGCATCTAGATGCCGCGCTCTCGTCCCGGCAGTTGCTGAATACTGCTGTCGCGGCATCGGTGGATGAGGCGGCGATCAACTGGGGCGTCAAGGTGCTGCGCTATGAGATCAAGGACATTACCCCGCCTCAGGAGATCATCCGCGCCATGGAGTTGCAGATCACGGCCGAGCGGGAAAAACGGGCACTGATCGCCAAGTCCGAAGGGCAACGGCAGCAACAGATCAACACCTCCGAGGGGCAACGGCAGCAGGACATCAATGTCGCCGATGGCCGCAAACAGGCGGAAGTGCTTCGCGCTCAGGGTGAGGCTGCGGCCATCCAGTTGGTGGCAGAAGCCACCGCGGCCGCCATCCGGGTCATCGGCGATGCTGCGCAAGCCCCGGGCGGTATCGAGGCCCTACAGATGCAGTTGGCCAAGGACTATATCGAAAAATGGGGCAACCTCGCCAAGGCGGGTACCAGTCTGGTGATCCCGGCGGATCTGGGCAATATCGGTGCACTGGTGGGTACGGCGCTCTCCATGGTTAAACAGTCGGGCGGGCAGAATGCGGCGGTGAAAGCCTGAACACCGCCTGAGGTGCCTGCGAAATCAGGATTCGCGGGGGCATAGGGGCCAGGTGAGGAAGGATGGTGCCATGGGGCATGGGTCAGATGGTCCCGGGCACTACTTCCGGCCAGGCTGCATTGTCCAGCCAGACATCCGCTGCTGGGCCTACCGTGGCGGCGGGAATGGGCTCGCCCCGTCGCCAGGCCGTGAGTGCCGACCGTTTGCCGCCGCCGGCAGCCATAAAGAACATTTCCCGCGTGTATTGTAAGCGCCAGCCGCTCAGGCTCACCCTTTGGGGGGGCGCCTTGGCGGCGTCGTGGATGGCGATCGTGGCGGGGCCGTTCTTTTCCATGCCCCAGTCGTGGCCGGGGAACAGGCTGGCCGTATGGCCGTCCTCCCCTACTCCCAGCAGGACCAGGTCGAAGGCATGGGGCGGAAGAACCGCAGCGTAGTCGCGGGCGGCCACATCGGCACCCCGCTCGGCCGGGATGTGATGAATCTGTCGCGCCGGGATGGGCACCCGGGACAGCCAGACCGTGTCCAGCATCAGGCTGTTGCGATCCGGGTCCTGGGGCGGCAGACAGCGCTCATCCCCATGATAGAGGTGCCAGCACTGCCAGTCCCTGCCCAGTTGCGGAAGCAGGGCGTAAGCCGCGCGGGGGGTGGTGCCACCGGCGACCACCAGATGGAAGGCGCCGCGGGCGGTGATGGCCTCCCGGGCCATACGGGCGACAGCCGCCGCGAGTCGCCGGGCGAGCGCTTCGGGATCGGGATGAATATGCCAGGTATTGCGGTGCCGAGCTGTTTCCATGCGGATGTGCTCCCGTGGGTTCCCGATCTTCTGCAAAGGATAGCCCCACTTTGCAGCTTGGGTCTATGATGCTGCTTATTGGATATGGCCCTGAAGGAGGCAGAGATGGGTGGTCTGGAGAACTGGGTGGGTAATACCCCCCTGTGTGAGTTGCGGCGCTTGTCGCCCCATGCGGGGGTGCGGATTTTCGGGAAGATGGAGGGGAACAACCCCGCCGGTTCGGTCAAGGATCGTCCCGCCGTGAACATGATTCGTCGGGCGCTGGAGCGGGGCACCATCACCCCCGCTACCCGTCTGATCGAACCGACCAGCGGGAATACGGGTATCGCCCTGGCCATGGCGGCATCGGTACGCGGATTGTCCATGACGCTGATCATGCCGGACAATATGAGCATCGAAAGGCGCCAGGTGATGCGTGCCTACGGTGCGGAGGTGATTCTTACCCCCGCGGCTCGGGGTATTGAGGGTTCCATCGATCTCGCGCACCAGATGGTTGCTGCGGGAGAGGGCTTCATGCTCGATCAGTTTTCCAACCCCGATAACCCCGAGGCGCATTATCTCAGTACCGGGCCGGAGATCTGGCGCGACACCCGCGGCGCCGTGACCCATTTCGTCTCATCCATGGGGACGACGGGGACCATCATGGGTACCTCCCGCTATTTGCGGGAAGTCTCGCCGGGTATCCAGATCATCGGCGTACAGCCGACGGAAGGGGCCAGAATTCCCGGTATCCGTCGTTGGCCGCAAGCCTATCTGCCGCGCATCTACCATCCCGAGTCCGTTGACCGGATTGTCGATGTGAGTCAGGAAGAAGCTGAGGAGATGACCCGGCGCCTGGCGCGGGAAGAAGGAGTGCTCGCAGGCATCTCGTCGGGCGGAGCGCTGGCGGCGGCAATACGGGTGGCGCAGCATCTGGAGGTTGGTGTGATCGTCGTCATCATCTGCGACCGGGGTGACCGCTACCTCTCTACGGGCGTTTTCCCGGCCTGACGGATGATGCACGGGCGCAGCAGGGTGTTGCCGAGAATCGTCCGGTGGCTGCTGTTGCCGTACCTGGGACTCGTGGTCAGCGGCGCTGCCGGGGCGCAGGTTCTGGAAATCAGCGCCGCGGATGTCAGCGGAGCAGGCTGGACGGTGCAGCACCCGCGTGTGACGCTGGCCACATCGGCGCAGGGCGACCAGTTGCGTCTGGCGGTGGGTGTCGTGCAGACGGGCAGACGCAAGCTCTGGCGGCGTGCCCGATGGCAATGCGGGCTCCGGACGACGCAGGGTTGGGCGTGTCCTCAGGGCCATCTGGTGGTGGACGGCAGCCCGTGGGGCGCACTGCATGGCGACGGGCAAGTACGGTTGCGGCAGGTGGGCGGCAGCGGGCAGGCCGTGCTGGCAGTGCGTGGTGCGCAATTCGGCAGCGCCCGGGTGCAGGTGCAAAGTACCGCCGCCGGACAGTGGCATCTGACGGGTGCGGGCAGCCTGCCGGTTGGCGGTGTGGTGCGCGCCTTCACCCTGCTGCCCGCCTCCTGGCAGACTTCGGGGCAGGCCCGGTGGCAAGTTCGGGCGCAGGGTGCAAGCTGGGCACAGGCCCGTCAGATGGCCTTTGAACTGCAGGGCAGCCAGCTCCAGTTCAGCAGCCCGGACGGTTTGCAGGGCGCCCAGGGTGTCGCATTGCAGCTCCAGGGGGCGGGTGTCTACAGCGGGCGGTGGCATGGCAGCGCCCGGCTGCGCTGGACCGCAGGGGGCGTTCTCTGGAGTCCGTGGTACTGGACGGCCCCCGCAGAACCGGTGCAGGTACAAGCCCGCTGGAAACAGACGTCCAGGGCTTGGCAACTGGACGAGGGAAGCGTCCGTTGGCCCGGCCTCGGGCAGGGCGGTTTTGCACTGTACTGGCCGACCCAGAGCGGAGTGCTGCGCTGGCAGATCCGGGATATGAATGTGGCCATGGCGCCCCTGTATGCGAACTGGATCAAACCGCTGGCCCTTCCCGGAGGCCTGGCGGCTGGGTTGCAGGCCTCGGGGCAGGTGCGGTTTTCCGTGGCGGGAGAAGGAGGGCTGAACGCTCTGCGATGGGATCTGCGCAATGCGGCCGTTTCCAGCCCGAACAGGCTTCTTGCGGTGACCGGCGTGAATAGCCGGGGCGCGTGGAGTCGTACCGGTAAAATTTCCGCTGCCACACTCCGCTGGCAGTCGGCGGCGCTCTATCGTATCCCTGTGGGTCCGCTGCATGCGGATCTGGTGGTCAATCCCCAGGGCTTCCATCTGCAGCAGCCCTTTACCCTGACCATGTTGGGGGGCGAGCTGCATTTCCGGCAACTGGCGGCGCGTTGGACGGGGCCCCGATCGGGTTTCAGCATGAGCGGCGACCTGCAGGGGGCTAGCATGGCCCAGCTGACCAGGATCATGCACTGGCCGCCGTTTACCGGAACGGTGTCGGCGACCATACCGGAACTGCAGTATCATGCGGGGGACCTCAGCACCAGCGGCGCACTTTCCGCCCAGGTATTTGGCGGTACAGTGCGAGTGAATGACCTGCACGTTGAGAATTTCTTTGGTGTTTTGCCCCTGTTGCGCGCCAACATCGAGATTTCCGGGGTGCGACTGAAGCCTCTGACCGACGCTTTTCACTTCGGCTACATCAGCGGCGTACTCCATGGCGGCGTAAAAAATCTCGCCCTGCTGAACTGGTCGCCGGAGGCCTTTGACGCGCAGTTCCATACGGTTCCCGTTCCTGGCGTACGTCAGGAAATCAGTTATGCTGCGGTCCAGAACCTTACCCGACTGGGTGGAGGTAACGGCATCGGCGGATTGTTTCAGGGCCTGTTTCTGCGGATGTTCAAGACCTTTGCTTATGCGCATCTGGGGATGGGGGTGCGGCTCAGGCATGGTGTTGCCGAATTATCCGGAGTGGGGGTCGAGGATTCCGGTTTTGTGATCCTCCAGGGTCAAGGGCTGCCCAGGGTGGATATAGTGGGGTACAATCGCCGGGTAAATTGGAACGAACTGCTGGCGCGTCTGCAAACCGCCATGCACAGTGGCGCCCAGGTTCAGACAGGAGAGTAAGCATATGACGAGGCAGGATTGGCTGAAAACGCAGGGCTGGCGCAGTATGCTGGCACTGGGGTTGCTTATGGCGCTGTCCGCTTGTGTGACCGTCAACATCTACTTCCCGGCTGCGGCAGCACAGAAGCTGGCGGATCAGGTGGTCGGCGAAGTGTATAAGGCTGCCGCCAAAGGCGCCCTGCTGGCTCCGGTTGCGCCCGCCGTATCGGTACCCGCGCCGCCGGCTGCCCCGACACGGTCCGCAGCCCCCGCCAGCAACGCCCTGAGCATGGCCTCCCCCTACCATGCGGCCAGCTACCTGCTCGCCATGGGCTTCTCCGCCATCAGCGGGACGGCGGAGGCCGCCGCCAACCTCGATGCTTCCAGCCCCGGAGTGCAGTCGGCCAGGGCGCAGCTTGAGGCGATAGCGGCGCAGATGCGCCCTTATTTTGTCAGCGGCGCCGTGGGTTTTACCGCCAATGGTCTGGTTGCCATCCATGATGCCGCGGCCGTGCCCCTCCAGCAGCGGGCGGCCCTGAATGGTCTCGTGAACAGCAATAACAGCGCCCTCAGCAACCTCTACCAGCAGATCGCCGATGCCAATGGTCATCCCGAGTGGGCGGGTCAAATTCAGCAGACTTTTGCCCAAGCCTGGATCAACAAGGCACCGGCGGGATACTGGTATCAGTCGCCCAGTGGTCAATGGCAGAAGAAATAGCCACTGCCTTGCAGAATGTGCTGGTTTTCGACATCGAGACGGTGCCCGACGTTGCCGGCGGGCGACGGGCGCATGGCATTGAACTGGCGGACGACGCGGGCGTGGCGGAATTGCTGCAGCACCAGCGTCGCATCGAAACCCAGGGGGCAACGGAGTTTCTGCGCCCCTATCTGCACCGAGTAGTCGCCATTTCCGCCCTCTGGTGGCAGGGCGGACAGGTCAAGCTCAGCAGTTTCGGCAAGGTGGACGATGACGAGGTCACTCTGGTCACGGCCTTTTTTCAGTTCATTCAGCGCCATGCCCCGCAACTGGTATCCTGGAATGGCGCGGCCTTTGACCTCCCGGTGTTGCATTACCGGGCCCTGCTCCACGGCATCCCTGCCGCCCGCTACTGGGAGCACGGCGAACAGGACCAGAACTATCGCTGGAACAATTACACCAGCCGTTACCACGAGCGCCATCTCGACCTCATGGATGTCCTTTCCGCCTATCAGGCGCGCAATGTCGCCCGCCTCCAGGACATCGCGTTGCTGCTGGGGCTGCCCGGCAAGCTGGGAATGAGCGGTGCGGAGGTCTGGACCCATTATCAGGCAGGGGAACTGGCGGGCATTCGCCACTACTGCGAGGTCGATGTGCTCAACACGGCCCTGGTCCACCTGCGTTTTGAACTGACCCGCGGGCATCTCGACAGATCGGCTTATGATGTTTGCCAGACCCGGTTGCGGTCCTACTTGCAAAGCCGGGACGAGGCCCACGTCCAGGAATTTCTCACCCTGTGGCCAGAGAACCTGCATGTCGCGTCCCAAGCCCATTCATAACGCTCAGCCTGAGCAGGTGTTTATCGAAAGTCTGGATACCGAGGGACGCGGAATTGCCCGTGTGGAAGGCAAAGTACTGTTTGTCGATGGGGCGCTGCCCGGCGAGCGGGTCTGGGCACGGCGTACCCAGAACCACAAGAGCTTTGATCGTGCCGAGTTGCTGCAGGTGGTCAAGGCATCCTCCCTGCGGGTGTCGCCGCCTTGTCCTCACTTTGGTGTCTGCGGGGGTTGCAGCCTGCAGCATCTGGAGCCGGCGGCGCAGGTGGCTATCAAGCAAAGACAGCTGGAAGATCATCTCTGGCGCATCGGCAAGGTCCGCCCCGAACGCGTCCTGCCACCCATTCATGGCCCGAGCCTGGGCTATCGCAGCAAGGCACGGCTCTCGGTGCGCACGCCGAAAACCCGGGGCGCGATGGTGGGTTTTCGCGAACGCAACAGCAGTTATGTCGTGGATATGGGGCAATGTCTGACCCTCGACCCGCGCGTCGGGCAACGCATTCTGCCCCTGCGGACGCTGATCGGGCAGATGCAATCGCCCCAGGATTTCCCGCAGATCGAAGTGGCGGCCACGCCGGATGCCGTCGCGCTGGTGTTTCGTCACATGCGGCCGCTGGCGGAAAGTGATCTGCAGCACCTGCGCGCCTTTGGTGTGCAACACGACCTGCAGATATGGTTGCAACCGCGCGGGCCGGAGACCCTGTATCCCTTGTGGCCGGAGCAGCCGGAGCCTCTCCATTACGACCTGCCGGATTATTCGTTGCGCCTGCGTTTTGATCCCCTGGTCTTCACTCAGGTCAATCAGGCGGCGAATCAGGTGATGGTGCGCCGCGCCATGGCGTTGCTGCAACCACAACCGGGTGAGCACATTCTGGACCTCTTCTGCGGGCTCGGGAATTTTACCCTGCCCATCGCCCGGTTGGGAGCGCAGGTGCTCGGCATTGAAGGGGATGCCCGGCTGGTCGCGCTGGCTGCGGAGAATGCCGCCGCCAACGGCCTGGCGGATAAAGCCCGGTATGCCGTAGCCGATCTCACTCAGGCCCAGATGGAAGATTTTGCTCCGGCGGGCGCCATCGACAAAATGCTCATCGACCCGCCCCGCAGTGGAGCCATCGAAGTGTTGCGCAGTCTGACCCCCGGCGTCCGCCGTCTGGTGTATGTCTCCTGCAATCCGGCGACCCTGGCCCGTGACGCCGAGTATCTGGTACACGAGCGCGGCTATCGACTGCGAGCGGCAGGTGTCGTCAACATGTTTCCCCATACTGCCCATGTCGAATCCATTGCCCTCTTTGAACGCTGAGCGGCCCGCGCGCTGGCTCTGGGTGGATGTCTCCGCCCAACGCCTGCATGAAATGCACGGCGCCGAATCGCGCTCCGAGTATGTCGTATCCACGGCCCGTAAGGGGCTGGGCGAAGAGCTCGACAGCGGTTGCACGCCGCGCGGCTGGCATGTAGTGCGCGCGCGCATCGGCGCCGGCCTGCCCGCGACGGCCATTCTGCGCGGCCGGCGCTGGACCGGTACCTGTTACAGTGCGGAGTGGGCGGCCTGCCAGCCGCATCGGGACTGGATTCTCGGGCGCATCCTCTGGCTCTCGGGCAGCGAAATCGGTTTTAATCGTGGTGGCCTTCAGGATACCTTCCGCCGTTATATCTACATCCATGGCACAGCCGATGTGGACCATCTCGGTCAACCGGTATCGGCAGGCTGCGTGCGGATGGCGCCCGATGCGGTATGCGCCCTCTTTGCGAAATGTGCCGTGAATACCCCCGTTTTTGTCGGTCTGCAGCCACCGCTGCACTTCCCCCGCTGAGGATGTCCTGAATGGCCTGGCTCCGTTTACCCCGTTTCCGTCGCGCCGTAAACGTGTTCAATCCAAAGTTGTTCGAAAACCTTTCGCTTGCGGCCTTTCTGGCCTGGGTCGGTCTGGGTTCGGATGCCTTGTCTTCCTCCGCTTACGGTCCACCGGAAATCTATTATGCCCTGAAGGGCCATGAATATCTGGCCGTTTTCCTGGCCATCGGCATCCCGATTTCGGTGTTTGTCATCTCGGCGGGTTACAGACAGGTCATCGCCCTGTTCCCCGATGGTGGTGGCGGATATCACACCGCGTCCACCCTGTTAGGGCCGAAAGCCGGCCTGGTGAGTGGCGCTGCGCTGATCGTCGACTATGTCTTGACGGCGGCGATTTCAGTGGCATCGGGTACCGAGGCGCTGTTGAGCACCATGCCCGCCTCCTGGTACAGCGAACGCATTCTCCTGGATGTCGCGATACTGTTGTTCCTGATCTTCATCAACCTGCGCGGCATGAAGGAATCCATCAAGATTCTGCTGCCTATCTTTATGGCCTTCATCCTGACCCACACCATATTGCTCGGCTGGGGCCTGCTGAGTCATATAGACGCCGTGCCGGACATCGCCTACAACACCGTTGCGAGTGTTCGGCAGGATGGCACGCAGTACGGCTGGATATTCATCGTGGCGCTGATATTGCGGGCCTTCAGCCTGGGAGGTGGTACCTATACGGGTTTGGAGGCCGTAGCCAACGGTGTGCACATTATGCGTGAGCCGCGGGTGCAGACCGGCCAGCGCACGATGACCCTGCTGGCGACCTCGCTGTCTCTGGTCGCCGGCAGTCTGATCTTTTTATACCTGATGTATCAGGTGCACGGCCAGGCGGGACAAACGCTGAATGCGGTGCTCTATGGCGCGATTACGCAGGGGTGGACGGTGGGGGGAGTCCCCTTCGGTCCGACGGCCACTCTGCTGACTCTGCTGACCGAGGGTCTGCTCCTCTTCATCGCCGCCAATACGGGTATCATCACGGCACCCATCGTCATGGCGAATATGGCCGTCGATCGTTGGCTGCCGGAGCGTTTTTCCTACCTGTCGGATCGCTTCGTGTCGCGTAACGGCGTGTTGCTCATTGGTTTCGCGGCCGTGGTTATCCTACTGATGACGGGGGGGCATGTCAGCATTCTGGTAGTACTGTACAGTATCAACGTATTCATCACCTTTACCCTGACCATGGCGGGATTGAGTCGGCACTGGTTTGCCCAGCGCGATAAAGAGCCACTCTGGCGGGGTCGGCTTGCGGTCAGTGTTCTGGGCGTTGTGGTCACGGCCTCCATTCTCGCCATCACCATTTTCGAAAAATTCGATGCCGGCGGCTGGTTCACCCTGCTGGTCACCGCGATTGTGGTGGGTCTCGGGTACCTGATCTATCGCCATTACAAGAGTATCAGCAAAATCACGGCCGAACTGGATGAGACCATGCTGGACGTGGTGCCCGAGCATCTGGAGTCCGGCCCCAACCTGCCCCTCGATCCGCGAGGCGCCACTGCCGTATTTTTTGTCAGCTGTTTTGACGGATTGGGGCTGCACACCCTGCTGACTGCGCACCGTATGGTCGGTGGTTTCGTCAAGAACTATGTTTTCCTGCTCGCGGGCATCGTGGGGCAGGGCGAGTTCAAGGGTATCAAGGCCCTGGAGGACCTGAAGGTATATGTGGAAACCGAGGCCAACCAGTATATGGCCTTTTGCCGCAATGAAGGGATGGCGGCGACCTGGTTCGCCACCTATTCCACCGACCGTATCCTGGCGATGGAGGAACTGGCCAATGTCGCCATTCGCTATTTTCCGCAGAGCATCTTCTTTGCCGGACGGGTGATTGACACGTCTGCGCAGGGACCCTTCCATGGGTTGCTGCACGATGAAGTCAGCTTCATCATCCAGGATCGCCTGCAGCATGACGGTTTCAGCATGATGATCGTGCCCGTGCATGTGCGCGGTATTCCGAGCCAGCCGCCGAATATCGTTCTGCCCATTTCCATGTCGCCCGATCTGGAGCTGGTGCAGAATGAAGAGGTAAAAAAAGAAGAGGCCAGGGTTCGCGCCGCAGCCAAGGCGCAGGCCGCCATCCAGGCGAGTTTACAGGAGTCTGCCCCCCATGCTGGTACGGAATGAACGGCGGCCCCCTGCGCGGGGCCCGCTGATGGTCGATATCGCCGGCCTGCGGCCCACGGCCGCCGAATGCGCCATGCTGCGCCAGCCTGCCGTCGGCGGTGTCATCCTTTTTGCCCGCAACTGTGCCGACGCCGGACAGGT
>Ga0172381_10000296_pt1 | contig 60830 bp, 42 predicted proteins | sample Leawel6488metaG_FD_119754 | JGI IMG/M metagenome (GOLD analysis project Ga0172381, IMG submission 119754) | Leachate microbial communities from a municipal landfill in Southern Ontario, Canada - Leachate well 64-88 metaG | ecosystem: Engineered > Solid waste > Landfill > Unclassified | place... | reverse complement strand
CAAGTTCAACAGAAGTTGAAGGAGAAGCAAAACTTGAAGAAAGAGAATTAAAATCAGATGGTTATGTCTTGATAATAACAGAAAAACCCCAGGCAGCATCAAAAATAGCAGCAGCATTATCAAACGGAAAAGATAGAAAACTCTCAGATCAGGGGATTCCTTATTATGAACTTGAGAGAAATGATAAAAGAGTAGTAGTTGCTTGTGCAGTAGGTCATTTGTTTACTGTTTCTCAGACAATAAAAAATAAAGAATATCCAACTTTTGATATTGGCTGGTTTCCAAATTATGAAGTAAAAAGAAAAGACTTTACAAGAAAATACTATAATGTAATAAAAAAATTAGTAAAAAACGCCAGTGAAATAGTAATAGCAACAGATTTTGATACAGAAGGAGAGGTTATTGGTTATAATGTTGTCAGATTTATTGCAGGTCAAAAAGATGCAAAAAGAATGAAATTCTCATCTTTAACAACAGATGAACTACAAAATTCATATGATCATGTAAACCCTACAATTGAATGGGGTCAGGCAATTGCAGGAGAAACAAGGCATTTCCTTGACTGGCTCTATGGTATTAATCTTTCAAGAGCACTAATGACTGCAATAAAAACAACAGGCAGGTTTAAAATAATGTCAATTGGAAGAGTTCAGGGTCCTACTTTAAAATTAATAGTTGATAAAGAAAAAGAAATTCTTGCATTCAAGTCAACTCCATACTGGCAGGTTTTTATAACAATTAATGACAATAAAAACAAGACAGAATTAAAACATAACAAAGACATTATAAAAAAATCAGACCTGGCTAAATTTGATGAAATTGTAGGGAAAAAAGTAATCAGTTTAACTAAAAAAACAAAGCAAAGTATTCAGCCACCTGCTCCTTTTGATTTAACAACCCTGCAAACTGAAAGCTATAAGTTCTATTCAATTACCCCTTCTCAGACACTGCAAATTGCTCAAAAACTATACTTAGCAGGTTTAATTTCCTATCCAAGAACATCCTCTCAAAAAATTCCAGATGCAATGATGCCAAAAAAGATTTTAAAAGAGCTTTCAAAAAACTTCAAGGAAACTAAATATGCGACAAAAGAAAAACCTATTGAAGGTAAAAAATCAGACCCTGCTCACCCGGCAATTATTCCAACAGGTAACTTCCAAAATCTGGAAGGTCAGGATGAAAAAATCTATGAACTAATTGTAAAAAGATTTATTTCATGTTTTTGTGAAAATGCTGAACTCGAAAACAAAAGTGTTGAAGTTGAAATAAATGGCTTAAAATTCTCAGAAAAAGGAATGGAAATTGTGTCTCCTGGCTGGATGAATGTCTATCCAACAAAAATGGATGAAAAAGAAATAAAAGACTTCAACGGAGAGGTTTTAATTGAAAAATTAAGGTCAGAAGAAAAAATGACTCAGCCTCCAAGAAGATATTCTCCTGCTTCAATTGTAACTGAACTTGAAAAAAGAAATCTTGGAACAAAATCAACTCGTTCAAATATTGTTGATACATTATATGATAGGGATTATATAAAAGACAAATCAATAAAAGCAACAACACTTGGAATTCATTTAATAGATTCTCTAAAAAAACACTCGCCAGTAATTATTGATGAAAATTTGACAAGGCAAATGGAAAAAGAAATGGATTCTATAAGAGCATCTAAAAAAGACTTGAATAAAAAAGAAGAGCATATAATTGAAGAAGCAAAAAAAGCCTTAACCAAGATCTCAGAAGATTTTAGAAAAAATGAAACTGTAATTGGAAAAGAACTAATGGAAGCAAATACAACAATGTGGGCACAGCAAAAAGAAGATAACAAACTTCCAATTATATGCCCTAACTGCAATACAGGAAATTTAAGCCTTAAATTCTCACCAAGGTTTAAGTCTTATTTTATAGCTTGCTCATCTTATCCTGATTGCAAGCAAACCTATCCACTGCCTTCAAAATCACTCATAAAAAAACTAGATGGAGAAAAGAAATGTGAAGAATGTGGCTGGCCAATGTTAATTTCAATAAGACAGGGTAAAAGACCATGGATATTTTGTTTTAATCCTAAATGTCCAAAAAGACAAGAGAAAAAAGACGTAACAAAAGAAGACTTGGCTGGTGTTGATAAAGAAGAAATAAGAGGCGCAGAAGAATAATTAATTAAAAGAATTTTTGAGAAATAACAATAAAATCCCCAATACTTATAACTGAATCAAAAGGAACTCTATTATAGCCTTTTAAACCCTTTAATTCAAGTTCAATTATTTCTCCAGTCTTAGTTTCAAATAATACTTCTTCAACAATTCCTAGTTTAGTTCCACTGTCAGTTATAACTTGTTTACCAATAAGACTGTGGGAAGAAATTCTATTAGTTGATCTAAGAGGTTTAATTGTACTTAAAGAAGAGGCAGTATGCCTTGGAGAATCAAGATGTAGCGAAGCTAAATCTGCTTTATGACTATGATATCTTCTTTTTCTTTTTATCCTTCTAAAAGACCAAAGCAATAAAACTATCAAAAGTATAAGCACCCAATAGTACCAGCAAATTATAAATTTAAACCAGCAAGTTCCAAGTAAACAGCATTTATCAGCTACAGTTTTAGACACTTCTTCAAGTTCAGGAATAAAAGGTGAACTTAAATTAGATTTATTTACATTAGTTGTAGGAACATAAGCAGTATTATTTTTAATAGTACAAGTCCTTATTTCTTGAGGTTTAGTATTAATGTCAATATAACAATAAGTTCTTTCTTTAGTGCAGTTTCGTGTCTGTTTTCCATTAGTGCAAGCACTCCAATTAGTACAATTCCAATTGCTTATGCAAGTTCCTCCACTTCCACCACCACCTGAACTACTACCTGAAGAAGAAACAACTTCTCTTATTGAAAATCCTGAAAGATTGTTTAAGGTTACCTCAAAATAATTATTAGTTTTATCTTGTAAAGCTGAGCTAGTAATATCTCTCCAGCCACCATTACAAACTTGGGCTGTGAAATTCCAGTCATCACATTTGTCAAATCTTAAATTATCTTCATTACTAAAACTAAGATTTCCATAATAAATAGTTAAAGTAATGTTTGTGAAACTTATATTATCTAAATTTTTAACTCCATAAGTTACAAGATATCCAGAAGTAGGGCTCAAAAGATTATCAAGTCCAAAACTTTTGTTATTATCAAGACTAATATTTACCTCTCTAAGTAATGTTCTTAATTGATTGTCATAACTAATATACTCTAATCCAAAAATATAAGATGGAAGACCCAGTGAATAGTTCCCAACTAAAGACTGATTAGATGCAATTGTGCCATTTTGGTAATAAATATTTAAAGTAGAATTAATTCCTGAAAGATTAGAATTAATTAATTCAATTTCAAACTCTATTGGCTCTTGGACTGTAAAATAAGTTGTTGCATTAACAATTCCATTACTATTATTCGCATAAAATACAACATTATAAGTCCCAATTAAACTTGTATTTCCAAAAGTTGTATTAGTACCATTAGTGAGACTAACAAATTCAACACGAGAATCAGGCAAAGTTATCTCTGCAAATAAATCATTATAATTTGAAGACAAGATAAATAAAGAAACATTTGAACCATTAATTAAGATACTTGGGCTTACAATATAAGAAGTTATCAAAGGCAAAAATACACAAGACCCATTAACTTGATATTCTAAGTGAGTCATGTTTGAACCGCAGTTAAAAATATCAAATTCAGTTAAATTTCTTGACTGGTTCATGAAGTTAGAAGATAAGCAAGAAATATTTGTCCAATCAGACCAAGAAGTATTTACATAAGTTGGTCCTACTAACTGATAATCATATATTGTTGTGTTTGGAGATTCTCCACAACGGTTATTATCATAACTAATTAAGTATCTTGACTGATTCATTTGAGTTAAAGAGCAAGTTGTATTTGTCCAATCAGACCAAGAAGTGTTTATCATACTAGGAGTGCAAAAGTCACAACTTACATTCTGGTATTCAAAGTAAGTTGTATCTAAAATTTCTCCACAATAGTTAGAATCGTAATTTACCCAACTTCTGTTCTGAACCCGGGTATTATCAATAAGGCATGCTCCTTGGTTTTGCCATTCTGTCTTATTTGTATTAGTCATATTTGGAGTACAATAATCACATGCAACAATATTTGTTTCAAAGTAAGTTACATTTTCTACTTCTCCACAAGTATTATTATCATATTCTACCCAACTCCTATTTTGAACCTGAGTATCATTTATAAGACAAGCTCCTTGGTTTTGCCATTCTGTCTTATTTGTGTTTACAATTACAGGAGTACAATAATCACAGGAATAAACCGCTCTATATTCAAAAGATAAAGTTTGGTTTTCAGAACAACCATAAATATCAAACTGTGTAAGATTTCTTACCTGATTCATTTCATCTCCAAATAAACAAGAAAGATTTGTCCAATCAGACCATGAACCGTTTACATAAGTTGGTCCTACTAACTGATAATCATATATTGTTGTGTTTACAACTTCTCCGCAAGTATTATTATCATAACTAATTAAATATCTTGATTGATTCATTTGAGTTAAAGAGCAAGTTGTATTTGTCCAATCAGACCAAGAAGTATTAACAAGATTAGGTGTGCAAAAATTAAGTGTAACTGTGTTATTTTCAGTAGAATAAGAATTTCCAGTTAAGTCAAATACTTTATAAAACCAGTCATAAGATCCATCAATCAAAACAACTACGACTCCTATTGTAGACTGTAAACTTCCAGATATTGAAGTGAAAGCAGTTTGGTTAACTAACTCTGTTGAATTATAAATATTAAGAGTAGCATTTTTAAGTCCAATATTATCTGTCAGATTAACTGTAAAATTTTGATGAGTATTGTTATAAAAGTTATCTACAGGAGTTAAAAGAGTTGCATTAGGATTTGTATTGTCAATTATAAAATCTCCTGAAAGAGTATCAGATTTAGAATATTTTTCAGAAGTTAAAGTTTCTTTAACTTCTATGCTTAGGCTATAATTTCCATCAGGGACAAGACTAGTATCCCAATCATAACTAGTTGTAGTTAAATCTCCATAATTTGAAATAATAGTTTGATTAAAACTCTTGTCAGGATTAAGTAATGAGATGTTAAATGCAACCAAATCATTATTTAAATCGCTAACTGCAGACCAGCTTATAGCTACATTCCCCCTATACCAACCAATGCCAACTGGGTTTGTTACAAAAGGTGTAGATGGAGCAGAATTAGTGTCATTTATTCTAAAAATTGCAGTAGTATAATTATTTACTTGATTAAAACTATCGTTTGCAAAAAATGTAACTGCATAAGTCCCTGCCTGCGAGGTATTGGAAAAAACCGCTACATATTCATCTACTCCAAGTTCAATCATAGTAAAATTAGTCCAAGATACATTTGCAGTCCCCCAATTATTATTAATGTTTTCAGATTCAATGACTGCAAAAACTGCTGAATGAAATTCATAAATTTCATTTCCAAGTAAAATCCAGGAAGAGTCTGAATTATTTAAAACATAAAAACTAAAATTATTATTTATTCTTCTGATTTTCATTGCTCCATAGCTATCATTTGTATCCTGTTTTATTAAAAATCCAGAGGTATTAGTATCTCCCCCAAATACCTGATATTGATTTCCTTCTCCTGCAAAATTTGTTCTACCGATATAAGCATAAGTAGTAGCATTTGATGAGGTTGGCTGCTCTGAAGATATCTGAAAATTAATAGCAGAATCAAGAGTTAGATTTGTGATATTATAATTAACAATAAGTTCAAAGTCTCCAAACAAAGCTCTATTCCCGACTAAAGAACAAGTAACATCTGTAGAAGGAGTTCCATCTCCAAAAAGAGTTGTCATTGCTTTTCCCTCACCTATTGTAGCAATGCAGGTTTGATTTGACAAAACACTGGAGTTTTCAACAAACCACTGACTGTCATTTTGAAAACTATCATTCTGTTGTTCAGGAGTCATAATTATCTCTTCATTTGTAGAGTCAGGTTTTGTGATAGTAGATTTTACAAAAGAAACTCCATAGCTATTATTTACTATAATTCCAAATGGAATAAATTCATTAAAGCCTTCTGTATCTCCTTTTGGTTCAATTACATTTATTGCTGGAAGGGGAATATTATCGATAGTAAAATTAAAAGTAGTTGTAATATTTTTTGTGTCAAGAGGATTATCTCCTGATCTTGCAAATAGATTCATTTTATATTTACCATCTAAAACTTGGCTAGTATTAAAATTAACCCAAACAATAGTATCATTAACGCATTTAAAACTGGTGTTTATAACATAATTTAACGAATTATCCAGATTTCTTAAAGTCAAATTATGAGTTACATTACCAACTGAGTCAGGGTCTTTTGAACAGCTGATTCCTATGTTCATTATTCCACTATGAGTTGCATTTAAAGTTACATCACTTGAATTAGCTGAACTATTATAAGCAAAAATATCAGGATTTGAAATAGGATGATTTGTAGGAGTTATTGCATCAGTTATAACATTAAAATTCTTAAAACAATTTCCTGCCAAATCACAAATATATCCTCCAAATTGAACTTCATCATTTGCACCCCTTACTGAGGTTGTAAAAACATCAGGTGTCCATGCTGCTTGTGTCCAGGTTGTTCCTCCATCTGTTGAAGTCCAGGCAACTTTTGTGTCATTAAATCTCCTGCCTGTAGAAGTAGGTCCATCTGCAGATTTAATAAAATATCTTGTTCCACCAGACCCTTGAGTAGTTTCATATTCAACATAATATTCTGCTGTTGCAATTATTCCCCCAAACCTTCCATCTGTGATTGAGTAAGAACTAAGAGCATAAGAACTATTAGAATCTGTAAATATTGGATTTAAATCTGCTGGAAGAAATGAAGCAAAAAGCATACAATTAGGAGAACTAGCAACTTTTGTTGAACCAGCAGGATTATATGAACTATTACAATAATAAGCTTTTAATGTTTGTCCTGGATTTCCAGTATAACCTAAATTTCTAAAATAATTTACTTTATAATTTAAAGTTCCACGATAAGCATCTGCATCAAATCTTTTGAGTAATACAGGATTATTGCTTGAGATGGTTTGATTTTTTTTATCTTCCTTAACCATGCCTTCATAACTTAGATATACGCTTTGCCTGAACGCAGCCAATTCAATAGCAGGATGAGTATAATTAATAAGTGCCCAAGTGCTTCCATTAGTTACGCTAAAATGTCCATGCCTACCATCTTCAATTGCATAAGAAAATGTATCATTTAAAGGTTGATAACATGGAGAAAGTCCAGTACAGTCAGAAAGTCCTGTTAAATTTTCATACCAATCTCCTTCATTTCTTCCAAGTGCTCTCCATATTTGATAAGGCGGAGTTAAAGTTCCGCTTACCCCTAAACTATTATTAGGATATCTATTACTCCAATAGTTTGGAACTCCTGAAGTAAGTATAAAAGAATCAACAGTTCTTGTTACAAAAAATGGATAATGGTCTCCAACTTTAGCGACATTAAGCCCACTAGGATCAGTACAGTTTATTATTACACTAAAAATTCCTGTTGAAGAATCATTTATGTCAGTTGGAGTCCTTGAAACTATCACGCAGGTTGGTTCAACAGTATCTATTGTTAAAGTGTTATTAGAAGTTGTGTAATTTTTTCCATTTGAATCAAATAAATCATAAAACCAACTGTAAGTATTATCAACTAAAGTTAAAACTGTCCCAAACATTGTCTGAGAAGTTTCATTTGCAAAATCTTTTGTTGTACTATTAACAATTCCAGTGTTATTATAAATGTAAAATGTTGTATTTTTAATACCTTGATAAGTAGTTATATTAACTGAAAAATTTTGAGTTTGATTATTTGAATAAGTGTTATTTAACGGAGTTATAACAACTGCTAAAGGTTCACAAGTTATGTTTTTTCCTCCATCAATTATACTCCAATTATAAACCCCGATAAGAGTATTATTTCTTGCATTCTGACCAAAGCAATAACTAGAAGTACCTGCATCAAAACTAACATAAGATTTTAAAGAAGATGAATTTGCCCAACCAATAAGTAAATTATCATAATTTGGAGTTGAAAGTTTTGCTCCATTAAACATATAAGCCATAGTTGTAACATTTGTTACATTCCAATTTCCTAGCCCCTGATTAAATTTTACAGCACTATAAAACATATAAGACATATCTTTTACATTTGTTGTGTCCCAAGAACTTATATCTTGATTAAATACTGAAGCCTTAAAAAACATACTTCCCATATTAGTTACATTTGTTGTGTTCCAAGAGCTAATGTTTTTGTTAAACATCACCGCATTATAAAACATATAAGACATATCTTTTACATTTGTTGTGTCCCAAGAACTTATATCCTGATTAAAAGCCCGGGCATAATCAAACATATAAGACATATCTTTTACATTTGTTGTGTCCCAACCACTTATATTTTGATTAAATACTGAAGCCCAATTAAACATGCCCCCCATATCAATAACATTTGTTGTGTTCCAGGAACCAATGGGTTGATTAAAAGAAGTAGCATAATAAAACATACCTTTCATTCTTATTACATTAGAAGTGTCCCAGTTATCTAGATTTTGATTAAATGCAGAAGCAAAATTAAACATATTAGTCATATTATTGACACTGCTTGTATTCCAGGAGCCAATAGGTTGATTAAATACAGTAGCACTAGAAAACATACTATACATACTAACCACATTTGAAGTATCCCAGTTGCTTATATTTTGGTTAAATGCCGAAGCCTTGAAAAACATAAAAGACATATCAGTTACTTGAGACATATTCCATTCATTCATGCTTGGAACAAATTTTATTCCACTTTCACGAAAAGCACTAGCCATATTAGTTGTTCCTGTTAAATTAGGAACATCTGTTGAAGTGATATTTAAACTAGCAGTCCCATAAAAATAACCACTGGAATTTCCAAGATTTAAATCTCCCCATTGATTTATCCTTATTAATTTTAATTTATCTCCTATATTATTAAACTTAAAACCAATTATCTTTCCTGAAATATTAATAGTATAAACTCCTGCTGATGAATAAGTATGCGTAATGCTTGCATTATTCCAGCCAGTAACAATTGATGAAGAACCATCTCCCCATTTAACTGTAAAATTATAACTTCCAGAACTATCCAGAGGTAATTTTACCTGGGTTGCAGTACTTGAACCAGTTGAAATCTTGCTTGTATTCCAAACAGAGACAAAATCAGTTGCAGAAACAAAGTTTGAACAAGTAATACAAAAAAACAGGCTTACACAAATAAACATCACTAAGTATTTCATTATTTTATTCACCAATTTTTCTCTTTTTTATATTTCAATTTTAAAATAAATTGGATAATTCCAATTCTTGAGCTAATAATTTATATTCTGCTCTGTAAAAATCAAGTAAACACTCTGTTTAAGACTAAACTAATTACTGTCATCACCAATTTTTATAAATAATATATGTAGTTTGACATATATATAGTTTACTATGAAAAAATAATATCGACGGTGATAGGATTATAATTAACCCTTCTTTTGAATTAGCATAAAAAGTTCAATTACCATAAGAATTGCCATAAGACAGATTACTCCAAAAGCAACAAAAAAATAAAGTTTGTATAAATCTGCAGGCTTGTTTACAATATTAAAACTAGCAGCAACTTCCTGGTTTAATTTATCATAATCTTTTACACTAAGAAAAATAGTATAAGTTCCAGGTTTTGTACTTTCAGGAATACTAATTGAATCCATAAATGATGCCTGGGTTTCAATTGCTTTTAAAACCTTAAGATATGAAATTGTATTACCTTCCTTATCTTTAATAGTATATTCAATCCTAAGATCCTTTCTTTGAGTATTTTCAGGCCATTTAACTTCAGTTTCAAAATAAACCTTATCTCCAGTATAGACTTCTGAATATTTTTCAGGAATATTTATCACAATAGTCATGGCATAAGTCAAGTTTACAGTCAAGACTAAAAAAAACAATACACTAGCTAGCATAATTAAAACTATTTTCATTTGAGTGTCTAAATTAACAATTTCCTTAATTTTTACCTTCTTGATTTAACTTTTTCTTTTTAAGAGTATTTTTCCGTTAACAAAAGAACGTATTATAAACAAGGTTATAATTACAGTAATCATAATCAATATTGAAATTCCAAGGTTCAGATAAGTTATTTTCTGGGAATCATTAAGAATATCATTACTTGTTGTAAGTGTAAGTTCTTGTTGAATTTTTGCCCAATTATTATAAGCTAAAAAAAGTTCGTTTTTGTAAATCTTATGATTTCCTCCAATTAAAAAAGAATTAGCAGCTTTAAACTCTTTTTTATCTATTTCTTCAAATCCTTTTCTTTCAAGCTCAATTAACTTAAGATTAAATTCATCTATTATGTTTAATTGTTCTTCAATTTGATTTTTTGTTTCAATAGGTATCTTAGACTGACTCAAAAGAATTTTTGCATTTTTACGTAATTCTTTTTCTTCGAGATCCAGATTATCATAAACTACCTTGTGTTCTTCTACATCACCATATTCTCCTTGTTGAGCATGAAGTAGTGCTCCATGAACTTCTTCTATTAACATAATACTATAACCTGCTCCTTTTTCAGCCATTACCTCTAGCGGAGCTTCAACATCTTTTATCTGACTTGTATTATCAAGAATATTGCTTTGGAACTGATAAGTAAATGCAAGTTGAAGAAAAACCAATATTATAATTGATAAAAATCCAATTAAAATTTTTGTATTATTTTTCATTTTTTGCCTCCTTTTTAAATATATTTTTGATATAGTCTGTAAATGATAACTTTGTTATTTCATCTATATGTTCTTCTGCAATAACACAACCTCGAATATCAGAAACATACGCATGAACTCCCAAAACTTCATCACCCATATAATTTGTATATTGAAGAACTTTTTCTTCATATGCTTCAGTGTCGCCATTTTTTCTGTATTTTTTTAAATCATCAAGGCATGCTTTAGCCCCTTCACTTTCAACTTCTTGTATTAATATTCCATTTTTGTTTCCATTTCCAATATATTTTGAACCACTTAAAAGAAGACCAGTTTCATCAATAAGATAAACTTCACTACCGTCACTTTCAAAAGGTTCTTTCATAAGTTCACTTATTTTATCAAACTCAACATCAAAGGAAATTACACCAATAGGATTATTTTTTTCTTTAGAATCATAAATTAGACCTGCAACAGCATAATAATCTTTTTTTCTTTGTTTATCATAATAACGTGTGAATCTGAATGTAAGGCTATTATCAGTTACAGGAAATCCAGGCAAACTGCTATAATCAGCTCCAGCAGGATTATCTGCTGAAACAATAATAATCCCTTTATTTGTAAGAATACCTAACCCTTGAACAGTGTCTTTAAGATTATCAATTAATTTTTTTGCTGCATTTATTTTAGTAGTGTCATTAGGAAACATTGCAGCTTCTTGAAAAACATCTATTGAGCCCAAAATAGAAGACTTCTGTTTTTGCACATCAAGAAATGTATTTATTCGTGAAGCTTTTTCATTTGCCACTATACGCAGATTTTGTTTATGACTATCAATTATAACCTGTCTTTGACAATTAAGACCTAAAAAAACAAGCCAGATAATTAAAATGATAAATGCAAAGCAAAGAAAAAATATTGCTTTGTTCTTTTTAAAAAAGTTTTTCATATTATTTATTTAAACTTCTTTTTGGACTTCAAGTATTTTCCAATATATTTCTTTTCTTCTTTTTTTCTTCTTTTTTTAGCCAAAAAGTAAATAATGAAAGCTATTATGATGACAACTATTAATAAAATAATAAATAAAATCCAGCTAGTCCTATTTTTCTTTACTTCAAAGTTTTGATTAAATTCATCTGTAACATTCTTTCCATAAACAGTTGAAAGAGCCAAGGTATATTTTCCTGCAGGCAGATTTAAGTTCTTGAAATCATTTCTTACACTTTCTTCAGTAGTTACAACAACCTCTGACTTTTTAGAATAAACTTCCTTTCCATTGTTGTCTAAAATTCTATAAGTCAAATTAACCTGTGTTGAAACATTTCCAAAGTTTTCAAACCTAACTATTGAACTAAGTTCATCTGAAGTATTAATAACTGAATTTTCCAGTTCAAGTTTTATATCAAATAATTGAGATGAAGATGTACAAGTTTTTTCAACTATAGGTCTTCCTTGAGTATTTCCGCAATTATTTAAACCATTGCAAGTTCTTTTTTGTTTTCCATTAGTACAAGGACCCCAAACAGAACAAGCCCAATTATAGCTTGAATTATAAGTACATGGACCTGGAGTTCCTCCGCCTCCACCGCCTCCTCCACCACCGCCTCCGCCACCAGAGCCTCCTCCAGTGTCTTGAGACTGAGCAGAAGTTGTTGCATTATCAGTTACATCTGTATTGTTAAGATTTCCATTGTAGTCAATAGTATGAACAACAATTGTGTAAAGTGTAGAAGCACTAAGTCCTGTTGCACTATAGCTGTTTTGAGAAGTATTAATTACATTAACTCCATTTACATAAATTATATTTAAAGAAAAATCAGAATCAGAAGGATTAATCCAACTCCATGTAATAGAGTTTGAAGTTATTGAGCTATGACTTAGATTACGAATAGAGCCTGGAAATGAATAATCATTTATTATTTTAAAAGTTGCATTTGCACGAGCAGTTCCTTCATTTGCAACAAAAGCTGTATAATTTCCAAGTCTGTCAGAATTTTTTATTTGATAAATAACAGAATAATTTCCATCTGTTCCTGAACTTGCAGAATCAAGATAAACAACTGAGTTATCGCTGTACATTATTTCAATCAGGACATTTAAATCAGAAACTCCAACCCCGTCTGCTTTTAAAATTCCAGACAAAGTTATATTTTCCCCAGTATAATAATTATCCTTATCACTATCAACTGTAATTGAATAATTTTGTGCAAAAATTAAATTACTGCTAAGTAAAATTACTAATGCAACAAATGTAAAACATATTGATTTATATCTCATTATAAACTAATTACCCTTACAGGGCTATTTTCATATTTATCAGCATAAACTTCAAGACTGCCGCTTTGGCTTGGAAGCATATTCCATATCATATTCCATCCCTTATAGTCCCCGCCATCATAAACAAGTCCTGAATTATAATTTTCATAGCTTCCAGTAGACAAGAATCCATTAAAGGATTGAGTTGCCCTGCTTATCCATTGAACTTTATTTGGAACCTCTTGAGAGTAATTTCCAGGACCTAGTAACTCAAGGATAGCTATTCCTTCACTATTGAGTCCTCCAAGAACTCTTACTCTGTAATTCATTCTCCATCCTATTTCTCCTGCATAATTATGAACTTCACTTACATTCATTATTTCAATCTTATATCTCCATATTTTTGAAGAAACAGAATTTCCTATATATTCTGATTCAACTCCATTTTCATCAACAGTTCTGACTGCAAAAGAATAATTCTTATTCCAGGTTCCTGATGAAAGATTGCTTGAATTATATTGTGTCAAGTTTCCGCTAACAACAGCATAAGGACTAATCAAATTAAGATTAGAAGAGTTTATTGCTGAAATATTGTAATATACCTTGTAATTCTTCATGCTTTTATTTTCCCAAGCTATCTTAAACCCATGGTAAGCTCCAATCAAATCACTGCTTGTAACTATCTCAGTAGTTATTCCATAAGTGAAATTTACTTCATTTATAGAAGTCTGGTAATTGCTAGCATTATCAAGAGCTCTTGACCTTATTGAAACATTTGCATTAGGTCCAAGGCTAGAGAAATTAATATTATTCTCTGTAACATTATAATACCAGAAGTTTGTTCCATGAGCAGAAAGCCAGCTTTCTTGACTTGCCCATGCTTCTCCATTCCAATAAGTCTTATTTGTTCCATTATTGTAGATTACCTGTATTTCAACAAGTGAAATAGGTCCTGCAGAATCTTCTGAAGTTCCATTAATCATGCTAAGTCTGTTAAGCATTGAGTTCATTCTTGGATAAGAGAAATTAGAAATTGGAAGTACAGTATCAACATTAAATATAACTGATGAACTGTTTACATTTCCAGCAGCATCTATACAATAGACAGTCCATTTATTTGTTCTTTGTACAAATCCAACACCAGTGAAATTAATTCCAACTTCAACTGAAGATGAATTTGTTGCTCCAGAATCATTTGAATACCAGCAGTATCTTGGATTAGTGTCATTAGTTGTATAATTCAAGCTGTTTACTGAAATATTATAAGTAGTGTTTAGAGGGTTAGTAATTGCTACTTGCGGCAAAATTGTATCTACATAAAATGATACAGATGCTGATCGTACATTGCCTAAACTATCATTAGCATAACCATAAATTAATTTCTTTCCATCAGTAAAGTTATAATAAATAGGACCTGTATAAGTCAGGTTATCAGTTCCATTATTCCACCAGACATTAACTGCTCTTGAAGAATTTGTAATATTAATTACAATAAGTACAGTTGAGTAAAATGATTCAGCTGAAGGAGAAACAAAACTAATATTTGGAGCAGTTGTATCAAGAGCAATAAACCTGTTTTGAGTAGAGTTAATATTATTTGCATTATCCCTGACAGTTATATTATAATAATAATCTCCATTAGAAAGGTTTGTCCAATTAATAGAATTATTTAAATTTGTATCACCAAGCGCATAAGTTGTAGAGTTAACAAGGCTTGTTGCATTGTAAAGAACAAAAGTTATATTCTTTGGATGAAGTTCAGTGATAGTCACTCCTGCATAAATAGAAGTTCTACTGAATATAGTGCCATTTGCTTCTGTAACTACATCATAATTTACAGTAGGAGCAACACTATCTAAGTAGAATGTCTTATTTTGGAATGCAAACTTTCCATATCCATTAGTGTCTTTGCACCAGACACTCCATAAATACTCTCCGTCACCAAGTGTAAGAGAGAATATATTTGCACTACCGTTGATTACTTCGCCAAGTCCAAGAGTTTTATTTTTATGCCATGTTCCATCAAAGTTGCCATATAAGTCACAGCTGCCAATGCCATCACTATCAGTTGTTGTAAAGTTGAATGTTACATCTTTTGAATTTACCCAGCTGTTATTTTCAGGAGAGTTAAGAACAGTTGTAGGAGGAAGAATAACAACTTCAAAAGAAACTACCGAACTTGCCATATTATTCAGACTGTCATTTGCATAAAGTGTTAAGGTATAAGTTTCATCTCCACTAACATTAAAGGTTAAGTTATTGCAACCTGCAATAGTTGTATTTGGAATTATTGTTCCAGTTGTATTAACAACATTATACCAGCAACTTTCAACATCTAAAGGTGAACCTGTAATCATATAATTAAGTGGAAGATTTTTATCTCTTCCATAAGCTTGTGATTTTGGATTTACAATAGTTATTGTTGGAGCAGTCCTGTCTATAATAATCACTCTTGTCTCAGTATAATTCTTGTTTCCACCAAGGTCAACAGCAGTTGCATTTAAGTAATATTTTCCATCAGAAAGTCCGGTAAAGTTATAATATCCAAAAGTGGATGAATTAATGAGAACACCATTGTCATTATATAAATAAATAGTTACATTGCCAGGATTGTAATCTTGTGAAGTTACATTTGCCCATATTGAATTTTGTGAATAATTTCCAGTATTAATTGTTGGTTCATTAAAGTCAATAGTAGGACTTATTGTATCACGAATAGTGATGAATATATGTGAAGATTCTCCTGAAAAGTTTTGACTGTTAGTTGTAATTGCATATGCAAAGAATTCATATGCAGTATTAAGTGTACCAGTAGCATTGACAAAATAAGTCAAATTTAAAGTCTGGCTCTTATTTAATGTAACAGTTCTAGGATTGCTTTCATTTGTATAGAATGGAGTTGCGCCTGCAACTGAAGATACAGAAGAAATGTAAACTAGAGTAACTGTACCATTACCAACATTGTTTCCCTCAAGATTTGTCTGGTTTGTTCCATTATTAAATGAACCTCCAGCTTCTCCATATAATTTGTATCTTCCGCTATTTGTACCACTACCTCCAGAATATCCTCCTCCAGAACCTCCAAGAGTATTACATGCACCAATATAATCTGCTTCTGCACCACCTCCAAATCCTCCTCTTTGGTAATACTGAGGATAAGTTCCATATCCACCTGTTCCACCTTGTCTAAATCCTTTTCCTCCAACTCCTGCCTGACCTGTATAAAGAGTATCATCTCCTCCAGAAGTATAGAATCCTCCGCCACCACCAGAACATGAAAGAGAAGGTGCTCCATTTCCATTTGTACCAGGGCTATCTCCAGTTCCACTTTCAGTTGTTGGAGCATTAACTCCGCTTGAAGTTGCAGAACCTCCGCCACCACCAGCAACTATCATTGGTATTGCAGTTAAATAATCTGAACCAAGAGCAACAAAACTTCCGCCTCCTCCACCAGGGAAATTAAGAGCCCAAAGACCAGGAGATTCTCCTACTAAAATTGTTAAAGTCTGTCCTGGAGTTACATTAAATGTACCTTGCATAGAAGCTCCTTTACCAGCTACAGAGCCAGTAGTATATCCTCCAGAAGCTCCTTTTGTTAAAATAGTTACAGAAGTTACTCCTGCAGGAACAGTCCAATATTGATAAGTTCCAGTAGAGTAAAAAGTCTGATTTACATTTGCTCTTAAACTTACATTAAGTTCACCACAACCATAATTTTCACAGCTTACATTAACTGTTACATTAAAGAATAATTTTGATTCAACGTCTGTATTATTAGTTGGATAAATCAAAGATACATTAATAGTTGGTCTAAGTAAAATTATTCTTGTTTCAGTTGCATTTGTATTTCCAGCACTATCATTAACAGTTGCATTTAAGTAATAAGTTCCAAGTGGAAGTGAACTGAAATTCAGGTATATTGAACTGCTTGTAGAATTTGTTATATTTACAAGTCCGGTTGAATTATAAAGAGATACAATTACAGTGTCAATATTTGTCTCTATTACAGATACATTTGCAATAACAGAACCTAAATTAGATATTCCGCTTGGAGTAGTGTCATTATTAAAGCTGATTCTTGGATAAATTGTATCTTTAAAGAAAGTTACAGAACTTGAATTTGTATTTCCAGAACTATCATTACAGTAAACTGTCCAACTATTGCTTCCTTCCCTAGAAATTACATTAATGAAATTTGTTCCAGCACTAACTGCACTTGAATTCCATGCACCACTTGAATTAGAATACCAGCAATAGCCATTAGCTTCTGTTAAAGTGTAATTTAATTGAGACACATTAACATTATATGTTATGTTTAGTGGATAACTTATAGAAACACCTGGAGCAGTTGTATCTTTGATTGTAACATTCCATATTTGAGTAATATTGCTTGCAACTGGATATGCAGTTTTATTTGCATAAACATAGAACTCATAAGAATTGCCAAGTGAGCCTGTTGCATTAACTAGCCATGTTATTATCTGAGATTCTCCTTCATTGAGGCTTAAGTTGTAAGGGTTCTTTACAGTAGTATAGAATGGAGTTGCAGATGAATTCATTAATATAAGTCCGCCCTTAGCAGATGCTCCATAAGTAATATTAACATAAGATAATGATGAATAAATATTTCCTGATACCTTTAAGATAGATAAATTATTGCTTCCATGGACATTCCAATTAGCTGAGAAGACAGAAAGTTCAGAAGCATTCAAAACAATTTTTTCAGACCACTTAGATGAAGCAGGACTACAAACACAATCATAAGGGTCAATTATTGTACGTATTAAAACTCCATTTAAGTAAAACAAGATATTCTCTGAATCACATGAAGTATGCCACATTGTCAAAGTTACATTCTTAATTGAAGATGCACTAAGGTTTGTAGCAGATTGGAAAGAACGTGGATAAACAAATCCATAACCACAAAGAGTATTGCTGCTTAAATCAAGATTTCCTGTACAATTATTTCCTGAATAATCATTAAGGCAGGTAATCGCAGAATGGTCACTAGTAGGATCAAGGCTCACATTAAGTTCTCCACAATCTACATTTGAACAAGAAACATTAACACTTACATTAAACATCTGGCCGTAAGACACATTTATGCTTGTTAAAGGATATAATAATTCAAGTCCAATCCTTGGAATTCTTTTAATAAATGTAATCTCGCTTGAATTTGTATTTCCAGAACTATCATTACAATAAACAGTCCAGGTATTTGTTCCTTCTTGAGAAGTTACATTAATGAAATTTGTTCCAGCAACAACTGCAGTTGAATTCCATGCACCACTTGAATTAGAATACCAGCAGAATCCTGGATTAATATCAAAATAAGTATAATTAATTTCATAAACATCAACATTATAAGTAATATTTGTTGGACTAGTTATACTCACTATTGGAAGAGTAGTATCAATTATAGTAACGTTCCATTTTGAAGTTATGCTTGAAATATTATTATTTGAAGTCTTATTTGCATAAACATAAAATTCAAAAGGAGTATCTATTCCTCCTGTTGCATTAACTGTCCATGTTATTATCTGAGATTCTCCTTCATTCAAACTTAAATTATAAGGATTCATTACAGTAGTATAGAATGGACTTGCAGATGAATTCATTGAAATTGTTCCGCTCTTTCCAGAGGTAGATATTACAATATAACCATCTCCTAAATTTATTCCAGCACTATTATTCTGATTTGTTCCACTATTATAAGAACCTGCTCCACCACCATTACCTGTGCTTTGGTCATGACTTCCTCCAGCACCTCCAGAGTAACCACCTCCACCTCCGCCTCCACCAGTATTACCATGAGTTCCTCCACCACAACCAAATCCTCCTACTGCATCACTGCTTGTTGATCCTCCAAGTCCTCCGTTTATAAAAGACTGACCTGCAGTTCCCCAGTTTCCATTTGTTCCATCTCCAAGTAGTCCGCCTCCACCTGATGCTCCATTGCCCGCAGCACATCCACTTCCTCCAGATCCAGAAGTTCCACCACTTGCACATCCAGTTGAGAACCCACTGGTTCCATTATTAGCATTTGCATTATATAGAGCTGATGAAGGATTTAATGAACCACCACCTCCACCTGCTATTATTAAAGGAGTATTATTAATAAGAGTGACAAAAGAACCTCCACCTCCACCTGCAGAGCCTCCAGTTCCAACTGATCCTTTTTGTCCAACAAGAATTTTCAATTGCTGACCAGGAGTAACTGCAAATGTACCTTTCATTTTTGCTCCTTTACCAGCATTGCTCTGTGTTCCTCCAGACGCACCAACTGCTTCAATAGTAACTATACTTACTCCTGCAGGAACAGTCCAATATTGATATCCATTTGTAATATCAACTTTATTTGCCAAAAGTGTTCCAGAATAATTTGAATTACATTGAGCCTGGCTTGGTCCAGTTCTTCCAGTTGCTCCACAAGTTGTAAAAGTATAATTAGTTATTTGAGGGTCAAGAGTTACATTAATCTGTCCGCAATCACCATTAGAACAACTTACATTTACAGAAACATTGAAAAAATAATTTTGAGATACATTTATACTAGTCAAAGGATATACTCGTGCAAGTCCAATTTGAGAAGTTGTTCTTACAAAAGTTACCAACTGTTGTCCAAGATTTCCAGAACTATCATTACAATAAACTGTCCATGTATTATTTCCAGATTTAGAAACAAGTCCTGTAAAGTTAACTCCTGCAGCAACAGAAGTTGAATTCCATCTTCCAGATGAATTAGACCACCAGCATCTTGAGAAAGAAAAGTCATTTGTGAGTGTGTAATTCAAGCCTAAAACATCAGATGAATAATTTCTAGCAACAGGATAAACAATTAAAATAGCTCCTGAAATATCTATTGGAATTGTTGTAAAGTTAGAACTTAAATTCATTTGATTTCCAAGACTGTCATTTGCATAAATTGTGTAATTCACCTGTCCAAGAGGGAAACTACTGTTTGTTTCAATTGTTTTACTCCAAAGATTTCCAGAAACCCAATCTAAAAATCCTTGCCAGATTACAACTGGAGAGCCAACAACTCCCATCCATACTTTTACCCACACATTTCCTGTTCCATTTGTAATTCCACTAACAGTTGCATTAATTGTAACATTTCTTCCTCGAACAACTACTCCTCCAGCAGTTCCACTTCCATTTATTGCAACAGTACTATCAATAGTTGGAGCAATAGTATCTTTAAAGAAAGTTACAGATGAAGAGTTTTCATTTCCAACAGAATCAACAACATAAACAGTCCAAGTATTTGTTCCTTGAGTTGAAACAAGTCCAGTTAGATTAGTTCCACATGTAATAGTTATATTAGTTGCTCCATTATCAAGCGAGTATTTGCAAGTTGCAAGATTAGTGTCATTTGCTATGTAACTTAATTGAGAAACATTAACATTATAAGTTGTATTAAGTGGATAAACAATACTTACTTCTGGATTAATTGTATCTTTAAAGAAAGTTACCAACTTTTGTCCTAGATTTCCAGAACTGTCATTGCAATAAACAGTCCAGCTATTGCTTCCTTGTTTAGAAGTTACATTAGTGAAATTTGTTCCAGCACTAACTACACTTGAATTCCATGCACCACTTGAATTAGAATACCAGCAATAACCATCAGTTTCAGTTAAAGTATAATTAATCTCAGATACCTCACTAGTATAACTAATGTTCAAAGGATTTGTAATATTAATACTAGGAGGTTCTAAATCTGAACTTAAGACTGTTATCTTTACTATGCTTGAATTTTTATTTGAAAGACTATCATTAACAGTTATATTAACAAAATAAACCCCAATATTTAACTCAGTTTTATTTGATAATTCTCCAAGACAATTAATATTAAAGATTTCTGTATCATTAACACTAAAGCAGTCAACACCTACTCCATTATCATTAGCATTAAAGTCATAATATAAGTTCTCAGCACGATAAGTAGTTATATTTTGTAAATTTGTAAAAGTTGGAGCACTAGTATCTATTAATATTGTTCTTGTCTCAGTAGTATTTCTATTTGAAACACTATCATATACAGTTGCATTAACATAATAAGTATTATCAGGAAGGCTTAAACTCCAGAATAGATTAGTTGAATAAGAAGTATTAGCTCTGAAAAGTCCACTAGAATTGTAAATATTAATTGTTAAATTCTTAAGATTTGTATCTGTTGCAGATACATTTATAGCGATTGAATTAACAGAATAATTTCCACTCTCAGTTGTAGGAGAAATAAATGCTATTTGAGGCAAGATTGTATCCTTGAAGAAAGTTACAGAGCTTGAGTTTACATTTCCAAAGCTGTCATTACAATAAACAGTCCATGTATTTGTTCCTTCTACAGAAACAAGTCCTGTGAAATCAGTTCCAGCAGCAACAGTACTAGAGTTAGTGTTTCCAGAATCAAGAGAATACCAGCAACTTAAAACTCCATCAGAATCAGTTGCACTATAATTTAATTCAGAAACATCAGTTGAATAATTTTGAGCGAGTGGACTAGAAATTACAATATTTGGAGTGTCTCCAATAATTGTTGTGAAATTAGAACTTAAATTTCTCTGGTTTCCTAAACTGTCATTAGCATAAATTGTGTAATTCACTTGTCCCATAGGGAAACTGCTATTTGTTTCAATTGTTTTGCTCCAGATGTTTCCACCGACCCAGTCTAAAAATCCTTGCCAAATAACAATTGGTGAACCAACAACACCCATCCAAACTTTTGCCCACACATTTCCAGTACTATTAGTTATTCCATCAACAGTTGCATTGATTGTGACATTATGACCTCTTACAACTGTTCCATTAATAGTTCCACTTTTATTTATTGTAACAGTTCCACCAATAGTTGGAGCAACTGTATCTTTAAAGAAAGTTACAGAACTTGAGTTTTCATTTCCAGAAACATCTATAACATAAACAGTCCAAGTATTTGTTCCTTCTACAGAAACAAGTCCAGTTAAATTAGTTCCACATGTAATAGTTGTGTTAGTTGCTCCATTATCAAGTGAATATTTGCAAGTTGCAAGATTACTATCATTTACTATATAATCAAGTGTTGAAACATCAACATTATAATTTGTATTAAGTGGATAAACAATACTTACCTCTGGATTGATTGTATCTTTAAAGAAAGTTACAGAACTTGAGTTCAAGTTTCCAACAGAATCATTACAATAAACAGTCCAAGTGTTACTTCCTTCTACAGAAGTAAGTTCAGTGAAATTTGTTCCAGCACTAACTGCACTAGAATTTGTAACTCCGAGGTCTAAAGAATACCAGCAGAATCCATTAGATTCAGTTAATGTGTAATTAATTGAACTAACATTAGAATTGTAAGTGATATTCAAAGGACTTGCAATAGAAATTTCTGGAGCAATTGTATCCACTATAAAAATAACAGTGCTTGAATTTTCATTTCCAACAGAATCATTGCAATAAACAGTCCAAGTATTACTTCCTTCTACAGAAGTAAGTTCAGTGAAATTTGTTCCAGCAATAACTACACTAGAGTTAGTGTTTCCAGAATCAAGAGAGTACCAGCAGAATCCATTAGATTCATTTATTGTATAATTAAACTCACTAACTGCACTGCTATAACTTATATTTTCTGGATAAACTGTTCTTAGTTCAGGAGATATTAAATCAATTTCAAAAGTTACTGAAGTAGTATTTAAATTTCCAGAACTATCATTAGCATAAGCATAGATAGTATGATTTCCATGACTGAATGAATAACTAACTTGACTTGTATAGGTTAAATTATTAGTTTCATTAAACCACCAGACATTTAGAGCATCTTCTGAAGTAAGTAAGTTTATAGTTACATTTCTATATTTGTTAGTAGTTGGACTAATAAATCCAACAAAAGGAGCAGTTATATCAAAAGTAAAGTTCTTTGTAGTCAAGTTTCCAATATTTCCTGCCTTGTCTGTTGCCTGAGCATAAACAAAATATAATTGATTATCTGAATAATCTTCACTTGCAGGACCATCAGTTATATTAAATCCAAAGAAAGTTTCATTTGCAAGTATAACTTTACTTGAAGAAACATTTGTCCATTCCTGACCTGTGAAATTCCAATAATAAGTTCCAAGACTTGTTGTGAAATTAATATACAGATTAATATAATCAAGATAATAATTATCTGTAGAGTTTCCGCTTATTTCTGGAGTTGTTCTTGTTCTTGAGTCAATGTTTTTAAGTCTAGTTATAGGTGAAGATTTATCATAAACAAAAGTCTTATTAGCTGTTGCATTTGAAGAAGAAAGCATTGCATAAACTCTAACAAGTCCTTCAGTTCCAGAATTAATTATAAAGTTTGTTGTAAAGTCTCCTGTTTCATTTGTACTAATTTGATCATCAAATACATCTTGATCTATAACATCATAAGCATAAATAACAACATCTCTACCATCTTCAGCAGGGAGTATATAACCAGAAACATTAATCCTGTCTCCAGTCTTGTAATATTCTAAAAAGTTATTAAGAACTATATTCTTAGTGGTTGTATCTTTATAGAATGTAACAGAACTTGAATTTTCATTGCCTTGAGAGTCAAGAGCCCAAACTTTCCAAGTATTAGTTCCTTCATTTGAAGTAAGTCCAGTTAGATTATTTCCACATGTAACAGTTGTATTAGTAACTCCATTATCAAGTGAATATTTACATGACAAGAGATTTGTATCGCTCGCAGTATAATTTAATTCAGAAACATCAGCATCATAAGTAGTATTAAGTGGGAAAGTTATAGCTACAGATGGAATAGTTACATCGCAACTAGGGTCTAGTCCACCATCCATTATTGTCCAATGGTAAGTTCCAACTAAAGTAGTATTTCTCGCACTAAGTCCAGAGCAATATTTAGAATTTCCTGCATAAAATAAAATACTGTCTTTGAGTACAGGCAAACTAGCCCAGCCAATAAGCAAACTATCATAATTTGCAGTTGAAAGTGCAATACCAGTGAACATATTTGACATATCTGTAACTTTTGAAACATTCCAAGAGCCTATATTCTGATTAAATGATCTAGCATAATAAAACATCTGAGACATACTAGTAACTTTAGAAGTATCCCAACCACTTATGTTTTGATTAAATGCTGCAGCATCTCTAAACACACCATTCATATTTGTAACTTTAGAAGTGTTCCAGTTTCCTATTGACTGATTAAAAGTAGAAGCACTATTGAACATATTTGACATAATTATAACTCCACTAGTATCCCAACCAGTTATGTTTTGATTAAATGCACTAGCTCCCCAAAACATATTGTCCATATTTGTAACCTGAGAAGTGTTCCAGTTTCCTATTGACTGATTAAATGCACTAGCTTGATAAAACATAGAAGTCATAATTGTAACTTTTGAAATATCCCAACTGCTTATGTTTTGATTAAATACCAAAGCATTACTAAGCATATTTTGCATAGTTGTAACCTGAGAAGTGTTCCAAGAACCAATAGGCTGATTAAATGCACTAGCTCCATTAAACACAGAATTCATATTATTAACTTTACTTGTGTCCCATCTGCTTATGTCTTGGTTGAATGCTGTAGCACCAAAAAACATATTGCCCATATTTGTAACTTGAGAAGTATTCCAGTTGCCTATACTTTGATTAAATGCACTAGCTTGATAAAACATAGAGTTTGTAGTTGTAACATTATGAGTGTCCCAATTGCTAATATTCCCATTAAATGATGTAGCACCCATAAACATAATTCTCATATTTGTAACTTGAGAAGTATTCCAATTGCTTAAATTTTGATTAAATACTGAAGCACTAGAAAACATACCTTCCATAGTTGTAACCTTAGATGTATCCCAAGAACTAATATCTTGATTAAATGCTATATCTTGATCAAACATCCCAGACATATAAGTCACTTGAGACATGTTCCAGCTATTCATACTTGGTACAGTAGTAAGTGAAAAACAGAAACGGAAAGCATCTAACATGCTAGTTGTTCCAGTCATATTCAAAACATCTGTTGCACTAATCTTTAGATTAGAACAACCATAAAAATAAGAATTTAAGCTTCCTAAATTCAAATTACCCCATTGACTTATATCAGTTATTTTTAACTTGTCTCCGCCATTACTAAATCTAAATCCAATAATTGTTCCATCAATAGTAATAGTATAATTTCCTGCAGTTGCATATTCATGAGTTCTGTTTACACTATCCCAAGAAGTTATGATGCTTGTTGTTCCATCTCCCCAGTCTGCTGTAAAGTTATATGTTCCTCCATTATATAATGGCAATGTAACATTCTTGTTGCCTGAAACTTTCGAAGTATTCCATGTTGAAATAAATAAATTACTTGTATCTGCATTAACATTAAATATAACAGAACTTGAGTTTTCATTTCCAAAGCTGTCATTACAATAAACAGTCCAAGTATTACTTCCTTGTACAGAAGTGAGTAAGTTACTAACATTTTCTTCATTGATAACAGTAACAGGGCTAGAGTTTGTAGCTCCAAAGTCAAGAGAATACCAACAACTTGAAAGACCATCAGAATCAGTTGCACTATAATTTAATTCAGAAACATTAGCTGAATAATCCTGAGCAAGTGGACTAGAAATTACAATAACAGGAGTATCTCCAATAATTGTTGTGAAATTAGAACTTAAGTTCATTTCATTTCCTAAACTATCATTAGCATAAATTGTGTAGTTTACATCTCCAAGAGGGAAACTATTATTTGTTTCAAGTGTAGTAGTCCAACGTCCTCCAGTAACCCAATCTAAAAATCCTTGCCATATTATAATTGGTGAATCTACAGATCCTTCCCATACTTTTAACCATACACTTCCTGTTTCATTTGTAATTTCATCTGCAGTTACATTAAGTGTAACATTATGACCTCTTACGACTGTTCCATAAGCATCTTTACTTTCATTTGTAGTAACTACTTCAGAAAAAATTGGAGCAATTGTATCTTTAAAGAAAGTTACAGAACTTGAATTTAGATTATTAGAACTATCATTACAATATACAGTCCAAGTATTTGTTCCTTCATTTGAACTAAGTCCAGTGAAATTTATTCCAGCACTAACTGCACTAGAGTTTGTAACTCCGAGATTAGTTGAATACCAGCAACTTGAGCCTTCAGAAGTGTAATTTAATTCAGAAACATCAGTTGTATAAGTAGTGCTCAAAGGATAAGCTATTTGCACATTGTTTGGTAAAGTTTCATTTGCTCCTGCTTCTCCAAATATTCCAAATATAGAAAAATGAGTTGTTTTTGCCCATACTGTATTATTAACAATATCAACTCCGCCATAAATTCCATCATAAATCTGCCAATTACCTGATGAAATGTTATAATAATAGAGTCTAAGTGTTGATTCATTTATTCCATACAAAACCAAATCTCCTGAAGTATAACTTATATTAATTCCACTAAGACCCATGCTTTCTTTAATTTGAGAGTCTGCATCAATTTCATAGAATTTTCCAAATGCAATTTTTCCACTAGGTGCACTTCCAACAAAATTAGTTGAATAATTAACAACACTAACATTTCCAGAAGAACTTGAATCTATAAAAAGAACAAGCCCAAGTCCGCTGTCAATAGGGACATTTTCGCCATTATAATAGAAATTTTGAAGTAAGGATAAAGAAGAAGAATTAATTACAATTGACCTTTGGCCTGAATCAAATACAGTCTGATTTATTGAAGTACTAAGCTTGATATTATATGAGTTAGGAATAAAATAAAGTGTGTCAAGTGTAACATTATAAGTTAAAGTTCCGCCTGTGTATCCAGTTCTATAACCATATCCATAATTATTATAACTATATCCATAACCATTTCCAAATGTGGAATTATCAGCGAGTAATGTAACTTCAATTCCTTCACATCCAGAAATAATAGTTGCATTTGGATAGAATTTACAGTTTTTATCAACTGAGCCAGAAATATTTAAAACTAAAAAATCCAAATTTACTCTTTCATTTTGATTTATATCAATTGAAGCAGTTGTAGAAATCTTATCTCCTTTGCCAGGACTTGCATCTGAAAATTCTTGAAGTCCAAGATTAAGTGCTTCTGCAGGACCTTGAAATAAAACCAATAGAACTAAAAAAATTCCCACGCCCACCCAGAATAATCTTTGATAATTTTGTCTAGACTTGCTACTTACAAATGAGTTTTTCATCACCATCTTTTTATTTTTTACTACTAAACTTTATTTCTAGAGACACTTTGTCTAATCTGAGTTCAATTATATACAATATTTTAATATATAAATGTTATTATAGATTTTAGACTGCATTTTTAGGTATTTTTCTGTAGTGTAATGTCTTATTTTTAACATTTTTAAGAAAAGTTTTAAGAATTATTTTTTTATTTTTATCTTTTCTATTAGTCAATAGGTTTTATTTTATTTTTTGTTCTAACTGTTTTATCGAATATAAAATAAAAGAAAAATAAATTTTTCTAAAAATATGCAACTAGTTTCATAATTTTTAATAATTTTTCTTGTCTTTTGTCAAACATTTTTTAAAACTGCATTATTTTTTGAAAATATATGCATTTATTGAAAAAATAAATAGACTAATTGGTTTTAGTTTCAAAATTCAACAATTAAAATATAAATATAAAAATTAATTTTAAGATAGTCTAGTTAAAAATAGAATAGAGTATGCAACTAGTTTCATAATTTGAAAATAAACTATTCAAAATTAAAAACAAAATAAACAAAGAAATGATATCATTAGATTATTCATATTGCAGAACTCTAACTAAAATAATATAATTTTTAAATAGTCTAAAAAGGCTAATAAAAGAGTAAAAAGAATGGCAAACCCAAAAAAGAAAAAAGAAGAAGCTCAACCTAAACAAGTGTATTACTCAATAGTAGTTCCTGTCTATAATGAACAAGGAAATATTGAGCCCTTAGATAAGGAAATAAGGCAAGTAATAGACAAACTTAAAAAAAGCTATGAAATTATCTATGTAAATGATGGAAGCAGTGACCATACACTTGAAGAGCTTAAAAAGCTCAAAAACTGCAAAATAATTGATTTTACAAGGAATTTTGGCCAGTCATCTGCACTAGATGTTGGATTTAAGGAATCTAAAGGAGAAATCATAATAACTCTTGACGGAGACCTTCAAAACGACCCACATGATATTCCAAGGCTACTAAATAAGCTCAATGAAGAAAATCTTGATGTTGTTGCAGGCTGGAGAGTAAAGAGAAAAGACGCTGCAACAATTAAAATCCTCACAATTATTGGAAGAAAACTCAGAGGAGCTCTTCTCAAGGATATTGTTCATGATTCTGGATGCATGCTTAGAGTATATAAAAAACAAGCAATAAAAAATCTAGACCTCTGGGGAGAAATGCATAGATATGTTCTTCAGCTTTTAAAAGGAAAAGGATTCAAAATAGGAGAACTTAGAGTTAATCATAGGCCAAGAATACATGGAAAAACAAAATATGGCTGCAGCAAAGCATTAAGAGGCTTTATTGATTTACTCTACATCTGGTTCTTGCAAAAATATCATCAAAGACCTCTTCATTTATTTGGAACTTTAGGACTAGCTTCAAGTTTTTTTGGAATAATCTCCTTAATCTACTCATTATACAACAGAATCTTCAATAACACCTCTCTAAATAGAGATGGCTGGTTCTTCCTTGGATTTTTCTTAGTCTTGACAGGAATAATGTTATTTAGTTTTGGACTAATTATAGATATGCTAATAAAGATACAGCAAATGGTTTCTCCATATACAAAAAAATATTATATTAGGGAGATTATTGAAAACTAAGAAAAAATAACCCCTTGCAAATATAGGTATCTTAATGTAAAACAAAGATGAGAGGAGTATCAAGTAAAGAAGAGTAAAGGTCAATTAGAGTAAAAAAGTAAGATAAATCAACTCATAAGTAATAAACAAAGCAAAAAGAGGTCGTATCCTAAAATAATAAATATTAAAAAGAGCAAATGTCAGAACAAAAAACAATACTCCTAACAGGAGCAGCAGGCTTTATTGGATTTCATACAGCAAAAGCTCTGCTTGAGAGAGGAGACAAAGTAATTGGAATTGATAATCTAAATGATTATTATGACCCTAACCTAAAATTAGCTAGACTAGAAATACTTACAAAACATCCTGGTTTTGTTTTTCATAGACAAAATATTGAAGACCCTATTCAACTAGACCAAGCAAGAATAGATAGTATTTGCCATTTGGCAGCACAAGCAGGAGTAAGGTACAGTCTTGAAAATCCCCTTACCTATGAAAAATCAAATATGCTTGGAACCTTAAATATGCTTGAATTTGCAAGAAATAGAGGTATTAAATCAGTTGTCTTTGCTTCATCTTCATCAGTTTATGGAAACTCTAAAGAAATTCCATTTAAAGAAACAGAAAAACTAGATGAACCTGTCTCATTATATGCTGCAACAAAAAAAGCAAATGAACTTTATTTTCATGTGTATAATCATCTGTTTAATATTAATTCAATTGGTCTAAGATTTTTCACAGTTTATGGTCCGTGGGGCAGACCAGACATGGCTTATTTTAAATTTACAAAAAGTGTTTTGGAAAATAAGCCAATAGAAGTCTATAACAATGGAGAGATGAAAAGGGATTTTACATATGTTGATGATATTGTTAGTGGAGTAGTTGCTTCTATAGATTTAGTCACAACAAAAACAAGAAACAATGATAGTATATATGAGATAATGAATCTAGGAAGAGGTGAACCTGTAAATCTAATGGACTTTATATCTGAAATAGAAAATTCAACAGGAAAACAAGCAATAAAACAAATGAAACCAATGCAACAAGGGGATGTAAATCAAACTTATTCAGATACAACTAAAGCAAAAGCCCTTTTGGATTATGAGCCAAAAACATCAGTAAAACAGGGTATAAGAAATTTTGTAGAATGGTATAAAGAATATTATGGAGTAATATTGTGAGGAAAAATAAAGTGAAGAATAAAAAATCAAATTCAAAAAATCAAATTCAAAAAAAGAAATTAAGAATCTTAATGCTCAACTACGAGTTTCCTCCGCTTGGCGGTGGAGCTTCTCCAGTATCATATGAAATAGCAAAGGGTTATGTTAAACTTGGGCATAGTGTAGATGTAGTTACAATGAGTTACAAAGACCTTCCATTCGATGAAGTAAAAGATGGAATAAACATTTACAGAGTTAAGTGCTTAAGATCAAAAAAAGAAATCTGTCATCCTTGGGAACAACTTACATATATTATCTCAGCAAAAAGGTTCCTAAAGGAACACATGAAAACCCATTCTTATGATATTAATCATACTCATTTTATAATCCCGACGGGAATTGTAGCCCTCTGGCTAAAAAAGAAATATAATTTGCCATATATAATAACAAGCCATGGCAGTGATGTTTTAGGTTATAATAATAAGAGAATCTTCAAATATATTTATCCTCTTGTAAAAAAACAATGGAAAGAAGTAATTAAAGAGGCAAAATATGTGACAACCCCCTCACAGTTTCTTCAAAATAAAATAAAAGAGATCACCGAAGAAGGAAACTTTATAGTTATTAATAATGGAATAGACCTAGAAAAGTTTAAACCAATGAAAAAAGAAAAGAGAATTCTTGTAGTTGCCAGATTATTTGAAAACAAAGGTGTCCAAGACATTTTAGATGCATTAAAACCCCTCTCAGAAGAATTAAAACAAAAAGATTGGAAAGTAGATATAGTGGGCGAAGGTCCTTACCGAGCTTTTCTTGAAAAAAAAGCAAAGAAAAACAACTTGCAAGATTTAGTAATATTTCATGGTTGGGTCGATAATGGTAGTAAAGAAATGAAAGAACTTTATGGCAAGGCAAGTATATTCATAAGTGCAAGTTGGTTTGAAAATATGAGCATAGTCTTGTTAGAAGCTCTGGCTTCTGGCTGCGAAGTTATTGCAACAAATGTTGGAGGAAATCCTGAAGTTATCATAAACAAAGAGAATTTGTTTGAAGCTGAGGACATTAAAAAATTAAGTGAAAAAATAGTTTATGCGATTAAAAATAAAAACAAAATAAACAAATTAGATAATAAATTTAGATGGAAAAATATAATCAGAGAATATGAAGAGGTGTTAAGATGAAAAAAGATACAAAGAATAGAGATCATTTTATAGATTTAATAAAAACTTTTGCAATTATAACAATAATATTATGGCATTTTGGTATCATTTCTACAAAATACTTTATTTGGGCAATACCTGCATTTGTCTTTTCAACTGCAGCATTATATGAGAATAAATGGAAAGAAATAAAAATTAAAAATGCAGCTAAAAAAATAATCTGGACATTGGGATTAGTAATATTTTTTACAATACTTTTATATTTTATAAATATTAACTCTCCCAATATAAATATATTAGATTATTTTAAAAATTTCTTTCATTATTTCTTCTTGAGAAATCCTCAATTAGGTAATCTTTGGTATTTTTTATTATATTTTCAGATACTTATTTTAGTATTAATTCTTTCATTTATATTTAAAAATTATAATAAAATAAAATTAGAGAAATGGTATTTTGGAATTATTGCGTTATGCTTATCACTAGGATTTTCATATTTATTATTAGTTACAATTGGAAGAGGGATTAGTTTTAATGTTGTATCTTGGGCATTTATAATATGGCTCGGATTATTCAATTATTCTAAAATAAAAAAATCTTTATCAAAATTTAGTAATCTAAGTTTAATCCTATTTTTTATTGTACCCATTATCTTAATTATAATCTCATTTTATTTATTTGGAAATACTTTAAACCTATTTGTTGAAAAGTATACTCATGATTTTATTTTTCCAACCTTAATATTCCAATTATTATATTTACTATCTTTCTTCAGTCTATTTATTCTCCTGATTAGACTAACTGAAAATAAATGTAAACCTTTATTATATTCTATAGCCTTAATCGGACAATACTCATTATACATTTATTTACTTCATTATTTCCTATACAACCTAATATTTTATCCCCTTTTTGGAATAATTTTAGGATTTATATTAACAATATTACTCTGTTTAGTTTTAGGAGTGGTACTAGAAAAAATAAGGGGGATTATTTTAAAATGAAAATCTGTTTTATAGCTCCAAAAGCATACCCTCTATTCAATTCCAAGATTGAATCAACATTTGGTGGAGCAGAAGTTCAACTATATCTTTTATCAAAAGAATTAGCAAAAGATAAGAGTCTAGAGATTTATTTTATGGTTGCAGACTATGGGCAAAGAGATAAAGAGAATATTTATAATATCCAAATCCAGAAATCACTTAATTTTAAAGATAATAAATTAAAACAAATGTACAATTTCTTTAAAATATTTAATAAAATAAATGCGGATATTTATATTCAAAGAACTCTAACCATTCAGTCCGGCTTAATTGCATTATACTGTAAAATAAAAAAGAAAAAATTTGTTTATATGGTTGCTCATGATAGTGAATCGGATCAAACACATGATATCTATAAAAATAAGATTAAGTCTTTTTTTGCAAATTTAACATTTAAATATGCTGATAAGATTATTGTTCAAAATGAATACCAAAAGAGGAACATTCAAAAATACAAAAATAGAAGGTCTTTAATTTTAAACTCTTCATATGAAATAAATAATTTTAAAAATAAAAAAAAGAGACATATACTATGGGTAGGTAGGTCAGAAAAATGGAAAAGACCTGAATTGTTATTAGAATTAGCCAAATTAAACCCAAAAGAAAAATTTATTATGATCTGTCCACCTTCAACAAATAATGCTGAATTTTCTAAGATTATTAAAAATCAAGCCGAAAAAATTAATAATCTAGAATTTCATTCATTTATTCCATTCGATAAAATAAACAATTTTTTTAAAAAATCAAAATTATATATAAGCACATCAAAACAAGAAGGTTTTCAAAATACACTTATTCAATCTGCTAAGAACAAAACACCTATATTATCTTTAAATGTTAACCCTAACAAATTTATAACAAAATATAACTGTGGTTTTTATTGTAAAGATGATTTTGAGTTGTTAAATCAAAAATTAAAAGAATTATTGGATAATCAAGAACTGTATAATAAAATGAGTAATAATGCATACAAATATGCGAAAGATAATCACAATATTAGGATGAATTCAAAGAAATTTTTGGAGATTATCAAATGAAAAATACATTATTAAAATATGGACTGAAATTATCTGGAAAAGACATTTTTAACAAATATGATGAATTAAAAAAGTTAGAATTCAATTTGTTAGAGAATAATATCCAAATTCAAGAAAAAAAATTAAAAGATATCCTATTACATTCTTGGAAATTTGTTCCATATTATACAAAAATCCTAACTGAAAAAAAAGTTGTTATTAAAGGTAAAGTTAATTTGAATAATTTTAATAAAATTCCCATCTTAAAAAAAGAGATTATTAGAAACAATTTTGAAGAGTTAAAATCAAAAGATCCTAAATATTATTCAAGAAAACCCTATTTAAATACTTCGGGAGGTTCGACAGGAGAACCAGTCCTGTTCATTCAAGATAAAAACACCTGGACCAAAGGCATGGCAGAAAAATGGATATATTATTCATTTATATCCAAAAAATTTCCTTGTAAATTACTAAAATTATGGGGCTCAGAGAGAGATATTTTAAAGGGAGGATATGGTTTAAAAGGAAATTTTAAAAATTGGATATATAACAGAAAATTCCTTAACTCTTTTAAAATGTCTCAGAAAGATATGAATTGTTATGTTCAAGAAATTAACAGATATAAACCCTTAATTATTGAAGCATATGTTCAGTCTATTTATGAGCTAAGTAAATTTATTAAAGATAATAATTTAAAAATATACTCTCCGAAAGGAATAATTACCTCTGCGGGAACTTTATACCCTGATATGGAAAAACTTATTAAAGAGGTATTTAACTGTCCTGTACTAAACAGATATGGTTCAAGAGAAGTAGGAGATATAGCTTGTTCTTGTAAAAGAGATGAGGGATTACATTTAAATATTTTTACACATTACCTAGAAATATTAAATGACAAACTTAAGCCATGTAAACCAGGAGAATTTGGAAAAGTTTATGTTACAACATTAGATAATTATTCAATGCCTTTAATAAGATATGATATAGGAGACATTGCAATTCCTTCAAAAAAACAAAAATGTTCTTGTGGTAGGGGAATGCCTTTGATTGAAAGTGTAAAAGGAAGGGATGTTAATCTATTTAAAACCAAAGATGGAAACCTAATTGATGGAGAATTTTTTACACATTTATTTTATGAAAAAGAGGGAGTTCAAAAATTTCAAGTAATTCAAAAAAGTTATAAATTAATTAATATAAAAGTTATTGGAAAAAAAGAAAAATTAGATATTATAAATATTGAAAAAAGCATTAAATTAGTCATGGGTAAAAATTGTAAGATTAAATGGGAATTCATTAAAAAGATAAAACCAACAAAAAGTGGAAAATACATTTATACAATAAGTGAAATAAAATGAAAAACAAAAATATAGTTTCAATAGTTAAAACAAGCACCTCAGGTTACCCTAAAGCACCGTTTAATCCAAATAAAAAATATCCTGAATTTGATAAATTCAAAGTTTATAAATTAGAATTGCAAAAAAACAACAGTGTTTATAGTGCTGTGAGAGAATCACTATACCAATTAGAATTAGACAAAAATAATTACAATACTAGTGGATGGAATCCTTTTAAAAACTTAATATCCTCGGGAGAGAAAGTAGTTATAAAACCAAATTTGGTTTTAGCTGAACATCCATTGGGGGAAAAAGGAATAGAATGTACTATCTCAAATGCTTCAATTATTAGGCCAATAATAGATTATTTAATTTTAGCCACTAATGGAAATGTTAAGATTACAATTTGTGATGTCCCGCTTCAACAAGCAAAGTGGGATAAATTAATAGAATATAGCGGTTTAAAGGAATTAGTAGAATACTATAATAAAAGGGGTATTAAAATAGATCTTTTTGATTTAAGATTAGAAATATCCTATTTAAATAATGAAGGAATAATAACTAAAAGAGTTAGAAAGAAAAGAGACCCCTTAGATTATTCTGTAGTAAACTTAGGCAGAAAATCTGCTCTAACTCCAATTATAAAAAGTTATAAAAAATTTGAAATAACAAACTATGGCTCTGGAACAGTACCCAAACACCATAACCCTAAAAAAAATGAATATCTTATCCCAAATACAATATTGGATTGTGATTTATTTATTAATATACCTAAACTAAAAACACATAGAAAGGCAGGTATAACTTTTGCTCTCAAAAACCTCATAGGGATAAATGGAGACAAGTCTTGGATCGCACACCATCGAAGAGGAATTCCTGAAATGGGAGGAGATGAATACCCTCAATTTAAATTAAAAAACCTTCTGAAATATTTTTGGGTACGAATAAAAAACTCTAAATATAAATGGTTTGCCACATTACTACTTAAAAACTATAAGAAAATATTTACGAAGAATAAAACCTTTGCAGAATTAAAATTTGAAGGAAATGATCTATCTGGAATTACTGAAGGATCTTGGTATAAAAATGACACTATTTGGAGATGTATAATCGATATAAATAATATACTTTTTTTTGCAAATAAATTAGGCAAAATAGAAAAAGAGATTCAAAGAAAGTACTTATCTATCGGAGATGCTATAATCTCAGGAGAGGGTGAAGGGCCAATGGAAAATACCCCTAAGGATACAGGAATGATCATTTCAGGATATCACCCATTTGCAATAGACAAAGTTTCTGCAGACATTATGGGATTTATTCCCAATAGAATCAATTTATTAAAAAAAGGAGAAAAATTTTTATTTGAAAAAGTAGGCAAAATAAAAATTATAAAAAATAAGAAGGAGATTAGATTTAACTTTAAAACTCCTAAAAATTGGAATTATATTAAAAAATATGAATAAAAATAAATAGATTTATACTAAAATATTTAAATTGGACTTAATCTAAACTATAGAAAATGAATGAATTAAAAATATTACATATAATTTCAAATCTAGAATTAGGAGGAGCTCAATCTATAGTTAAAGATTTAGTCCTAAATGAAAAAAACCATTTCGTGTACTCCTTAAGAAAAACAAAAAATGATGATTTAGATAAAGTTAAAGAAAAAGTTTTTTATTATAACACATTCAAAAGCTTTAAATTTAATCCATTAATCTTAATGGATATATATAAAAAGATAAAATTAAACGACTTTAAAGTGGTACATCTTCACCTAGTTAAACCATTACTTTATGCTGGTTTAATAAAGATATTAATTCCTGAATTAAAAATTATTTATCATGAACATGGATTAATCTATTGTTCAGATGAATCCGGGAAAAAATCAACAGGATATATATGTTATATGAATATTTTTAGAAATAAAATTAATTATGTTTTAGCAATTTCAAAATGGATTAAAAAAGTTTATTTACAAAAAACAAAAATACCTTTAAAAAAAATAAAAATTATCTATAATCCAATAGATACAAAAAAATTTAACAGAAAAAACATAAAATGGAGCATTCAGAAAGAAAGAAAAAGGCTCGGAATAAACAAAAATGAATTTGTAATAGGTTTTGTAGGGAGATTGATTGAAAGAAAAGGTTGGAAAAATTTTATTGAAGCTATAAACATTTTAACTAACGAAAATAAAAAATTCAAATTTTTGATTGCTGGTGATGGCCCTGATAAGACAAAAATGCTTTCTCTAATAAAAGAATATAATTTAGAGAAAAACATAGTTTACCTAGGGTATCAATCAAATATGGTTTGGTTTTATTCATTATTAGATGTTTTGGTTATTCCATCACATTGGGAACCTATGGGATTGACCGAGATTGAAGCCCAATCAATGCATGTTCCAACTATCTCTTCCAATATACCTGCTTTGAATGAAATAATTCAAGATAGAAAGAACGGATTATTATTTGAGGCAAAAAATAACAAAAATTTAGCGGAAAAAATAAAAGAATTATATTCTAATCCCAAATTAAAAAATAAATTAATTAAAAATAGTTTAAAAAGTATAAAACAATATTCATTGGATGCCTATGTTAAAAAAATAAATGTTATCTACAACAAGGAAAAATAAAATGAAAATATTAATTCTAAATATTCTAAAATTTCTAAGATGTAGATTAAAAAGGATAGGACTAAAACACGGGTTGAGGTATCAACAAATTTATGATATTATTAAGAAGAATGGGCCAAAAAATATTCTTGAAATAGGAGTATACGATGGAGAAAATGCAATCCGGATGCTAAAAATAAATCCAACTATTAAAACAAATTATTACGGTTTTGACTTATTTGAGGATATAACAAGATTACAATTTCAAAAAGAAATTGCAATACAACCACTAACATTAAAAAAAGTAGAAGATAAAATTTTAGAGGAAACTAATACAAACCCCCATCTATATAAATATGATACATTAAAATTAAAAAAATCTTTTTTTAAAAAATTTCCAAAAATGGACCTAATATTTATAGATGGAGGACATTCAATTGAAACTCAAAGAAATGATTGGTCATTAATAAAAAATTTAATGCATAAAAATACAATTGTTATAATAGACGATTATTGGAATCTTCCAAATTCAGGTTGTTCCTTTATGACTGAAGAATTAGACAGAAAAAAATATAATTTGAAGGTTTTACCAATTATTGATTATTATGCTCATGAATGGGGTATTTTAAAAACCCAATTTCTGAAAATTACATTAAATAAACCTAAAAATGTTGAATTAAAATAAATTTAAATAACGTATACCCTTAAGAGTTTAAAACAATTTAGCAGTATTTATTATAAGTCTAGATAAATCGGTTTAATCTTCTTATAGAAATAGAATGTATAAAAAGATGTAAACAAAAGATAAGAAATAGCCGTGGCAATAGCCGCGCCAAGTATACCTAAAAAAGGTATTAAAAGAATATCTAGAAGTATATTTATAATAACTTGCGACAATAACAATAATTGAGATATTTTATATAAACCGGCAGAGTTATAAAAAGGGATCAAAAAGCAATGGTAAAATGAGCAAAAAGCTCCGATGGATAATATTTGTATTAAGATAATTGAATTAAGATAATCCGAATAAAAAAACCTTATAAAAAGGTTTAAAAAAAAATTAATCAAAAAAAAGAAAAAGAAGGAAAGAAAAAGAATCTTAACTCGTTTATTAAAATAGTATAAATTCATCTTTTTTTTATCATTTATATTCTGACTTATAAACGGAGTAAAGTAAGTACTGATCATAAATGAAACCATAATAAATCCCTTGAATACTTGATAAGCAAAATTATAAATACCTATCTCCTCCAATGAAACAAAATATCTTAAAACTATATTATCTCCCCAATTTATTAAATATGAAGAAGTATACCCTAAAGTTACCCAAAGACTAAAATGAGCTATAGTTTTAAAGTTTTCTGATGAAAAACTTAAAGGTAAAATCTTCTTATAATCAATAAAAAACAATGAAACGACTAAAGTGAGTACCCCTGAGATAAAGAAAGAAAGAAAAATGTTATACATTGTTAAAACTTCTAATTTATACAAGATAAAAATTGAAAAAATCAACAAAGAATTATAAAACAATTCTACAAATACATGAAGGTTTTTATTATCTTGGCTTATAAAAAAATTAGACAAAAAACTTTTAATAGCTAAACCAAAAAAAGCAAGTAAAAAAACATATTTAAATTCATTATAATCTAAACCTGTAAAAGAAATCAATTCTTTTCCAAAAAACAAATATATCAATAAAAAGAAAGATACTGAAAAAAAAGAATATACCAAAGAAGATGTAAAAGTTTTATTAGATTTTTTGGTTTTAGATAATTCTTTATTAGACTCTATATTTAATGGTGTCATTAGAGGCCCTATAAAAACTGCAATCCCTAAAAATAAAATCATTTTAAATAGAGAAAAAGCTCCAAACATTTCAGGAATTAATACTTTTGCAACTACTAACGGGATTATAAAAGAAATTGCTTCGGCCAGAGTTTTAAAACCTATAAACAATAAAAAACTCTTTCCTTGTTTTAATTGAGACAATATCCTTTTCATTATACTAAAATATCTTTTTTAAGTATTTAAAATCTCTTCATAATTCAGTTCTTTATTAAATTTATAGATTCCCGTTAAAACTACACCATTTCTTTGAATATACCAAACCGGATCTTCATTTTCCCTGTAATAATCAAATATTTTAGTAAACTTATGATCTTTTTCCCACTCTACAATAATATAATCTGGCTCATACTCCCAAAAATTACTATACCAAGGAATAACCTTAATTCCCCCTTTTAAAAAATACTCTATCCTACCCCGAGGATTATAAACCGTTACATTATTAAAATTTTGATTTATATATTTAGAAGTGTCCCCCGTATCCAAAGCCCATGTAGTTCTTGAAACTAAATAACCTTCGGGCAAAAAGATATTATTATGAAATATATAAAATGGACTAAAAATAAAATTAGCATAAACTAATGAAATTATTAATAACAAGAAAACTATGTTAAATACTTTTTTTGATAATACTAGATTATTAATAAAAATACCTGCAATTAAGATAGGTAGAAAAACATACAAATACCTTATATCCATTAAAATATATCCTCCAACCCCGCGTGATTGTAAAATTGCAAAAAAGATAAGAATAAAAAATAAGCTAATAAGAATAAATGAAAAATCTATATTTTTACTCTTAAAAGAAAAATATAATCGGATAAAAAGAAAAATAATTAATATAATTGGTAAACAAAAAAATAATATTCCATATGATCCGAATACTACAGTATACGCTGATTCAAAACTCCCGATGTTATTATAAATTAAATTAATTATTTTAACACTATTTAAGATTACATAAAAGAATATTATTGTTATAAGAAGAAGAATAGATCTTATAAAATAAATTTCATAATTTTTTATTTTATCAATAAGCCCAGACTTATTTACATTCATTAACCCTGCAAAAATAATTATTACTAAAACATAAACAAATCCCACTAAACCCTCATTATAAAAAAATAATCTTTTAATCAATAATTGTGGATAAATTATAACTGCAGGTAATATAACAACTGCAGTAATTATTGCAGAAAAATAAAAATAACTTAAATTTTTAAAAAAATAGTTTATGTTTTTAAAGTCATTTTTTAAATAAGAATAAAGTAAGGGAAATGTGAACAATAAAACCATAATAAATGCAGATTTATATTGAGTAAACAAAGCTAATGAATAAAAAATACCCGAAATAATATAATATTTTTTTCTTTGTGTATTTAAGCTTAACCAAATACTTAAAATGAAGCCTAAAATGTATAAACCCTGAATTGAATCGTGATTTATAATCCTAGAATATCCTATAAACTGAGGCAATAAGACTAATGAAGTTAAAAATAAAATAGAATTCCTTTTTGAAGTTATTTTTTTAATTAAAAGAAATAGTATCAAAACCAAAATTAAATTATGAATTATAATAGTCAATCTAGCTAAAAATAAGTATTCTTCAAAGGATAGATAATTTCTAAAAAGATAAGCGGGTAAGTGTAAAAAGTTTAATGTTGCAGAAGGATTTGCATTATTAAAAGTAGCACCAATTCTTCCATGAAGATAACAGTCCCAATATAGCTCACTTCTTGCATAGGAATTATCAATAAAATTAGAATCTAATGACTCCTCATAACTTACGGGCATTAACTTTACTACATCTCCAGTATTTATCCACCTAGACTCATCAACTGTAAGAAAATTGCCCAAGCCTAAAAGCATAAATGAAAAAGATATCAAAACAATTAGAATTAACATAAATGAATACCACCATCCAATTTTATACATCAATCTAACTAATTGAAATATGCTCTTTAAAAAAAGTATGAATGGGAAAGCAAATATACAAAATAAAAAAAGAGAGATATCTCTTTTTTTTATTGCATAAGAAAATCCATATTTGAGATCTAGTTTTGCAATTGTTGGAAATTTTGTATTAAATTTATTATTTCTATAAAATTCCTCTAACTCTTCCCCAGTTTTTTTATTTCCAATCTCTCTTTCTACAATATTTTTTGAAGCAAAAAAAGTCAAAAAACCTAATGCAATTATTATTCCAGTTATATAATGGGTATATTGAGTTATTATCGCATTATTTAAAAACTGATTTACAGCAAGGACAATCAAACCAAGTAAAAAGAAATATTTAAAGTAAAATACCATATGATCATCCTCCCTTTCATATTCAGGTATATGTTTTAACCTAGAAACTAAAAATAATGTGTTTAATATAACTAAAGCATAAAAAACATAAATTAAATTCCAATATGTCGGTAAATAATTAAAATAATAGAGAATAAGGAAAAAAATAAAAATTATATTTAAGGGGATAATACTATATTTCAAAGTTTTATTATAATCTAAGTAGTATTTCATTTTTATGAGTTTATTTGTTATGCATAATATCTAGATCATGACTGAGTTAATTAAGATGTTACTTCTTCCCACCCCACCAACGGATTTATTCATTATATTAATAACTGACCAATTTGTTACATAAACTAATTCTTAAAAATTTAAGTGATGAAATAACTTACTCAACTTAGTTTATCTATTTCAAACTAAGCATTACATCCTTAAAACTTACTGAATATGAATCCAAGGACCTTAATGACACTTTTACAGGAGTTTTGGTCATATTAACATCACTATTATAACTAAACATACCTAAAGCCTTATCAAAGACTACCTTATCAATAACAATAACATAAGGGTTATCAAACTCTCTCTTAGGAGTAATGGGAATATTAAACCAACTTTTTTTATTCAAAGATGAAACATCGTTATATATCTGTAAATCTCCCTTTTTTAATTCAATGACATACTCTCCCTTTGTTAAGTTCTCATAATATATTTTATTAAACCATTCTTTTGAAAGATTAATTATCTTTCTTTCATTTCCAATTATATTTATTATCTGATCTTTTTCAGAATGCCAATAGTAAAATCCTATTTGTTTTGGAAAATTTACCAATTTATAAAATTTAAAAGAAGTCAAAAGCAGGAAATTATTAACAATCAATATTTTATTTGAATTTATTTGTATATTTTTAACTAATAAATCTGAATAATCATTATTTAAATCTGTTAAAAAATTAATATAATATAACCCTTTGTCTAGTTTGTCTAATTTAATTTCAAAAAATTGCTCTTTTCCAAGTTTTTTAGAATCTGTTTTATCTTCATCATCCTCAAATAATTTATCATAAACAACATTTCCCGAAGAATCAGTAATTGTCACATTATATTCATCAGCCCCTAAATATGAATTCAAATCTTGCTTTATAAAATCCGCATTCAGCTCCCCTTCCACATACACTACTAACTTCAAATCCCCTCTAAAGGTTCCATTTATTAAAGTATTTTCTTTCTTATAATCTCCCAACCTAACATTAACGCTATCTAATTTTCTAGTCGCCCACACACTCGCCCCTGGCAAGTTTTGATAGATATAATCTTCAGTTGAACTAGCTTCTTTAAATGAATTAAAGTCAGTATAATTCAGAATCTCTTTATTAACATAAACATAATCCGTCTCAGTTTCTTTTATTAATCTATAATTAGTCAAGTCTGGAAAAACCAACTGCTCATTAACATAAATACTACTTGAATTTGTAGAATTTAATACTAAATTCAACTGAAATGTCGCATTCTCACCCTCAGGTATATTCTCTTTTGGAGCAAACACAAAATTAAACTTCTTTGAAGAGATAATTGGTCTTACAGTCATATTATCTATTTGAACCTTATCTCCAAGAACACTTTGATCATCAATATAAAAACTATCCAGTGCAGTAAATATCTTAGAATCACTTGCCTTTATCTCATAAACATTTTTACTAAATGGCATTTTGCCTGGGAAAAATGTTGCTAAAATAAAATAAATTGCAGCGAGTATTACTATAACATAGACTGCAACAATTATCCATTTTTCTATTCTTCTTGCAGGTCTTGAATGAATTGCTCTCTCGCCTTCATAAAAAATCTTCCTCCCTTCATTTTCAACCCTTCTCTCAACCCTTACACTTTCTTTTTTAATATTACTAAATCCTCTTTCAACATTACCTGCTTTAGCAGCAAATCTTGAATTTTCTGTTTCTGCGGCGCTTTCAAAAGCTCTAGCTTTTGAACTTGTTCCAGAAACAGAACTTGCATTACCCTTTTTCACAGTATTTGTAAAATTATCCATAAAAGAATCATGACTCTTATAATTCGTATTTGCATTAGTATTGGCAGATGTGTGGATACTTGGATTTGTATGAGTAGCCGGCGTAGTATTTCGAGAAATTTCACCTTCCCTCATTCTTCTTTCATTCATTCGCCTATAACTCTCTGCATAACTAATAGGCTGCCGATTATCCCGCGCAGGATAATTATTCTTATTCTGATTAGAATTATTGTCTTTATTTTCAGAAGGTGAATTTTCTTCCATCTTTTTTCTTTTAATTATGCCTTTTTTCTTATAAGGTAAATAGAGGTTTACCTACAGAATATCCCTAATAAAATTGGTTAATAAATATTTAGATTAAGCAAAATAAGCAATATTTCCACTCTTTTTCACACTATATGATGCTTATCTAAAACTATTATTAAACTGCTTATAACTTTACTTATAATATTGACAATTATTAGTATTAGGTGATAGCAAAACTTAAAAACTTGATAAAATAAGAGATAAGATGGAAAGAAAGAATTTTTCTTATGATAGTTATAGCGATAGTTTAATAATCAATAATAGACAAGAAAATGAAATAGTAAGAAACAACTTTGAAGTAGGAGATATAATATTTAGTCTTACAAAAAAAGGCAAGATAGTAGGATTAGAAATAAGAGAATTTTCATCATTCTTAGAGTCTTGCAATCTTGATCCAAAAATAGCAGAAACTCTTAGTTCTGTAGAATTTGTTGTTAATCCTAAAAAAGAAGCAATATTTTTAGTATTGAAAATAGGATTTTTGCAAGAAAACATAGAATTATCAAAAAACATACCTCTTGTAATGCCTTTGATTAACCAATAATTTTGTTTTTATATGCTTTTAATAGATTCTTTTTAAACTCTTTAAAATTTCTATTTACTAAAAAAGCATTTAGTAAGATAGGCTTATTTTCAAGTGCAATAGAATATAACAAATAAAATCCATTATCTAGTTCATAATAAAAATCATAGCTTAATTTTTGATTCCTATGTTTTCTTTTATTAACTAATTTAATTCTATGAAACTCCTTAAACTTATCTTTGATGAAATTAATATCACTGCTCTTTTCATCAAGTGAATAATAAAAATGATCTGTTTTTATAAGATCATCAAAGGAAAACTTATTTATTCCTAAAACTATCTTAGAAATACTTTCCTCTTTTTCATAAACCTCTATGATTTCATCATTAAACATGATTCACTAATAGAAAAATAATATAAATATCTTTCTTTAATTTCAAAAATATTAGATTCTTCAATTGATCTAATTAACTTTATTAATAATTTAATATCTAAAAACAACTCTTATATTTCATCATTCCACTATATTTCCATACTAAAGAGACTTTACTTGCTTTAAGTTCATAAGATAAATCTCTTCTGCTATTTGCCAGTTTGACGAGAGAGCAAAAATCACCTGAATCTAAAACATATTTAGAAGGAATTGTTACAATTATGTCTGGTTTAGCTGCCTGCCCTTCTACAATACTGCCAGTAGTAACTATATAGCTCTTCCCAACATCACTAAGAACTAAAGAAATTTGAGCACTTTTAGGTAGTTCTTTTATTATATTTTGTTTTGCAAGATAACTAGGAAAATTTTCAAGAGTTATTTCAGAACCAGCATTTGCAGCAGGCTGAGAAGCAGTCTTTGCAGGAGATGTTGCAGCAGGTTTTGCTGAAGAACTAGAAGGATTAGCAGCATTTGCGCTTACTTTTGAATTAGAAGTGCTTGCAGCAGCATTTGCAGCAGGTTTTGCTGAAGAATCAATTGTGTTTCCATTTATCTTAAGTTCAGGCGAAAAATAAACTAAAAGTCCAAATATAACTAAGATAAGTAGTATTATTCCAATAGCAACTCTTTTCTTTTTCATAGAATTAAATAAAATTTAAGCTATTTAATTGTTTCGAATTAAAGTTATCTTAAATTTTAGAAGAGTCATCGGCTATTATTTCTCTCACCTACTTTCTTATCTCCTCATTTTTGTCCTGCTTAACACTACTAACTAGAATATAATTTTTGTGAGTTATCTTAAAAGGGTAAGTTATCTACTATAAATTTGTTCAAGAGTTTTTACAATTCTATTAATCTTTTCAAGATTTGTCTTAATATAATCTTCACTAATCATAAATCCTTCATAAGAAATTCTATTTCTAAAATCCCTTATCTCTTGTATAAAAATACGATCAGACTCATTAAGTTGATATTTTTTAAAAATATAATCTATTAATTCTTGATGTGCCCCTTCCCCTTTTATTTTAATACCTTCATTTAAACTAAGAGCTTCCATGAGTTTATGAATAACATCATAATAATCAGTCAAGGTATTTGTAGGATACTTGTACAGATTAATTTCATTGAGTCTCTGAAGAGTTATCCTAGCCATTTCTACTAGTGATTTTGATTTTTGAGTATCTGGCCGTATTTTGAGTATCATTTAAAGACCTCTAAATATCCATAAAGAATATTTCCATTTAAAATATTATTTTTGAGTTCATTTGAATAATTATTGAAATTTTCATTAAAATGAAGCTCTATCTTTCTACCAAGTATTTTTTCAAATCTTTTCAAATCAACCTCTTTTTTAATTGATTGAATATAAATATCGAGATCACTATCCTCAATATCTTCACCTCGGGAGTAAGATCCAAATAAAACAATGCATTTTGGAGTTAATTTATCTCCCAAGTATTCTATCAATCCTGAATTATAAACTTTTGAAAGATTATGCAATTTTTTATCTTTCCTATATTCTTTACTATTGAATTCAGCACTATAAATTGGAAACTTCCTTTTACCTCTTATTTCTATACCTTTTTTTATTATACTTGTTTTTTGCAGCCTCTCAAGATTGGATAGAACCGAAGTATGTGCAAGTTTAGCCTTTTTACTGATCTCAATTAAGTAATGAGGTTTAGTTGGCTCATTAAAAAATATTTCTGCTACTCTAGATATACTACTATTTTGTAACATATATTACATAAATGTAATACATATTTAAACCTTTCGTTTTATTATGTGTAACCTCATTTTTGTTTTACACTAAGCTACCAATAACTTTCTTTTATCTATAATTTCTAATTTCTCTTTCTCTTATTTACATCCATATACCTTCAAATCCTCAGCATTATAAACTACTTCACATCCTTCAACTAATTTATCCAACCTTTGCTTTTGTCCAGCCTTGAGCTTAGAAACTGAAAAAGTATCAGCTGTTACATAATATGGCTTTTTGAGTTCAGTTTTGTTAGTTAGTATTAAGGCTCCGCTGTAACTATCAACCATTTCAGCAGTTCTTACACCATTTATGGTTTTATTAAATGAAATTTGATCTTCACCAATTCCAGTCATTGAAAATGGAATAACATAATCAGGCTTTCTAATATACCATTCAACATCAGAAGAAAATAATGAAATTAAAGTATTGTTCTTATCCCTTAGTTTAGCTATTATATTCTCTGGAACAGACTTATAGTCTGTTTCAGGACTTGAATAATCACTATATCCATGATTATAGTTTATTGGCTTTATTATATTTACATAAGTATAAGGATAAACTAAGTTAGAAGGAAATATAAGTAAAAATAATACAATCAAAATAACTATTTTTCCAATTTTATTATATAAAAAACCAACAAGAACTGAAGAATAAATTATAATTGGAAAAACCATAAAATATGCATATCTCAGAGCAAATGTTTGAAGTGAAAAAATTCCAACAAGCATAATAATTGAAGGAAGAATCATAAGAATAGTTAGTTTCCATTTTTTAATTCCACTAACTAAAACCCCTGGAATAAAAAGTATAAGTAAATATCTAAGATTCTCTGTAAAATCAAAATAAAGACTAGCATAATTTGTAACAACTTCAAGAGGGTCTGAAGAACCTGAAGACCCTAAAGAACCTGAAGAAAATGAAGAAAGTGAAAATACAGGCATAAACTTCTGGATAAGGGGAATAAGAGGGATTATTGCAAAATACTTATTATATTTAGTATTATAAAAAAGAATATGAATAATTAAGAAAGGCGCAAGCACAAGAGCAGCAATCTGGGTGTCAAGTGCAATAAAAAATGCAATTATCGAAAGGACTAGGTAGATAGTCTGATACCTTTCACTTTCAATTTTACTTTCACTTTTGTTCTTATCTTTATTTTTAACTTCACCTGACTTATATAAAAGATAAATTGAAAGAAAAAACATCAACTGAAATAATTGATAAAACCTTGCTTGTCTTGAAAAAAATACTTCCAAATAAAAAACTGCTGTAAATAAAGCTGCAAGTATCCCGCCTGCTTTTGAATATTCTCGTCCAATAAAATATGCAAGAACAATAGTAAGCATTCCGAAAACAACAGAAATAAGCCTAGCATCAAAATCAGTCATCCCAAATAATAAAAAAAATGCCTGTATATAATGAAAAACATAAGCCCTAGAATAGACAAGCCCAGAATCGAAAATAGGAACTCCTTTTTCAACTATCATTTTAGAAGCCATAGTAGAAGTTGCTTCATCAATCCAAAAAGGAGAATATCCCAGTTCATATACTCTTAAAAAAAATCCAAAAATAAGTATTAAAACCAAAAACATCAATTCATAATTAAAGGATTTCTTATTCTTAACCATCTTTTCACATATAAACTAAATATCATTTAGTTTTTTAATCCTTTGTAACAAAAGCTAAGTCTTATCTTTTAATTGAGTTTAACATTTGAGCCTAATCTCTGCTTATCATTCAAATCTTTTAGAGTTTAACATTACCAAAAATCAATTAAGTTCTTAGAACCTCACTTCACCTAACCCTACTTACTTAATCTTACACTTTAATTATATTTAGAACATTACCAAAACCTAAGTTTAGAATTATTTTCTTATATTAAACCCCGTTAAACCCCATAACACTATTAATATTACTATCACTGGCATAATCTTGATTAGAAGGATTATTCTTGGCATCCTGAGCTATCTTCTCATTCAAACTCTTTTCTTCATCTTCATTTCTTTTTTTATAAGCAAAATAAAACATTAAAAAGACAATAATTATTGCAATAACTATTCCAGCAATAAATACAGGTAAAATCCAGTTATCCCTAACAGTTTGCAAAAATTCTTGTTTTCCAACAGTAAATTCCTGCCTAAATTCATCTGTAACATTAGCCCCATAAACAGTTGTAAGAACTAAATTATACTTTCCACCAGCCAAATTTAAATTTTCAAAATTCTTTCTTAGAGTTTCCTGAGTTGTTACAGTAATCTCTCCTTTATCTAAATAAACCTCATCTCCATTACGATTGAGAATTTTGTAAGTTAAATCCACTTTAGTTGGAACATTTCCAAAGTTTTCAAATTTAATTATAGAAGAAAGTTTATTTGAAGTTTCAATTGTCGAATCTTCAAGTTCAAGTTTTATATCAAATAATTGAGAAGATGCACTACAAACTTTTTCAGTTGAAGGCCTTCCTTGGCTAGTTCCGCAATTATTTTTTAAATTGCATGTTCTTGTTTGTTTTCCATTAGTACAAATACTCCAGTCAGAACAATTCCAATTATAATTTGAACTATAAGTGCATGAACTTCCTCCCCCACCACTAGAACCTCCTCCAGAACCTCCACTACTTCCACCAGAAGTAGTTACAGTTGTTCCAAATATCCCAAATATAGAAAAATGAGTTGTTATTGCCCATACAACATTGTTAACTGTGTCAACTCCTCCATAAACTCCATCATAAACTTCCCAAATTCCAGAAGAAATATTATAATAAGAAAGTCTAAGGCTAGACTCTTCTATTTGCAATAAGCTTATTTCAGAATCAAGATAACTAACATTAATCCTAGTAAAACTCATATTATCTTTGATAGCAGAATCAGCATCAATTTCATAAAATCTTTCAAATGAAATATTTCCAGAGGGAATAGTTCCAATAGGATTTGCTGAATAATTAGCAATAGTTATATTTCCAGAAGAACTTGAATTCATAAGCAGGATAATTCTAAGCCCACTATTGAGTGTAGAATTATCTCCAGAATAATAACTATGATTTAATGAAGCTAGATAAGAAGAATTAATTAAAACATTTTGAACTATAGAATCAAAATAAGCTCCGTTAATAAGAGCTCTAAGTTTAACTGAATAATTATCAGGAATAAAAGAATTAGTATCAAAAGTTAAATTATATGCTATGCTTCCATTAGAATATCCAACTCTGTATCCATACTCAGATGTATTATGTCGATAACCATAACCTTGCCCATATGAAACATTATTTGAAAGCCTGCTGATGTTTATTCCTTCACATCCTGAAATAATACTGGAATTAATATAAAATTTGCATTGTCTTGACAAATTTCCATTAATAAAAAGTTCAAGCCTGGTTATATCAATTCTTTCATCAGAGTTTATGTCGATAGTTGCAATTGTTGAAACTTTTTCACCTTTAGTTGGAGTTGAGTCTGAAAAAATTAAAAGACCAAGATTAAGTGCTTCAGCTGGACCTTGAAAAAGAACAAGGATAACAAGCAAAATTCCAATAGCTACCCAAAATATTCTTTGATACTCTTTTTTAGATTTACAAGCTAAAATTAAATTTATATTCACCATCTTTTATTCCTAATTCTTTATTTTAAAAGTAATACTCTAATTATACTTTTTCTTTTTATAAAGCAAGTTTATGTAGGTCTTTTCAAATATAAAATATTCGTTAAAAAAATAAAGCAGTTTGTCAAATTTAGTTTCAAAATTAAACAATTGCTCAATAAAGATAAAAACAATAACCAACCGTTAAATAATTAAACCTAAGGTCACTTGATAATTTAAGTTTGAAATACAACTTCAAAAAAAAGAGGTAATATGTGGCTCACAAAACATGAAAAAGAAGTTCTAAAGCTTCTTTTAAATAATGCAAAATTATCAGATACTTCTATCGCAGAAAAACTTAGTATTTCAAGTCAGGCAGTAGGAAAAATAAGAAAAAGACTTGAAGAAGAACTAATCAAAGGTTATACTTTAAATTTAGATTTAAAAAAGTTAGGTGTAAGTTTAGTTGCTTTAGTTAAGGTAAGATTTGGAAATCTTAATGAAAAAGATACAAAAGACATAGAAGCCAGGCTTATGAGACTACCTGAAATAAATCTTTTGATAAGAACAATGTCTGGAGAAGGAGAATATATAATTCTTGGAAAGTTTAGAGATATAAATGATTTAAACAGATTTGTAGAAGAAAAAAGAAAAACAAATCCAATACAAGATGGGTTTTGTGTAAAAGAAATAATAATTCTTCCTATTGACTATGTATTGAAACATTCTTCAGAAGATTTGTATAATGGATTTATTGATGTTTGTTCAACAAAGCATACAAATATGGACTTATCAGCTAAAGGATTTTTAAAGGAAAAAATCAATTAGAGTTTCTTTTTAATTATTTTCTTTAATCTTTCTATGATTTCAACTATTCTGGATTTATTATTAATCAAATAACTAGGATCAATTTTTTTGCCGTCATATGCACTATTATTTCTTTTAATCCTTAAATCATTCATAAATAAAACATCTGACTCTATAAATTCATTATAATTTATCAAATAATCAATTAAATCTTTATGAGCATATTCACCAGTTGTTTTAAGTCCATCTAAAAGCAGTAATGCATTTGCGAGCTCTTTGATTATCTCATAATAATTCTCAGATGCATTTGTAGAAAACTTTTTGTGGTCAATAGTCAAAACAAAATCTTCCCTTTCTCTTGTTAATTGTAGAATTGATTTTACTTTTTCTTTATCAGGAGATACTTTAATTATCACTTTAAAAGACCTCAAGATATCCCTTTAAAATTATCCCGTTCAATATATTATTTTTAAGTTCACTATTAATTTCTTTTAAGGACTCCTTAAATAATAAATGAACTTTTTTATTCAGCTTTTTCTCAAAATCAGCAAGTTCAATATTTTTATTTTTTCCGAGAATAAATAAATCAATATCTGAATCTTCTATTGATTCTCCTTTCGCAAAACTTCCATAAAGAACAATAGCTTGAGGAGAAAGTTTATCCCAAATATAGTCTATTAAACCACCTTGGTTTAATTCAAAAATAATACTAATCTTTTTGTAAAGTATAAATTCGGGATTATCCCTTAGTGCAGTGTAAAATGGAACTCCACGTTTAATTGATTTATTTGTTAGGCCTTCTTTTTCAAATTCCTTAAGATAATTCATTACAGAAGGAGGAGATATTTTTGTAAGTCTTGCAATTTCTCTTAATCTAAAACTATCAGTAGGAGAATCTAAAAACAATTTTAATAAATTATATCTATTATATTTTTCTAACATATGTTATAATATTATAACAAATGTTTATAAATCTTTCTCCTTTGAAGTATTCATTTAAACATTAATAATTTTACAACCATCCTCGCTTGACTATTCCTTCATTGACAATCTCAAAATTAAATTCTTTTTCAGGAAGGCTTCTGTGCTTTCTTATAATTGCCTTTCTTCTTCCGTTTTTATTTTGAAGCTCAATAATGCATTTGCTCCAGTATTTTAAAATATCTCCTCCAACCATATTAACTCCTGCTTCTTTTCCAGAAGCCCAATCTTCTTCATTTAAAAAATCATTATAAACCTGAGTAGTTATAAGAACAGGAATATTTCCTTTTCTGGCAATTTCATAAAGTGCTTTCATCTGATTGGCGAGTTCATTGTTTATTCTTCTTACTTCCTCAATTCCTCGCTTTCTTGCAAGAGCAAGTTCAAGACGATAAAACATAACCATAGAGTCAACTAAAATAAGACCTATATTTTTACTCTTATACTCTTTAAGCAGTTTAAAAAAAACCTTTTTTTGTTCATAAAAATTAGTTGGTTTAAATATTATAATATTTTTAAGTATAAATTCAGGAATTCCTCCTGAAATTTGGCGAACACGATCAAGAGAAAAACCTCCTTCAGTGTCAATAAAAACAACTTTTTTATCGAATTTAGCCAAATGGCAAGCAGCAAGAGTAACAAAATTAGATTTTCCAGATGCAGCAGGACCATAAAAAAGAGTTAGTATTCCTTTTTCATATCCTCCTTCAAGTAACTTATTTACATCATAGCTCCCAGTCATAATCTTACTGTCATCAGTTTCTTTTTTTACAAGTTCCACATCTTCCATGTTTAAATTCCTTCCCAATCAAGGGAATTTTAACAGACAGAGAATTTGCAGAGCAAATTGTCTGTATCTCAAGAATTTTTAATTCTTGAGCTTAAAAAAATAAGCCTAGATAGCTTATAAGAATTATTGTATCAAATAATAAGCTAATAAACAAAGTTTATCTTAAAAATTTAAGATTCTACACATCCTAGGATTATTATTGCATTCTATTGCTTTTATTAAGACTAATTACTTGCTACCTCATTTTTGTCTTGCATTGCATTATCAAACTGTCTAGTCAGTTCTTATTCTAGATTTTACCTTCTTAAGATTTATAAATTAACTTTAAACTTTAAGTAGTATAATAAAACACCAAAAAGTATATAAATACATATGAATTATAATTCATATGAACTAGATAGCCTAACTAAATAATTATCTATTTTTATGAGAAAATGAAAAATAAAAACGTCGGATACTTAATATCAGGAATTTCAATTTTAATTATATTTATAATATTTTTATTTAATCAAGGTTTAACAGAGATAGTTAAAACAACTTGTTCTCATGGTCCATCTTGCCCAATGTATGGAACAATTAACACTCAAACCTATCTAAGCCTTGTAATTGCATTGATAATACTTTTAATAGGAATATTTTTAATATTTTCAAAAGAAAATGAAAAAGTAGTGATAAAACAAATAAAACCTCTTAAAGATCTTGAGCCAAAAAAGTTTAGTAAAAAATCTCTATATGGGTTAAATAATGATGAAAAAGCAATAGTAAACCTGCTGCTCAAAAATAAAGGAAATATGTTTCAATCTGATTTAATCGAAAAAACAAAATTAAATAAAGTTAAAATAACTAGGATACTTGACAGTTTAGAATCTCAAAACCTAATCGAAAGAAAGAGAAGAGGTATGACCAATCTAGTCATATTAAAATAAGAAAATAACCAATTTAGTCAGATTAAAATAAAAATAACTAGTATAACCGTGTTAAAATACTCTTTTTTTGAGCTGATTTATTCAGGCAAAAAAAGCAACCAAAATAATTTATACCGGGAGGGTATAAATTAATATTATATATGAAAAAAATAACAATATATACGCTATCCTGGTGTCCGCATTGCAATTCATTAAAAGAATATCTCAAAACCAAAAACTACGAGTTTGAAAACATAGATGTTGAAGAAAACGAGGATTTGGCAGAAGATATTGTTGAAAAAACAGGTCAGGAAGGTTTTCCAATAATAGAAATTGGTGATGAGTTAATAATTGGATTTGATCCAAAAAAAATTGAAGAATTATTAAACAAGCCCTAAAGATAAATAGCCCTACCGAAACTAATTTATACTTTAAATGAGTATAAATTAACATAACAAAAATCCAATCAAAAATAATCTGCCCATTTTAGGACTGATTCATTCAGGACTAAAATCGCAACCAAACTAATTTATACTTAGAGAGTATAAATTAACCTAGCCCATGATAAAAATAAACAGCCCAGCCCCTGAATTTAAAGAAGATGCATTAGTCGGAAATGAAATAAAGAAAATATCACTTTCAGACTACAAAGGAAAATGGGTTATCTTGTTTTTTTATCCAGCAGATTTTACATTTGTTTGTCCAACAGAACTTGGCGAACTTGCAGATAAATATAGTCAGTTCAAAGAACTTGGTGCAGAAATAATTTCAGTTTCAACTGATACTGCATTTGTCCATAAAGCCTGGCATGACTCTTCTCCATTAATTAAAAAAATAACTTATCCAATGCTTTGTGACCCCACTCATAAAATAACAAAAGACTATGAAACTTATATTGAAGACCAGGGAGTTTCACTCAGAGCAACCTTCCTTATTAATCCAGAGGGAATCCTAAAAGCATTTGAGTTTCATGATAATGATATTGGAAGAAGTTCTGAAGAATTAATAAGAAAACTACAAGCAGCAAAGTTTGTTTCAGAAAATACTGGAAATGTCTGCCCTATGAACTGGAAACCAGGACATAAGACAATTAAACCTAGTACTGAACTCATAGGAAAACTATAATAACTAGAATTGCCTCACTTTAAGACCTACTAAAAGGAGGTTAAACAAATGGTAAAAAACACCAAAATTTGGATAGGGCTCGTAGTCATAATAGTTATCTTAATTGGAGGCTATTTTTGGTATAATCAAAAACCTTCTACACCAAGTACAAGTATACCTCTAAACAACAGTATTTCAGATATCAGTAAAACTCATAATATAGAAATAACGAGTCTTGCATTTTCAGTTACATCGCTTACAATAAAACAAGGCGAAACAGTTATCTGGAGAAACTTAGATTCAATGACTCACACAGTTACTTCAGACAAAGGAAATGAAATGAGTTCAAAACTTCTTAAAACAGACGAAGTTTACTCTCATACATTTAATACTAAAGGAACTTTTGATTATCATTGTGAAGTTCATCCAAAAATGAAAGCAAGTATAATTGTTGAATAAAGTTTCTTAGAATTGAATCAATTAATAATGAAAGACTTTAGTTTACTCGCAGATAAAGAATCAATTGAAATAGCAATTGCTTCACTTAAAAATAATGGGATAGATGCTTATTTTTTTGAAACAATTGAACAGGCAAAATTAAAAGTATTTGAAATAATCCCAAAAAATGCAAATATAATGCCAATGACTTCTGTGACACTTGAAGAAACAGGAATTGCAAATGAAATTAATAGCTCAAAAAATTATAATTCTATAAGAAATGAATTAAACAAACTAAATAGGGAAACAGATTCAAAAAAGATGAAAGAAATAGCCTGTATTCCAGACTGGGCAATTGGAAGTGTTCATGCATTAACAGAGGACGGAAAACTTCTAATAGCTTCAAATACAGGAAGTCAACTTCCAGCTTATGTTTATGGAGCAGATAATCTAATTTTTGTTTTAGGAACACAAAAGATTGTAAAAGATCTAGATAGTGCATTTGAAAGAATATATCAATATGTACTTCCAAAAGAAAGTGAAAGAGCAAAAAAAGCTTATGGAGTTCCAGGTAGTAATGTAAGTAAACTATTAATAATTAATAAAGAAATTATTCCAAATAGAATAAAACTAATATTAATAAATAAAAGCTTAGGATTTTGATAAGATGATACTAAGTTTACCTCTGGCTATCTGGTTTGGAATACTTACAATAGCATCCTTATTTATAACAGCCGGTCTTGGAATAGCAGTTCATAAGTTTCATAAAAATGTATTTAATTTTCATATGTTTTTTGCATTCCTCACTTTAACCCTTGCAATTATTCATTTAATACTTGCATATCTATTATGGTTTAGAGGTCTAAACATCTAATAATCTACCCTGAAACCAGTTTCAAGCCAATGCTTATAAGCTGTTTCAAACAAACTTTTTTATGGAAAACAAAAATATACCAGAATGCTGTACTAAAAAACCAACTAAGAAATCAAGTGGATTTATACAGGGTTTAATCTATGGTTCAATACCTCACGCTGGATGTATTGCATTTATACTGTTTAGTGTACTTGGAGTAACCTTTGCAGCATCAGTGTTTAGACCTCTCTTGGCAAAAGCTTATTTCTTTTATGCCATGATTTTAATTTCACTTATTTTTGCATGCATATCTGCTTTTTTCTATTTAAGAAAACAAGGAGGAATAAAAAATGCAAAACATCATAAAGGCTATCTAGGAATATTATTTGGAACAACAATCGGAATAAGCCTGATTATGTATTTTTTTGTATTTCCGCTTGTTGCAGGAGTTAGTGCATCTAGCGGAAATGTAGTTCAATCAACTAATAGTTCAGAGATAATAAAATTAAAAGTAAATATTCCTTGTGAAGGTCATGCACCATTAATAACAGATGAACTTAAAAAAATAAACGGAGTAAATAATATAAAGTTCTCTTCACCTAATATTTTTGAAGTATCTTATGACTCGTTAAAAGCCTCTAAAAACCAAATATTAGGTTTAGATATTTTTAAAGAATACAAAGCAACAGAAATTTAAAAATGAAAAAAATAAGACTTACAATAGAGGGAATGCACTGTGCCAGTTGTGCATCAAATATAGAAAGGGCTCTAAAAAAAATAAAATCAATAAAGTCTGCATCAGTTAGTGTAATGACAAAAAAAGCAATAATTGAAGCAGAAGACAACATTAACCTTGAAGAAATTAAAAAAGCTGTTTCAAATATAGGCTATAAGATAATAAATATTCAATAAATATGAACCATAATAATTCTGAATCAAAAGGATTTGAAGACAAAGAAATAAGTGACTGGAAAATAAAGCTAATTGGAGCTTGGGCTTTTACAATCCCGCTTGCTATTTTTATGTATTCCGAGAAACTAGGACTATTTAATATAGATGAAAAAATAATGACCCTAGTTCTGTTAATATTAGCCTTCCCAGTAATTTTTATTTTTGGACTGCCAACAATTAAATCAGGAATAAAAGGATTTACTTCTCTTTATTTTAATATGGATTCTCTAATAGCTCTTGGAACAATTATAGCATATTTAACAGGAATTTTATCTTTCTTTATAACAATACAAGACTATTCTGGAATTTCATCAATGATAATGGCTTTTTTTATAACAGGAAAATTCATTGAAACAAAAGCCCGCGGAAGAGCAAGTCAGGAAATAAGAAAATTATTAGAACTAGGAGCAAAAAAAGCAAGAGTTTTAAGAAATAATAGGGAAATCGAAATAGACATTAGTGAGCTTAAAATAGGAGATGTTTTTATTGTAAAGCCAGGTGAAAAAATTCCAACTGATGGAGTTATTGTAAAAGGAGAGAGCAGTGTTGATGAATCAATGGTTACAGGAGAATCAATTCCTAAAGATAAAAAACCAAAAGATAATGTAATTGGAGCTACAATTAACCAGGATGGCATTTTATATGTCAAAACAACTAAGATAGGGAGTGATACTTTTCTTTCTCATATTATTGAACTAATTGAAGATGCACAAAGCACAAAAGTTCCAATCCAAAAATTAGCAGACAAAATAACAAGCATTTTTGTTCCTGCAATCCTGGCCTTAGCCTTGCTAACCTTTTCCTTTTGGTGGTTATTTTCTGGAAATTTAAGCAAATCATTTGGGATTGCAGTAGCAGTTTTAGTAATTGCCTGCCCATGTGCACTTGGACTTGCAACACCAACAGCTTTAATGGTTGGTTCTGGAATTGGTGCAAGAAAAGGAATTCTGATTAGGAAAGGAGAGGCAATTCAAACAATGAAAGAAATAAAAATAATAGTATTTGATAAAACAGGAACAATAACAAAGGGAAAACCAGAATTAAAAAAGATTTATTCCAAAAATGAAAAACACTTTCTTGAACTTTTAGCCTCAATGGAAAAAAACAGCGAGCATCCTATTTCAAAGGCAATAACTGAAAAAATACAGTTAAAAAAATACCTTTCTGTTAAAAATTTCAAAATAATAAGAGGAAAGGGTTTGGAAGGAGAAATTAACAAAAAAAAGATAATAATCGGTCATGCTGAACTAATGAAAGAAAAAAACATACCTGTTCAAGAATTTGAAAATAAAATAAAAGAATTTCAAAAACAAGGACTCACTACAGCAATGCTTGCTGAAAATAAAAAAGTAATAGGAATATTTGGAGTTGCAGATGAACTAAAAGAAGATTCAATAAAAGCAATAAATTATCTGAATAAATCAGGATATAAAACAATAATGATTACAGGAGATAATGAAGTAACAGCAAATGTAATAGCAAAAAAAGTAGGAATAACTCAGGTAATAGCTCATGTTCTTCCAGAAGACAAGGCAAATAAAATAAAAGAACTGCAAAAATATGGAATGGTTTGTTTTGTTGGAGACGGCATAAATGATGCTCCTGCATTAAAACAGGCAAATGTAGGCATTGCAATGGGAACTGGAACCGATATTGCAATAGAATCAGGAGATATTGTACTTGCAAATGGCTCTCTTAGAGGCGTTGTTGCTTCAATTAATCTAAGTAAAGCAACATTTGGTAAAATAAAGCAAAACTTGTTCTGGGCATTTGCTTATAATGTAATAATGATACCTCTGGCAGTTGCAGGAGTAATTCATCCAGTTCTTGCAGAAATTGCAATGGCAGCATCTTCAATAACAGTTGTGACAAATGCTAACTTACTTAGAAATAAAAAAATATAATTTACAATATGAATTCAATAGAAAAACTAAAAGAAGAACATGAGGAAATAGAAAGAGAACTTGCAGAATTAGAAGCAATAATGACTGAAAATGCAATTAATTATCCAAATCTTTTACATGTCTTTAAAAAATTAATAGAACTTTGGGACAAGCACGAACAAAAAGAAGAAACAATATTTCCCATTCTAAAGCATGAAAGAATAGTAATTCCAGTAAAAGCTATGTTATTTGACCATAAAACACTAGGGGTGCATAAAGAAGCAATCAAAAAAGCAATCAGTTCAAGAAGTGAAATTGAAGTTAAAAATGCCCTAAACACTCATGGAAGATTAATAATAGAAAAACTTAGGAAACATATTAATAGTGAAGATGAAATTCTTTACAGGATAACTTTTGAAATATTTACTCCAAAAGAACTAGATGAACTTGAATTTCATGAATAAAGCTATTTTTTAGAATCTCTAACTTGTCTTAATATTTTTGGATGATAAATTAAAATAGGACTCCTTAAGCCTATTCTATAATCTTGATGAACAACAAAAGGTAATTCTCCTTCAGCTATAAAATCTCTAAATACTTCTTGAGAAACAAAAAAGTGATCACTAGACTCAATATAATTATCAGATCTTGCATCCCTTAAAAATGCAATACCACGATTATTTAAGGCTTTAACTAAATTACTCCATCCAGAACTATATGCTCTTAGGTATTCTCCTTTTTTACGCCATAGTACATCTTTGCCTTGAGTAGGAATTGCTACAGGTTGTTGTAGAATAGGCAAATTTTCATCTTGTTCACCAATTCTCATAACTAGTTCACCCTCTTTATGATTAACTTCAGTTTTAGATAAACCAATGAGAGCAAGATCCATTTCATAGGAAATCTCCTTTAAGTGATTAACTACTAATTGATAAGAAGGCGAATTGACATTTTTTGCAATAAAGCTAGGTCTATATAAAACATCATATTCTAGAGTCGGAATCAATTTTGCAATTCTTTGTTCTATTTGATGATTAGGCATAGTCTAAGTTAAAATTTTTATTTTTTAAGTTTGTTGATATTACTTAATTTTTAAATAATTGCTCATTTTTTAGAATTAATCTTAATTTTGATTATCCCTGTCTGCAAGTAGTTCAAGACTACTTTTATATTCTGCTCTGTAGCCTTCACTTCCCCAACCCTGCTCTGTAAGTTTTTGATATTTTTCCCAGTTATTAATATAATCAGAAGATAAACTAAATGCTAAAGAAAGAAAAGCATCTCTACCTGGCCATTTAATATCAACAGGTATATCTGCTTTTATCTTTGCAGAAACTCCTGCATAAATATCATCTGAATAACTATTAAGCCCTTTTGAATCAAGACACCCTTTAATATATCCACCAATAGCAGAACCGCAAGAATGTACATCCCTATCATGTTTAAGCATAGTCAGTGTATCTGCAAAAAGACTTAAAGTATCAACAAATAAATCTGTTTGAGAAAGAAGCCTCTCATAATAAGGACAAGTCTCAGAATCAGTTCTAGAACTTCCTCCAAATGCTTTTTTTACAAAATCTTTTAGTCCCATTTGTTTTATTATGTGCTCACCACTAATTTTTAGAAATAATATTTACTTTGCTTTTTTAAACTCATCAGAATATTTATCCAAATCTTTTCTTACTTTAGCAATAGCTTCAGATAATGCTTTTTTTGCAGTCTTTCCTTCTGTAACTACTTTTAAAACTAAAGGTCTTGAATAGTGTTCTCTTTTCCAAACACCAAGTTTAACACTATCATCTTGATTTAAATAAACTCTAACTACTTCAGCAACAGTCTGATTGTCCATTTGAACTTCTAGTTCATTCTTCTCATCCTTTAAAATTTTTATTTCCATAAATATCTCCAAATATATAAAAACTATACAAAAAGTAGGTTTTTAAAGGTTATCCTCTTACTTTATTTTACTTCTCTTTCTAGCTGATAATTTAGAATCAGATACTAAAGAACAACTAAGGTCAAAAAGGAAGCTCTAAGGTTCGATAATTATTAACAAGTCTGAGTAATTGAGAATCAATATTTGCTCCCTTGTCATATGCAGCTTCAACCTGGATTCTTGCAAGATTAAGCCTGTCTTCAGTTCTGTCGAAAAAAGTCTCATAAAGCCCCATATTCCTGTCTGCATCATCAAGTAGAGTTCTACCAATATTTGAAAAGTAAGTCATATTTTTTT
>Ga0172381_10000295_pt1 | contig 60839 bp, 56 predicted proteins | sample Leawel6488metaG_FD_119754 | JGI IMG/M metagenome (GOLD analysis project Ga0172381, IMG submission 119754) | Leachate microbial communities from a municipal landfill in Southern Ontario, Canada - Leachate well 64-88 metaG | ecosystem: Engineered > Solid waste > Landfill > Unclassified | place... | reverse complement strand
GGAAATGCAATTATTGATTATGCAAGTCGTGATCTTTCAGGATTAATATCTTCTTATTACAAGGTAAGATGGGAGATGTTTTTCGGGAAACTAAAGACAAGTTTGAAAAATAATATCCAGTTGAATATGGATTCCATTGACAAAGAAATGGCATCTTTTGAATGGAGCTGGACTGATCAACAGCAATCCTTTAACAATGAACCTCATGGAAATCCGATCGAACTGGTGACAGAAATCCATAAAAAGTATAGCCCGCTTTTCAATAACAGCAATGATTAATTCAATAACATTCCCTTTTTTTTGTAAATAAGATTCCCGGGCTGATGTACATATCATCGTCACGGCTGTCGCGGCGGCAGCTTCGATCCCCTTTTCATCTGGTTCAGGGTGTGGAAGCAATGCAGAATTTATGCGAGATTTTGTAAGTCTTCGATTGGGATTGTGAATCCATCCCCGAAGGTTGCCCTCCGGGTCCTTCTCCGCCAGGACCTCCACCTTGTCCCCTGCCAGGCCCACCGCCCATACTGCCCTGTCCCCCGGGCATACCACCTCCAGGTCCGCCACCCTGCATGCCTTCTCCGCCGCGCCCTCCGGAGGGTCTGTCACCTCCCGGCCTTCCTCCACCATCAGGACCGCCCCTTGGAGACATCCCTTCCATGCTTTTTATCTCGAAGTCTAATGATATATATTTCATCGTTTTTAAATCCTGTTTAAAACAGGAAAGCGGGAAAGCGGTTTCGATAACCAGTGCACCTGTGGAATCATAAGCAAGAGCTGTTTCGATGCCGGATATCGAAGAATCGCATGGGTAAATACCATCGATGCCTTCGTTGAACCCGGTTAGCTTAAGCCCTGCTGAGAACCGGCGTGATTTTTGTGTCATCGCGTTCCTCCCATGGCCTCCCTGGCGATCGTTGGATTGAGTAAATGATCCTGGTCCCTGCTGGCGGTGATCCGGACGGTCTCCCGGAGGGGGTGCCATGTTATCCATTCCCTGCCGGCCCTGCCGGTCCCCAGAGCCTGAATCGGAGGGAGCCTTGTAAGGCCTTACTGCACCAAACGGAAAAACAATCGAACAGGCCTCTTTCTTTTTGCCATTGGGTTCGATGGTAAAAGTTAATCCGTCACGAATGATGTTCATCTGCTGGGATTGTTCAAGCACCTGCACACAGAAATACAATCGCCTGGAGTCATTGGCCACAGCATACAACACCTGTGCGCTGGTGTTGTTGTAAAACAACTTTGATGGCCATTCGCTTAGCTTACCATCCACTGTAAATCCCGAATGATAAAAAGAGGGATAGCCCTTCTGCGATTTCTTTGTTTGGACTGAATCTGCAGGAGCAGCATGAATTGCCGTGAGGAAAAATCCGCTGATAACAAACAAGAGCCCGGTCATTATATGGCGGGCCCCGGAATTACAAGTTTTCATAAAAAAAGTATTACTGATTATACGTATGGCAAAACTATATGATCTTTTCCCTGACCGGAAAATTAATAGGTGATTGACGGAAATTTACCGGAGAATAAAACCGAAAAATATCGACATGAAACATTGTTTAGCTGAAAATTCTGCCCTTTTTAACAGTGTTCTTGCGGTCCGTGCGGGTTTTTGGAAATGTTAAAAAATGTTAAAAATAATTGGCAAAAAATTTGGAATCAGCCCTTTTCATGTTGTATCTTTGCCGCCGTTTAAAAAATCAATTAACAAATGAAAAAACTTGCATTTATTTTAGTTATCAGTGTTGTAGCTTTCATGACTTCATGCGGCCCCAGCGCAAAAGAAAAAGAAGCAAAAAGAATTGCCGACTCTACCAGAGTGGCTGATTCAATTGCATTGGTTCAGGCTAACCAACAAAGAGTAGCTGATTCAATTGCCAAGGTTCAAGCAGAACAAAAAAGAGTTGCTGATTCGATTGCCCATCAGGATTCGATAAAAAAACACCTGATCAAAAAAGCCATAAAACCAGCTTCTACTAAAAAAACTCACAAATAGTAATCTATCCGTTATTGGATCAGATTAAAAGAAAAGCTCCGTTTAACGGGGCTTTTCTTGCTTCAGCAGGTTCCCTTTTGCATTACTTAAAATAGCTGATTGAATAGTTTTGCCACAAAAAAGGCAGCAGCAGCAGCGGTTATACCGATCATGGTAACCTTAAATGCCCCTTTCAAAGGTGGTTGTCCGGTTACTTTACTCTTAAAATATCCAAACAGGAAAAGGCAAATTACTGTAAGTAAAGCAGAAATCAATAGCCCCTGATATGGAGTATGTGTGAAAAAGTATGCAGATAACGGGATCAACCCACCAACGATGTAAGAAATCCCAATCGTTGCAGCGCTATTCCGTGCCCGGTTTGCATCAGGTTTCTCCAAGCCCAATTCATATTTCAACATAAAATCAACCCATTTATCTTTATCTTTTGCCAACTCATCGGATATCGTGTTTTGAGCTGATTCATTTAATCCATATTGGGCGAATATGAGTTTAACCTCATCCTTTTCTTTTTCTGGAATATTTTCCACTTCAGCATATTCTCTTTGAAGTTCAGATTGATAATGCTCTTGCTCGGTTTTACCAGCCAAATATCCCCCCAACCCCATCGCAATGCTGCCAGCAACTATCTCGGCAATACCGGCTGTAATAACCACTGAATTGTGTTGAACTGCTCCGCTCAATCCTGCTGCTAATGCAAAAGGGACGGTCAATCCATCCGACATGCCAATAACGATATCAGTGATAAAAGCAGAACTTCTCAAGTGTTCCTCTTTATGTGTGCCTTTAGAACTTGTCATTTTTACGAATGTTGATTAATTCAATCAATGAACCCAGAGGGGTTATTTGTTCTGGTCAAAGATGCCTAAATTAATCGGCTTTTCCAACTATTCAATAAAGTTAACTTTGCTTAAATTTTTTAATCTATGAAATTAATTTATATTTGTGTATTGTTCATAACATCATAGAACTTACCACAGGGATATGAGAAAAACGATCATAATCTTACTATTTGCATGCGCTATAAACAGCGTCTTTGCTCAGGAAAAACCCTTTAAAATAGGAATTAAAGTAGGTGTCAATTACATCCATTTAGAAAACTATGGCAAAGGCTATTATTCCGACTTTGATGCAAACCCAGGCTGGAGTTTTGGTGCATTGTTTCAATACAAAAAAGGAGGCTTTGTAAATTACTCAATTGTACCCGAAATTATGTTTACCAATTCCACCACAGATGTGGATCTTATATACATAACAGATTGTATAACAACAATCCAGACAATTGATATCCCAATTAATTTTAAGGTGGGATTGCAATTAAGTAAAATTTTCAGGCCTTATATTTTAGGGAACATATATGGATCATATATTGTTACCTACGAAGGAGATTTGTTCTATATGCTTGATAATATGGACGAAAATTGGGTTAAAAGTAATATCAATAAAGTATATTTCGGGGTTAGCGCCGGGCTCGGTTTTGATCTGTGGAAATTTCAAATTGAGGGAAGATACCGATGGAATCTGAACAGGATTAATTCGGAAGACTATACTGCCTTGAAACAAATGGGGTTGGAACTCACATGCGCTTTTCTTTTTTAATAAGAATTATTAACAACTTACCGGAAGATGAAAAAGTTATTGTTGTATTGCTTAGTAATCATTGCCCTCTATTCGTGTAAGAAAGAACCCTTAGAAGATTTTGTTTTTCTTGTAAGAGTTGAAAAGGTTGAAACAATAGATAAGTTGGCCTTAGCAGCCAGGCTTAAACAAAATCCAAATTCTACCCTCTACAAGGCATTACCAAATAAGAAAATAAAAATCGTTTCAATTGTTTACAACACCCTTGACCCTAAGGGGCAACCCATACTTGCCTCAGGAGCGATTTTTTATCCATCTACAGATACGGATTATGAACGAGTGGGAACTATTTTGGGAGTTCATTATACCTATGGAGCTGATTACGAAGTGCCTTCTCAGAAAATGGCAGTAACCGAAGGTCTTTTCTCCTTGTTTGGTTATACGGTAGTAGCACCGGATTATATTGGATATGGTGCATCAAAAGATAAAGTTCATCCTTATTATGATGTTATCAGTACGGGGCAGGCCTCCGCCGATATGCTTTTAGCTGCAAAAGAGTATTTTGCTTCAATCAGTCGGAAAATGTCGCACAAAATTACCGTAATGGGGTATTCACAGGGCGGACAGGCATCTCTCTGTTTTCTTAAATTTGTTGAAACAACTCCGCTATATCAGGATGCTTTTGTTATAGATCAGGTATTTGCTGGTGGTGGCGCTTATGATTTAATCAAATCGTACGACTCATTTGTTGCCAAAGATTACAGCAGCCAGCCTGTTACCATCCCTCTTCTGGTCCTGGGCCTCAATTATGGTGACAGCTTGAATTTAGATCTGAAGCAAATGTTCGCAGAACCACTTTATTCCAACTATAAAGAATGGATCATTTCAAAAAAATATACAACAGACGAGGTTTCGGCCATGATGAAGGAAACAAAACTCACTAAAATTATGGCCCCTGAAGCATTTGACAGAAAAAACACCAATACTCAAAAGTTTATCAAGTCATTAGAAAACAATAGTTTAATTGTTTATGGAAAAGTTACAAATTGGGTGCCTAAGGCGAAGATAACGTTATTGCATGCAACTGACGATACCATTGTGCCTTATGAGAATACCGATAGCGCTTATAAGGCATTCCTGGCAGCAGGTTGCAATGTAACCAAGCATGATATTCCCGGCAAGGACCATAAAGAAGCCGGACAGGATTTTTATACTTATTGTATGCTTCATTTACTGATTTAGCCATTTTCAAGATGAGGAGCCGAATAACCATTCTTCTTTTATTGCTTTTGAGCGCCACCCTGGGGAACGCTCAAACAAAGTCGTATGCAAAGCATAACAAAGGATATTTTTGTGATGTGGGGGCCGCTTTCGGAGCAACCTTCCCTAAAAATAATGATCCCAGAGCGATTGTGGAGGTTTATACAACCCACGGATACCAATTCTCCAATACTTTTTCTTTAGGTGCTGGAGTTGCTACTTACAATACAGAAAACATCAACATCTATTTACAATTAAGATTCAATTTGCGTAATATTACGGAATCCAAAACTCATTATACATATATTGCTCTCAGGGGAGGATATTCGTGGAGTACCTGGACCGGAGATGCCTGGGGTGATGATAAAGGGCCGATTGTTGACCCTCGTTTTGGATGGTCTTTTTATACAAAGGAAGCCAATTTAAGGTGGAGTGTATATTTAGCCCCCAGCTTTTATCAATTCCACTTTATTCCTAAAATTGGATTATCTTTTGAATTTTAAGAGATCCCTGTCTGTTTTTCAAGTGCGTTTTCCGTTATTCGTATTGAAATCTGCTACGTTACATTCTTTCATTAAAACAGTTACTGTTCTTTAAAAGCCAGAAGCGCCATTGATTTTTTATTCAATTCCCCAAAAGAGACCGACAAGTTTTCAATAGCTCCCGACATATCTTTCGACATTTCGGTGGTTTTGTTGAATTCGTCGCAGGCCAATTGAATATTGACCATAATCCGATCAAAAAGCGACTCCATCTCCTTCATGTGAGGTTTGATTTTGTTGGCTTCTTTATTTGAATCGAAGGCAAGCTTTTTCACTTCGGTGGCTACGATTCCAAAGCCTTTTCCGGCATCACCGGCTTTGGCAGCTTCAATGGCGGCATTCACAGCTAAAACTTTCGTTTGCTGGGAGAGATCATTCAAAGTATCAGAAATTGTTTCAAAATCCCGGATCAAATGCGCGTTATCCCTTACCATATCATTCAATCGGATGAAATCTTTATTCAGTGCTTCCGACATCGAATAGAGCCGTAAGGAGGTATTTTGAATAGTACCGGCACCGGAAGCCAGATCGTTAACTGCTGCTGAAATGATCTCAGCCATATTTAAAATGAGAGAGCGTGTATAATAGTGACAGTTTTCGGGTTTGTTCAGGCCATTATATATGGCAATTGCCATTTGTTCGCAGCTTCCATAGCCACAGGAGGAACAATTGTAATGATCGGCATCGGTAAACTTATTCATCTTTTTATAAATCGCTGCTATTTCAACCGGACCTGGGTGACTGATGACATTATTCTGGCTCAGATCAAGATATTTTCTCTCATAGAGCGTATTGTTCCAGTATTTGTCTATCTGTTGGTGCAGGTTTCTTTTTCCTCTCTGTTGTTTGATTTTATTTCCGGAACCATATTTTGCTTGCACTACCTTATTTCTTTTTTCCACATAAAATTCGATCATGTCGGGAGATTCATTCCGGTTGAGGGTACCAGATCCTCCGTTGCATCCCATTTCACAGTTGAGGCAATCAATTAAAAAAGGGGCATACTTTTGATGAATCATCTCCGGTAATTTTTTCAGGTAGGGGTAAATTGACCCGGGGCCTTCAATTTTCCGCGTGACTTTACCGATTTCTGAATTTTCCCGCATCGCTGTTTGCAAAAGTCCGCCAGGGGTAGAAAATAAAACAGCTCGTTCAGCCGGGGGATTATCGAACTCGACTTCGGGAAAACTTTCAAGAAAAATATTCTGATCGGTTAAATGTTTTTGAAGCGCTTTAATGGTGACGGTATAATCACCCAGTTTTACCTCTTCGAATTCTCGTCGTTTGGCGGCGCAAGGAGCGATCATCACAAAACGATGATCACGGTATTCGCGGTAAAATTCACGGACCATTTTTATGGTATGCATCACCGGACTATCAGCTGGGGCAAGGTAGGGAATTAGTTCCGGTTGGTAAATTTCAATGTACGTTACAATTGCCGGACAAGGCTGGGATATGATGGTATCGGGCTTGTTTTTTCCGGCATATTCCATATAGGATTTGATGGTTAATTCGGCCCCGAAACTGACATCAAAAACAGCGGATATTCCAATGCTCTTCAGATAACCGTTGAGGCGGAGGTATAGATTGCGAAAGTTGGATGCGGCCGAGGGGGCTACAACTGCAACCATTGGAACTCCGTTGTTGAGGTCATAAAAAAACCGCGAAGTATCATCTAAATATCTTCGGGCATCATGTGTACAGGCATCGATACAATTTCCACACGCTATGCACATATCGGTATTTACCGAAACGTGATCCTGACTGCCGTTGTTACAGTATTTAACGGGACAAACCGAAATACAAGCATGACAGTTAGTACATTTCTCTTTGTCAACCTCAATGACAGGAATGAGTGTAGTTGGCATATCTTTAATATTTAATGTCAAAGATAACTTCAAATTTAAACCGATTTCAATTTCTTAACTATCTTTATAGAAAATTCACAATCTCATGGATCTGCCAAGGGAGCTTTTTTGTTTTACTATTGATGATCAGCGGTATGCACTTCCACTTATGACCATTGACCGGGTTTTGCAATCATTGGCTGTCAGCATCATTCCCAACGCTCCGCCCTTGGTTTATGGAGTGATTGATTTATTTGGGCATCTGGTTCCGGTGATTAATCTTCGCTACCGGCTTAAATTGCCGGCTAAAGTCATCGGGGTAAACGATTTTTTTGTTGTTGTGGATACTCCAAAACGAAAACTTGCATTAGTCATCGATGAAATAGAGGATATGATTGTTGTTGAAGCTCAAGATATCGTACCGGGGTCAAATCTGGATCCAGGCTTAGAAGCAAAAGGTATCCTTAGGATCAAAGAGGGTATTGTATTCATCTATGATATTGAAACCTTGATCTCGGAGCAGGAAGAAGAAATTATAAAGAAAGTACTCGACGACTCATCAAAATAAAGCAGGAAAGCAATGATCTCCCGACCACTTTTGCATGAAATAAGTTTGAAAATCGCACATTTGCGAGGGTGGGATTTCAATCAAAACAAGTTTCGTGATCTGAAACGTGGTTTATTATCAACCGCGCGGGAACTTGGTATCGATGAAAACCCGGCTGACATTGAAAAATGGCTTAAAACCAGCACGTGGTCGAAAAAAGAGTTGGATATCCTAACGACCCATCTAACTGTTGGGGAGACCTATTTTTTTAGGGAAAAAGCCCTTCTGGAGGTTTTCCAAAAACAGATTTTGGCGGAATTTATCCGGGAAAGAATACAAAAAAATCAAACGCTTAGAATATGGAGTGCCGGGTGCTGCTCGGGAGAAGAGCCTTATTCTCTGGCTATCTTACTCCGTGAGTCTCTTCCGGATATTAAGAATTGGAAAGTTACCATTCTTGCAACGGATATAAACCAGGTTTTTTTAACCAAAGCAAAAAGCGGAATTTACACCTCCTGGTCATTTCGCGAGACTCCTCCATCCATAAAAAACCGGTATTTCACTCCCAACGGAAACACCTGGCATATCAATCCGGAGATCAAGGAAATGGTCACGTTTGCCCTGCTTAACCTGGCTGATGGCCAATACCCATCGGCTATTACCGATACCCAGAATATGGATATCATATTCTGCCGCAACGTTTTAATGTATTTCACACCCGTACAAATCCGTTTGGTTGCAAAACGGTTTTATCAATCTCTTTTGGAAAAAGGTTGGCTTATTACCAGCGCTGTTGAGTTGAATGACGATTATTTTGGAGACTTTAATGCGATTAAGTTTGGGAACAATGTAGTATATCGGAAAACTCCGAAAACTGATCCACAACAACCGGGTTCCATACCTATTAAGAAAGAAACTCCCCTTATTAAGACAAAAGCCAAATCACAAAAACGACCGGTTCTTCCGGATAAAAACGAGCATCCTGTTCCCGAAAAAGAAGCCGAACTTCTTTTACAACAGGGAAAATATGAGAAATGTGCTTTGGCTTGCGAATCCATTTTAAAAATTGAACCGGAAAATCACGCCATTTTGATGATGCTGGTTCGGTCAAAGGCGAATTTAGGATTGTTGAAAGATGCCAGGAATTGGATTGAACAGCTATTGAAACACCCCAAGGTGAATGCAGATCACTTCTATTTATATGCAAACATTTTGTTGGAGGGAAATGAATTGGAATTGGCAGAATCCATTTTAAAAAGGGCTCTGTATCTGGATCCCAATCATTTGATGTCGCATTTTTTATTGGGGAATCTGGCTGTAAAGGCCAACAATATTCGCATGGCGAAGAAACATTTTCAAAATGTTAATGAGCTTCTGGCTCATTTTGAAGAAGAAGAGATGGTGCCTGGATCGGATGGGTTGACGGCAGGTAGAATTCAAAAACTAATATCCAAATTAACATGATCTGAACATGCGGAAGAATGATCAGGAAATACTACAAGAACGGGCACAAAAGATTTCGGGGCTGAGGACAGAGAAGGAATTGATAGAAGAAACCATACTGGCGGTTGAATTTTTACTTCTTCCTGAAACCTATGCAATAGATAGCGCCTTTGTATCGGAAGTTTTGCCTTTACGAAATTTAACTGTCATTCCGGGGACCCCTCCATTTATTATCGGAGTCATCAATGTTCGCGGGAAAATCATTTCGGTTGTCAACTTTAAAAATTTATTTAACCTTAAGGAAAAAGGGGTATCTGCACTGAATAAAATTATTATTGTTAAACACCAACAAATGGAATTCGGTATTTTAACCGATGAAATCACTGGGACGAAGCAACTGGATATGAACTCATTGAGTAGCCCTCCTGCTACGCTTCATGGTGCAGGAGTCGATTATATTCAGGGAATTACTCCTCAGGGAATTATTGTATTAAATGCCATGTATATTCTTACGGGAAATGCGATCATTGTTAATCAAAAATAAAACCATTCTAAGGGAGGAAATAAAATGAAATTATCATTCGGGATAAATACACGCTCAAAACTGCTGGTTGGATTTTGTTCGATTCTGCTGGCGATCATTGCAATTATTCTTGTGACGATATGGGGGATCAAAAAAGTTAAAACTTCGCAGGCCGACATGATTAAAGCCTTCAAAGTGACCGAAGAAATAACCCAGATACGTTCAGATGAAAACAGGCTAAGGGCATTGATGTTTAAAATAACCCTGGATAATGATCCAAAAGAAAAGAAGGAAGATGAATTATTGATCATGCAAAAACTCGAATCGGTAGATACCAGATTGGATACCATTGATCAATTACTCGTTGAATGGCCTGATGATCGGGCCAAATTTACCAAGATAAAGAATATCCTGAAATTATTCAAGGAAAGCAGGATTGAGCAAATAGATCTTGTTCATCAGGGAAAGGATAAAGAAGCTCTTTCCATTGCGCTATCGGTCCAAAATCCAGTTTATGAAAATATTCGCCTGCAAATAATTGACCTTGAAAAAGCGATACAACGACATACCGATCAATTTTCCGACCAGAATAAAGCCAGTGAGAATCTGGTCATTGCTATTTTACTTATAATGGGTGTCATCATTATTTCGATTGCATTAATATACGTGTTCTTAGTGTTTCGTTTTATTCGGAAAATAACGAATGATATCAGAACCGGGGTGAATGTTCTGGGAACCTCTACGGCTGAGATTCTGACGACGGTTACCGAAGTTTCAACGGGGGCCACTGAAACGGCTGCTGCGGTATCGGAAACCACGACCACCATTGAAGAGATCAGGCAAACAGCCATGGTAGCAACTCAAAAGGCTCAAGCTGTTCTGGAAAGTTCTCAACGTGCGTCTGAGGCTGCAGAGAATGGAAAGGAATCGGTTCAGCAAACCATCGAAGGGATGAACCGCATCAACCAACAAATGACCCTGATCGCTGAAAGTGTAGTGAAACTTTCTGAGCAGAATAGGTCCATCGGTGAAATTACCTCATCGGTAAATGATTTTGCCAACCAGTCAAATCTGCTGGCTGTGAATGCTGCCATCGAAGCGGCTAAAGCAGGAGAGCATGGACGAGGATTTGCCGTTGTTGCCCAGGAAATACGAAGCCTGGCAGAACAGTCGAAACAGGCCACCAACCAGGTAAAGGAAATTCTTTCTGAGATACAAAAAGCCGTTAATCAAGCGGTAATGGCTACAGAACAAGGATCCAAAGCGGTGGAAAACGGCAATAAACTGGCTTTACAAAGCGGTGAAATGATTGATATTTTAGCCGATAGTGTTAATACAGCCGTTCAATCGATTGTGCAGATATCCACGTCAAGCCAACAGCAGGTAGCTGGTATGGATCAGATTGTGCCGGCTATGGAAAACATCAAACAAGCCAGCGAACAGAACGTGCTGGGTACGAAACAAACGCAAAATGCTGCCCAAAGTTTAAATGATTTGGGTCAGAATTTGAAAGCCATCCTTGACAAGTACAACATCTGAAGACAGATATGGATAAAAAACAAGAAGCGTTTCTTCTCGAATTACTCAACGACTTTAAAATTGAGGCATCCGAGCATCATCAGGCCATCATCAATGGTTTGATAGCGTTGGAGAAGAATCCTCTTCTTCCGGTTGCTCAGCCATTGATTGAAACTACTTTCAGGGAAATACATAGCTTGAAGGGAGCAGCCAGGGCAGTCAACCAGTTGGAAATTGAAAGATTATGCCAAACCATGGAGAGCGTTTTTCATAAAGTGAAAGATGGAGTGCTCCCCCTTTCTTCAGCCCATTTCGATATCCTGTATCAGGCAACAGATATGTTGGACGTAATGCTCCGGGAAGTTGAAAATAAGGAGAAAAGCATCACCGCCAACATGTTATCGCAAATGATGAAGCGGTTGGAAATGATTATAATGGGGAAAATGTCACCACAACCCATGGACTTTCCAACACCCCCACCCCCTCCCAACAGGGAACAAAAAATGCCGGAAATTGTTTCTGAACAGGTCCCGGTTACACTCCCTATTTCTGAGCCGAAAGAAATTCAATACGCCTCAAAAGATACCGTAAGGATAACTACTGCAAAACTGGGGACCTTGTTACGTGAAGCGGAAGAGTTTATTTCAGTAAAAGCAACACTTGGATATTACATCCGGGAGATTCAGAAGCAACAAAATCAGAAGATTTCTGCAATCTTACGGGAAATGGATCAATTTCACCGGTCCGTGTCACGCATGATTGATGATCTGTTGCTGGATATAAAAACCACGTTACTATATCCGTTCTCAACACTCCTGGAGATTGTCCCCAAAATTGTCCGCGATCTTGGCAAGGAATATAATAAAGAGATTAATCTGATCATTCAGGGAGGCGAGATTGAAATTGACCGTCGGATTTTAGAGGAACTCAAAGATCCAATGATCCATCTTATCCGGAATTGTATCGACCATGGTATTGAAACACAGCAAGTAAGGAAAAAAGCAGGAAAATCTTCTGCTGGGATTCTTGAGATAAAGATCAGGCAGGAATCGGGGAATCATGTTGTTTTATCCATTCATGATGACGGTGCCGGGATTGACCGGGAAAAAGTGGTCCAATCTGCCATCAAAATGGGAATTTTACGCAAAGAGGCAGCAGAAAAAATGACCGACAGGGAGGTAAACGGATTAATCTTCCGATCGGGAATTTCAACGAGTCCGTTTATTACTGATATTTCAGGCCGTGGGCTTGGAATGGCCATCGTGGGTGAAAAAGTAGCGAAATTGGGGGGAAATATTGCCATCGTCTCTGTCCCCGGACAAGGTACTACCTTTTTAATCACACTTCCGGTTACAATCTCAAATTTCAGAGGAATTCTGGTCAAGGTGAATGAGTCCTTTTTTATTATTCCGACAACCGGGGTTGAGCGGGCGATCAGGATCAGTAAAAATGAAATCCAGACGGTAGAATCAAAACAAATACTTCTGTTAAACAATGAAAGTGTTGCACTGGTAAAACTTGGCGATGTGCTGGGAATTCCATCACGGAAAGGAAAGAAAAACGAAGAGATACCATTACAGGTTTTGATCCTTTCCATGGGGCAGAAACGGATTGGATTTATTATCGATGAAGTTCATGGGGAACAGGAGGGAATGATAAAAGACATGGGGCCACAGTTGGTACATGTCAAAAATATCACAGGAGTCACCCTGCTTGGCAACGGCCAGGTGATCCCGATTCTTAATATTGATGAACTCATGGAATCAGCAACCCGTATTTCAATTGTTCAGCCGGCAGAAGAAATATCAGGTGAAGAAGAAGCAATAGAACACCATCAAAAATATATATTGGTTGCCGAAGATTCGATCACCTTGCGATTACTGCTTAAAAATATCATTGAGTCGGACGGATATCTTGTGAAGACTGCTATTGACGGAATGGATGCGTTTCAGTTGCTGAAAAATGAAGTTTTCGATCTGGTTGTTTCTGATGTAGAAATGCCCAGAATGAATGGGTTCGAGCTAACGGCTAAAATCAGAAAAGATAAGACCCTGACTGAAACGCCTGTTATTCTTGTAACAGCGCTTGATACAGCCGAAGACCGTCAGCGTGGCATGGAATCAGGAGCCAATGCGTATATTGTGAAAGGTAGTTTTGAACAAAGTAATTTATTGGAAACCATACACCGATTGATATAACAGATAATATGCCTGAGACACAAAAAATCAGGGTATTGATTGTTGAGGATTCGCTGGTTAACCAACGATTACTCAAAAGCCTGCTTGCGGAGGATCCTGCTTTTGAGGTGATCGGGATTGTCAACAACGGGGAGAAAGCGGTAGAATTCATTGCCCGGAACAAACCCGATGTTGTCAGTATGGATATTTATATGCCGGTAATGGATGGTGTGGAGGCGACCCGAAAGATTATGCAGTTAACCCCAGTCCCGATTGTGATCGTAAGTGGCTTTTATAATGTGTCGGAGGTAAGCATGTCATTTAGTATCCTGGAAGCGGGAGCGCTGACAATACTTCCGAGGCCTTATGGTCCGGGGCATACTCTCTTTGATCAAACAGCCAGAAATTACAGAAATACGTTGAAAATGATGGCAGGGGTAGAGGTGAAAATGATACCGCGGGAAACTTCCAATACCTCAGGTGCAAATTCTTCTTCTGCCTTTTCTTCTTGTGTTAAAATCATTGCAATCGGAGCTTCCGCCGGAGGGCCGCAGGCCATTCAATATATTCTTGAAAATCTTCCCGCTTCCATCCCGGTTCCCGTATTGATCGTTCAGCATATTGATGTGAACTTTGCCGAAGGGTATTGTAATTGGCTGGACCTGACATCAAAATTGCCAGTTCATATTGCCCGTCATAATGAGTTGATGCTTCCCGGGCATGCTTATCTTCCTCCCGGAGATCATCATTTGGGAGTACTTAAACCGAATGTTATTGCTGTTACTCAATCTCTTCCGGAAAAAGGACTCAGACCTGCAGTAAGCTATCTCTTCAGATCAGTCAACACAGTTTATGGGAAAAACTCCATTGGAATTTTATTATCAGGAATGGGAACTGATGGGGCGGCTGAATTAAAAATGCTTCGTGAAAGCGGGGCATACACCATTGCCCAGGATGAAGGCAGTTCGCTTGTGCATGGGATGCCGGGTGAAGCAATCAAAATGGGAGGTGCATCCTGCATTTTGCCCCCCGAGGGAATTGTAAAAGAAATTGTTAAATTATTTCAAAATAATAGATAAACATGTCAACATCTTATCGGATATCCTTAGGAAAAGGTTACATAATGGCCGTTGAAGACTCTCTGGTACAAGCCAAAAAGCTTCAGCATTTTTTTGATGAGAATGAAATCAATTCATTATTTTTTACCAATGCCAAAGATGCCTTAGCCGCTGCTATTGACCGGCACCCGGTTTTAATTATCAGTGATATTGTAATGCCTGGAATGGATGGTTATGAGTTTTGTACAAAAATAAAAACAGATCCTTTATTGAAAGATATCCCAGTAATTTTACTGACCTCTCTGAGGGATCCACTTGACATCATAAAGGGACTTCAGGCCGGCGCTGATAATTTTATCACAAAGCCTTATGAGGAGGAATACCTATTATCGCGAATCCATTATCTTTTGGCAAACAGTGACATCAAAAGAGCCAATAATGTTCCGGAAATTGTGATCGAAATCATGTTTCGCGGAAACAAGTATACCATCAACTCGGAGAAAAAACAAATTTTAGACCTGTTGCTTTCGGTTTATGAAGCGGCCATCCAAAGAAACGACCAGTTGATTTCAACCCAGGCGGAACTCCAGGCTTCCAACGAAAATCTTATTTCAGCGAACCAAGAACTGGAATCTTTTTCATACACCGTATCGCATGATCTTCGATCGCCATTGAATGTGATCAGTGGTTATACACAAATTCTTCAATCGGAATATTCTAATTCTCTGGATGAAGAAGCCCGGGAGTTTCTTGACCGGATTTTACAAGCCACTTTTTCGATGGCTCATCTCATCGACGACCTGCTTCAATTTTCCAGGTCAGCCAGATCTGAAATAAAAACAGAGCATATCAATCTCAGTGCCTTGGCGAACAAGGTTATTCATGATATTAAACAGCGGGAACCTGACCGGAAAATCAACCTTTTTATTCAGGAAGGATTGGAAATTGATGCCGACGCTGCATTGATGCACGTTGTTCTCGATAATTTATTGGGGAATGCCTGGAAATACACCAGTAAAACAGCATCTCCCGAGATTTCGTTTGGACAAATGGAAACAGCCAGCAAGAAGTTTTTTTATGTCCGGGATAATGGTGCCGGATTTGATATGTCTAAGGCGGATAAACTTTTTAATCCATTTCAGCGCTTTCATTCAAACCAGGAATTCCAGGGAACCGGAGTAGGGCTGGCTACTGTGCGTCGGATCATCGAACGACATGGTGGGCGTATCTGGGCGGAATCGCGACCTGGGAATGGTGCTGTTTTCTATTTCTCCATATAATCAATCGGGGATACGCTCCTGTCCGGATAATAAAAAATGCGATCCTGCCGTTTTATTCTAATGGGTTATAATAACAATGACTTGTTTATAAACTTACTGTCTCGTTTGTAAAATGAACTTGACGTTGCTTTATATTTGCTTACGGCTATAAGCGAATTCTACATGAGAAAACTTTTATTCCTATTTTTTCCCCTCTTTCCCATTTTATTTTCCCCTCCTGCTGTCGCACAAACCCAGGGTGTGTTAGGCAGACGTTTTTTTAGCAATTGGTCGGTTGGCATTGGTGGCGGACCGAATATCTTTTTTGGCGATCTGAAGGTCAATAAATTCTGGCCAGCCAGCGAAAACATGAATGAATGGCGCTATGCCGGGACCTTTAACCTGACACGGCAATTGAGTCATGTTTTTGCGCTTCGTGGCCAGGTTCTGTATGGTGAAATTTCAGGGACCAAACGACAATATAAAAGCGGTGGCTCCTGCAATCAATATTTTGAAGGAAATATACTCGAATATAACCTGAATACAACGATCAATTTCAGCAATCTTTTTTTCCGATATAAATCACAACGTAAATTTTTTATTTATGGGACACTGGGAGTTGGTTTCTCCAATTGGATCACCAAAAAGAAAGATCTCCTGACTAATAAACAAATCGGCGGGAGTGGAAGTGAGGGAAACTGGACCACCGAAGTTGTGATACCTGCCGGATTGGGAGCTTATGTAAATATAGGAGATAAAGTGAATCTGGGCATTGAATGGACAGTGCGTGGAGTCAATTCCGACAAGCTTGATGCTACTGAAGGTGGATTCAAATATGATATGTATTCTTTGCTTGCCCTTACGCTGACCTACAATTTCAACAAGCCCAACCTGGGTAATTTATCGGCAGCCAATGTAGGCCGTACCTCAGGCCCTATTCCATCACAATTTCAGCCTCCGGCACCAAAACCGATCCAGAAACCTGAAAATGGCCCTACTCCCAGGCTTCATTTTCCCCAGCGGGATTCTGTTACCGCGAAGGAAGTTCCATTGCCGCCCCCCGACTCGTCGGATTTCCCGGAAGCCACGGTGGATTCAGCATGGATGGATGGACCTGTACAACCGGGGATAAGCTATCGGGTACAAATATTTGCATTCAGGAGTAACACTTTTTCCGCCACCGATATTCGAAAAAAATTCAAACTCAAACAAACGGTTTATAAAGAATTTTCCGAAGGATGGTACCGCTATACGCTGGGTTCATTTAAATCGCTGAAGGCTGCCCAGTCACTCCAACGCCAGGTGAAATCACAGAAGGGTATCCATGATGCCTTTGTTGCCCGTTATAAAGACGGAAAACGTATCCCAACCCGCCCCTGAAACGAAAATCACCATGGTCCAAGCACGTTCTTTTTACCTTAGATTGGTGGTGTATTCCTGGACAGTGGTTTGTTCCCTACAACCTTTGTCGGCTCAGCCGGATCTTAATTTTAAACAATCGGCCATCACCCACCTCAGAAAAGGGGAATTCATCGAAGCTCTGGAAAATCTGAACCTTGCCATTCAGAAAGATCCGACCCAGGCAGAATTATACTATTTGCGCGGATATACCAAATCTTCTCTGGAGGATTATCTCGGAGCAGAGCAGGACTTCACCCGCTCCATCGATTTATCCCCCTATCTTGCCGATGTCTTTACCAGCCGTGCCATTGCCCGAAGCCAGTTGTCGAATTTTACGGGCGCGATGGAAGACTTTTCCCGGGCACTGGAAATGGACACTGCCAATCCTGAAATATATCTGAACCGTGCCCGTACCAACTTGTTTCTGAAAAAATATTACTCTTCCATCATTGATTGTAATAAGGCAATTCAATTAAAATTTCCCGGAGAAATCGTGTATATCATCCGGGCTTCTGCCGAGCAAAACATTAAAAGATATTCCGGAGCCATTGATGATCTCAACAAAGCTTTGAAGATAAATCCTGCGAGCGCGGCCTGCTTATCTCAACGAGGGCTCGTATGGCTCGACATGAATGAGGTTGATTCAGCACTCCTTGATTTCAACCGGGCTGTTGCGATTGACTCAAACAATACATTTGCTATTTTCAACCTGGCCCTGGCCTGTACAAAAAAATCGGATTTTCATTGTGCCCTCACCCACCTCGACAAAGTGATCCGGCTGTCGCCCTATAACGCTTATGCATATTACAACCGGGCTATTGTATTGATTAACCTGGATGATAAAAAAGGTGCGATTCGTGATTTTACACTCGTTAGCAAACTGGAACCCCGCAATATCATCAGCTATTATTATCGGAGTAAGCTCAAGGCCGACCTTCATGATTACCAGGGGGCTTTGGAAGATCTGGATAAAACCATTGGACTTTTACCCGATTTTGCCGATGCCTATTATGAAAGATATGAGATCAAGATCCGGCTCAAAGACAGGCAGGGAGCAAAAGAAGACTATACGATGGCGTTGCGACTGGGTGAAAGAAACCGTGTTCATCCCGATAGCCTGGCGTTGGGAAATAAAGATTATTTGCAAGGGTTGACTAAACTGAGCGGTGATTTTGAAGAGATGAATACGCAAACCGGAAAGCTTCAGAATCAGCGGGTAGATGTTCAGTTGATTCCCCTGTTTCATCTCTTTCAGGGCCGGTCTGATTTCGACAAATTGCGGCTCTATGATGCCTATCAGAAACCCTTTTATCATTCTCATATCGTCACACTGACCAATCATCCTGAAATAATCAATGATTCCCTATGCCGGCAGGAAGTGATCGGCTTGACCCGGCTGATTGATTCGGTGCCTTCGAATGCGGAAAACTATTATCACCGAGCGGTTTCAAATGGCGCTTTGCGAAACTTCAACAACTCATTAGCGGATTTTCAATCGGCTATTCAAAACGATAGTAATTTCGTGTTGTTCTATTTCGGTCGTGCCAATATTCGCTATGAATTGATCCAGGTGATTATTTCGCAGGAGGAGCAAAAAAATGAAATTACCATAGGATGGGGTACTCCTAAAGCAAACACTCCCGTGCATAGCGGGCAGATGGAACACACCTACGATGCGGTGATCGCTGATTATGATGCAGCTTTAAAACGAGATCCGGAATTCCCGTTTGCACATTACAACCGGGGGTTTGTCAACAGTACCATGGGAAATTATCTGGCTGCAGTGGAAGATTTCACGAAAGCTATTCAATTCCGGCCAAATTTTGCAGAAGCTTATTACAACCGTGGTTTGATCTATCTTCTTTTGAATGAAAACCGAAAAGGATGTGAAGACCTGAGTCGTGCCGGCGAATTGGGTATTTCGGAAGCCTATAAAGTGATGAAGCGGTACTGTTATAAATGATCGGAACAGATGTTCATATTTCTGTACCGTACAGCATTGTCGAGTGCATCGAGAATTTCACGGGTAAATCCGGCTGGTGGATCGGAGGGAAGGGTTCCCAGACAGGCAATTCCTGTTTCCGGAATTTGGTTGAGTGCCCGTTCGCATAAATTTTTCACCAGTTCTTCCTGAAAATGATCGTAAGTCTCAAATGAAGTCCCGACCCGGTCGTTATAATCAACCATGGCAGAAATGACAGTATTGAGAAGGTGTTCCTTATTGTTGGTACGGGGACGAATATGATACCAGGCCGTATTAAAGATCGAAGCAGCTTCCTCCCGGATTTTTTCAGCCACTGGGATCGGGGTGTCGTCGATTCGGATTTTCTCCGGATTTTCACGCTCCCATTGAGCATATTCCCGGGCTAATTTGGCATCATGAAGTGAACGTTGATAATCGACCAGGTAACAGGTATAGATATAAATGATCTTAGGTAGCAAATACATTCCTTTTCTTGCTGCTTTACTGATGATGGTAAAAAATGCTTTCCGGTGTTCTTTTCCAATATCAAAAAGGTAAAAGGTGATCACCCGGAATAACATCTTCCTAAGTCTCCACAAATCGTGCAATCCGGGATCTTTGATTTTGGGTTTATAAGTGATGTCGCGGATAAAAGCCAAAGCCCGTTGTTTGAATTTTTCCGGGAGGTAGATGTCTTCCCAATAGTCGGCCAATCCTTCAAAAAGCTCAACCCGGGACAATTGTTTCGGAATGATATTGGTCACAATGTCAAGCTTATCGCTGATCTCTTCCATGTCAGTAAAAATGATTCTCCCTTTCCGCTTCATATCGTACCACATTTTGGTTCCATAAGGAGCGGCCAGGGGATGGCACAAGTGGTGGACGATATTGGCTTCAGCAATAAAACCGGCAGTACGTGAAAACACCTCCTGGTCGTCGGAATCGGCTCCAATAATCATGTGAGCGAGTACGATAATGCCATACGATTGAATTTTTTTAACGGCTTCGCTGATTGAGACCCGAAGGTTTTGTTGCTTGTTCAGATCTTTCAGGGATGCTTCGCTTACCGATTCAATCCCGATCATGACAGCCTGGAAATTACAATCGGCCAGCAAAGTCAGCAGTTCTTCATCGGTAGCAATTGTGATATCAATCTGGGTCAGGAATTCGATGGGTGTTCGAAAAGAGTTGTTCAGTGGGATCAGTTCTTTCAGGAGTGCTTTTGTATATTTTTTATCACCGGCAAAATTGTCATCGGCAATGAAGATCATTTTTGTTTTTAATGTACTTAATCTCTTTACCTCTTCCAGAACCTGCGGGATGGTTTTACTCCGCGGTTTTCGTCCGTATGTATAGATAACATCGCAGAAACTGCAATCGAATGGGCATCCCCGGGTAGTTTGAACCAGTGCTGCCGTATACCCGGGCAAGTCATCGCGTAAGAGTTCCCATCGAGGGGCCGGAGTTTTAGTCATATCGGGCTTGGCGACATTTTTATAAACCGGAAGGTATTTTCCGGTTTTTATATCTTCCAAAAAACGGGGCCAGGTTTCTTCGGCTTCACCATGAAAAACAACATCGATATTTTCAGGGTTTTTAGCAACCAGGTTTTCGACACCAATTCCCCCAACTACCACCAACGACTCAGGTTGGTGTTTTTTCGCAAACTGTGCCAGATAAAGAGAACGTTTAAGTTGGTTGGAGGTGATGGATATTCCGATAATATCATACGTATTTTTTTGGAGGATAGGATCTGCTGGCCCCCGTGAATATTCATCATGGATCTCCACCTGATGTTCTTCAGGAGTAAGGGCTGCCACAGCAGCTACCGCGTGGGGAGCAAATAACGTGTTGGCAAAGAGATAAGGAATTTCGCGGGTAATACGGCCATCAATATCTCTGGCGGTTCCCGGACTGACAAGTAGTATCTTCATAAGTGGGTGCTAAGATAAAAAATATTCCGAAATATTTTCTAAAATGCTAATTATAATAATCAGAAAATCAAACCACTATACTTTATATTTATATGGTTATGAGCATCATGCGTTAGGTTGTTTCAGATTAATTTTTAACTTTGCGTCGATATCTGTTAATAATTTCACATTATGAGTGCTGAAAGTTTGATTCTCTTTTTCATCGTAGGAGCATTTCTGGTGGGGTTTGCTGTCGTTTTCGCCCATTTTGTTGCTCCACACTCCACCAACCCGCAAAAATCCGAGCCTTACGAATGTGGTATCCCCACGGAGGGTGTTACTTGGTTGCAGTTTAACGTGGGATATTACCTTTTTGCCATCATCTTTTTGGTATTTGATGTTGAAAGTGTTTTCATTTTTCCATGGGCTGTTGTAATGAAAGAACTTGGTATGGTTGCTTTTGTTGAGATTCTCATCTTTTTTTTCGTACTCGGATTGGGGCTTTTATATGCCTGGAAGAAAGGAGCTTTGAAATGGGAATAAAAAGCATGAAGGAAGCTGACTTCCGCGATAATGACACCCTGGAACTTTTTAAACATTCGGGGGGGAATATTTTATTCACCACAATAGATGCCATTATGGACTGGGGGCGGGCGAACTCACTCTGGCCATTGACTTTTGCCACCAGTTGCTGTGCCATTGAGATGATGGCAGCAGCAGCTCCCCGTCATGACTTTTCCCGGTTTGGTATGGAAGTTTATCGTGCCAGCCCCCGGCAAGCAGATATGATCGTAGTTGCCGGTACTATTGTTAACAAAATGGCACCTGTGCTCAAGCGGTTATATGATCAGATGCCGGATCCGAAATATGTTATTGCAATGGGCGCATGTGCAGTTTCCGGTGGCCCGTTCTTTTATAATTCCTACCATGTTGTTCGCGGCGTTGACCACATCATTCCGGTGGATGTTTATGTCCCCGGCTGTCCAGTGCGTCCCGAAGCATTATTGTATGGTGTCATGCAACTTCAACGCAAGATAAAACTGGAGACCTTAACAAACCCGAGAAAAACAGAAAATTTACAATAGAATTTACCCCTCATGGATAATGCAACATTGAAGGAGCGTATATTAGAGCTTGTACCTAACGCTGAATATCAGGAAAACAAACAATTTCCGACCTTCATCATCCCCCCAGATAAAATGCACGATCTTGCCTTGAAACTGAAGCAGGAAGCGGATCTGGCTTTCGATTTTCTTTTCTGTCTCACAGCGGTCGACCGGATCGAATTTTTCGAAGTAGTCTATCACCTCGAATCAACCCAATTGAAACATCAATTGGAGCTTAAAGTACGAACTGCAAACCGTGAAAACGTAGCGGTGGATACCGTATGCGATGTTTGGAGAACGGCTGAATTCCATGAAAGGGAAGCCTACGATCTTATGGGAATAACCTTCAATAACCATCCTGACCTCCGCCGGATTTTCCTTGATGAGAACTGGAAAGGTCATCCCCTGCGTAAAGATTATGTGGATGAAGTTAATATCATAGAACGTTAAGGTATGAAAGAAGTCATCAACCCACCTGTCAGAAACATTGAGGACGAGGAATATCACATTAATATAGGGCCTCAGCACCCTTCCACCCATGGGGTACTCCGAATGGTTGTTTCGATTCAGGGAGAGACGGTTAAAAGTCTGAAACCTCATTGCGGATACATCCATCGTGGTATTGAAAAGATGTGTGAAAAAGACACCTATCAACAGATCATTCATCTTACCGACCGGATGGACTACCTTTCGGCACACATTAACAACCATGTAGTATGTTTACTTGTTGAAAGAGCGCTTGAAGTGGCTGTTCCGGAACGGGTGCAATACATCCGTACCATTGTCGATGAATTGACCCGTATTGCTTCTCACCAACTCTGGTGGGGCTGTTTCGGGATGGACATGGGCGGGCAAACCTGTTTACTATACGGAATGCGGGACCGTGAAAAAATCATGGATATTTTTGAGGAATCATTTGGTTCCCGTTTGCTTCATAGTTATTATACTCCGGGTGGATTGATGGGGGATATTCATCCCAATTTTCAGAAAAGGGTTAAAGAATTTATTACCTATTTCAGAAAAAAGATTCATGATTATGATAACATTCTCACCGGGAATGTCATCATGCAGGAAAGGACCAAAGGAGTTGGTATTCTTACCAAAGAAGAGGCGATCGATTATGGTGTTACCGGTCCTATCGGGCGTGCATCCGGTTTTTCCTGCGATGTTCGCAAATATCATCCCTATGGTGTTTATGATAAAGTTGATTTCAAAGAGATTCTGGGTACCCAAGGCGATACCTTTTCGCGATATATGATGAGGATGCATGAAATGCGCGAATCGATGAAGATCCTTGAGCAACTTATTGATAACATTCCTGCCGGCGATTATAGCGCCAAAATGAAAGCGGTTATCAAACTTCCTGCCGGTGAATATTATCAACGGGTGGAGGCTGCCCGTGGAGAACTGGGAGTTTATGTTGTGAGCGATGGCAATAAAACTCCGTATCGAATGAAATTCCGTTCTTCGAGTTTCTCAAACCTCAGTGCGCTTGACCACATGAGCCGTGGATTCAAGATCGCCGACCTGATCGCCATTGGCGGATCTCTCGATTATGTTATTCCCGATATTGACAGATAATAAAAACTTATCTATGGACTTTAGTATTTACGACTTCACGTCATTCAACCAGGGGATCGATAAATTCTTTTTCGAAAACCTGACTCCTTTCTGGGCAACTGTCGTGGAAATGACGATCATTGGGTTGGTCTTCCTGATCTTTTATGCACTGGTCGCTTTGTTCCTGATATATGCCGAACGTAAAGTTTGTGCTTTCATGCAGAACCGGGTCGGTCCCAACCGGGTTGGTCCTTACGGCTTCTTTCAACTCATAGCCGACTTTATCAAGCTGATGTTGAAAGAGGTAATTCCCATTAAAAATGCCGATAAATTTTTATTCAACCTGGCTCCTTTCATTGTGGTTATTGCCTCTTTTATGGCGATGGCCGCCATTCCTTTTGCTAAAGGACTTCATGCCGTCGATCTCGATATCGGTATTTTGTATGTAATTGCGGTATCGTCGATGGGTGTGATTGGAATTTTATTGGCTGGCTGGTCGAGCAACAACAAATATTCACTGATCGGTGCCATGCGGTCAGGAGCAATGATCGTAAGTTATGAACTTTCAGTTGGTCTTTCGCTGATTACCATTATCATTTTATCCGGAACGATGCAATTCTCCGCTATTGTTGAAGGGCAAGCCAATGGATGGTTCATTTTCAAAGGACATATTCCGGCTTTAATCGCTTTTGTGATCTTTTTGATTTCCAGTACGGCTGAAGCAAATCGCGGGCCGTTTGATCTGGCAGAGGCTGAATCGGAATTAACAGCCGGATTTCACACGGAATATTCAGGGATTAAATTCGCCCTTTTTTACATGTGTGAATATATGAACATGTTTATTGTGTCTTCTATCGCTGCTACAGTATTTTTAGGCGGTTGGATGCCCTTCCATATCGGCGGGTGTGATGGTTTTAATCACATCATGGATTTTATTCCGCCCTTTATCTGGTATCTTGGAAAGACTTTCTTCCTCGTCTGGGTGATGATGTGGTTCAAATGGACCTTTCCAAGGTTGCGAATTGACCAGGTATTGACACTTGAATGGAAATATTTATTACCCATCAACCTGGTCAATATCCTTTTTATGGCATTTATTGTATTAATGGGTTGGCATTTTTAGAAAACTATGAACAGCTTTTTCAAATATTTTACTGATATCTTCAACGGTGTAAAATCGCTCCTTAAGGGGATGAGTGTCACCGGAAGATACTTCTTCAGTCCCGGGTCGATCGTAACCCAGCAATATCCTGAGAACCGGAAGACACTGAAAATGTTCGACCGTTTCAAAGGTGAAGTGATCATGCCGCACAACGAGAAAAACCAGCATCATTGTACCGGCTGCGGAATTTGTGCAAACAATTGTCCGAACGGATCTATCGAGATCGTTCAGGATAAAATCGAGACCCCCGATGGGAAAAAGGAACGGATTATCGATAAACACATTTATCATTTATCGATGTGCACCTTTTGTGGTTTGTGCATCAAATCATGCCCTTCAAATGCCTTATCCTGGGGACAAGAGTTTGAACACGCGGTATTTGATCGTTCCAAGCTGACGAAAATTTTAAATAAACCCGGATCATCCATTATTAAAGATATTACAGAATGACGACCAATCAATTGATGTTTGTGATCTTTTCGGCAGTCATTATCATTTTTTCCATCCTGACTGTGACCAGCCGTCGAATCCTTCGAGCAGCCACCTATCTGCTTTTTGTACTGGTGGCTACTGCGGGTTTGTATTTTCTCCTGCAATTCAACTTCCTGGCTGCCATCCAGCTTACGCTGTATGTAGGCGGTATCGTGGTGCTGATCATTTTCTCTATATTGCTTACCAGCCATCTTGGCGATAAACTTGAAGCACCTGGCTGGAAAAAAACCGTTCCTGCTTTATTTGTTGCAGTATTCGGTGCCGTGATGTGTACCATTACCATTCTTCAATACAATTTCCCAATGGAAGTCATAACAGGCAGTGACCGGACCAAGATCAGGGAAATATCGTACAGCCTGGTCAGTACGGAAAAATTTGGATATGCCCTTCCCTTTGAAGTGATCAGTATTTTGCTGCTTGCCTCCATGATCGGCGCTATTATCCTGGCAAAAAAACGAAAAGATTAATGCATTTAAACTCCAAAAAATATGTTTGAAGGCGTTCCATTACAATGGTTTCTTGTTACCGGCACCATCATGTTCTTTGTCGGTATTTATGGATTTCTGGTCAGGAAAAACCTGATTACCATATTGATGTCTATCGAACTGATTTTAAACTCAGTCAATATCAATTTTGTAGCATTTAACAAGATCCTCTATCCCGGGCATTTGGAGGGGATGTTTTTCACCATTTTTGTTATTGCTGTTGCAGCGGCAGAAACCTCGGTGGCCATTGCCATCATTATCAACATATACCGCCGCATAGTTAACATTGATGTTGAGAAGATGAATGAAATGAAATATTAAATTGTAAATTTAAAATCTACAATCGTAAATCGTTAACTTATGATCGATTTCAGTTTCACCGCTTTAATCTTACTGATCCCGCTGTTTATGTTTGTGGTGCTGGGTCTGTTTGGTAACCGGTTCAAGCCCCTGGTCTCGGGAATTGCCGGTACGACCGGCCTCTTTGTGATGTGGGTCCTTTCACTGATCACCGCCTATATGTATTTCTTTGTCCTGGAAAAGGCTGTTGATGGCACTTTCCAGAAATTTCTGGCAGTGAACATGCGTTGGCTAACCCTTACCGATAAACTTCATATTGATATGGGAGTATTGCTTGATCCCATTTCAGTGATGATGCTCATCGTCATTACCACAGTATCATTCATGGCCAATCTTTATTCGATCGGATATATGAAAGGGGAGAAGGGATATATGCGTTTCTTTTCCTTTTTATCGCTTTTCAGTTTCTCTATGTTGGGATTAGTTGTTGCCACCAACATTTTCCAGATGTACATTTTTTGGGAACTGGTTGGAGTTTCATCTTATTTACTAATCGGATTTTATTACACGAAAGATGCAGCAGTTGCCGCTTCCAAAAAGGCCTTCATTGTGACGCGGTTTGCCGATCTCGGTTTTCTGATAGGAATTTTGATGCTGTCTTATCTTACGGGAACCTTTGATTTTATCACCCTTACAGGTCCTGATAGTCCTGCTTTTACCTCCGGACAAGGTGTCTGGTTTCTTGGGCTTTCTACGATGACCTGGTCGATGATCTTTATTTTCATGGGTGGGGCCGGAAAATCAGCCATGTTTCCACTTCATATCTGGTTACCCGATGCCATGGAGGGGCCTACGCCCGTTTCGGCGCTGATTCATGCAGCTACCATGGTTGTAGCCGGAGTTTATTTGGTTGCCCGGTTATTTCCCATTTATGTTTCAACTCCGGTAGCGCTTGATGTTGTTATGTATGTGGGAGCTTTCAGTTCCATCTTTGCGGCAATCATCGCCTGTACACAATATGATATAAAACGGGTATTGGCTTATTCCACCATGTCGCAAATCGGGATGATGATGTTTGCTCTTGGGATCTCGGGATATGGCGGGCACGAAGGATTGGGATACATGGCCTCCATGTTTCATCTTTTCAACCATGCGTTTTTCAAAGCCTTGCTCTTCCTTGGTGCCGGAGCTATCATCCATTCTGTTCATACCAATTATATGAATGAAATGGGAGGATTGTGGAAGCATTTGCCCATTACCCATATTACCTTTCTGATTGCTTGTTTGGCCATTGCCGGGATTCCACCTCTTTCGGGATTCTTTAGCAAAGATGAAATTCTTGCAGCAGGACTGGAAAAAAGCACCTTCCTGTATCTGGTTATGATGATCGTATCTGGATTGACTGCTTTTTATATGTTCCGGCTCTATTTCTCCATTTTCTGGGGCAAGCAAACCCAGTATGAACATACCCCGCATGAAGCCCCGAAAACCATGACCATTCCTTTGCTGTTTCTGGCAGTTGGTGCGCTTTTAACCGGGTTGATTCCCTTTTCAAACTTTGTTACTTCCGACCGGCTTCCCTTTGTGGCGCATCTCGAAATATGGGTGGCTATTCCTGCTGTTCTGATCGCCCTCGTGGGAATGGTCATTGCTACCTTGTTCTATCGTAAAGAAAACAATCTTCCCGAAAAGGTCTTCCTTGCTTTGGGCGGCTTTTCCAAAGCGGCTTACCATAAATTTTATATTGATGAGCTGTATCTCTTTATTACGAAAAAGATCATCTTTAACTATATCTCCCGTCCCATTGCCTGGTTTGATCGCCACATTGTAGATGGCACTATGAATGGGATCTCTTTTGTGACCAATGAAATATCCTTCCGTATCCGGAAGTTTCAATCTGGTCAACTCCAGCAATATGCACTGGTGTTTGTTTCCGGTGCCCTTTTCCTGGCTTTGATATTTATCTATTTATGGACCAATTAAAACTGTAGAAGATGAGTTTTCTTACGCTCTTTATAATTATACCATTACTTACGATAGTTGGTATTTTGCTTTGCAAAAATCACCTTCAGGTAAAATGGGTAGCTGTGGTGGGGATGAGTCTTCAGCTGATTACTGCCATTGTGTTGATTCTGGTTTTTTTAGCCGAACGTCGTGCCGGCAACATGGCCGAAGTGCTCTTCGTTCAGGATAATATATGGTACGAAACCCTGAATATTCATTTTTACATAGGAGTAGATGGTGTTTCAGTTGCCATGATCGGATTGACTGCCCTGGTAGTTTTTGCAGGGATTTTCGCCAGTTGGGACATTGTGGATTTGCCGCGTGAATTTTTCACCTCCTTAATTTTATTGGCTTCCGGAGTGTTCGGGTTCTTTATCTCACTCGACCTCTTCACAATGTTTTTATTTTATGAGCTGGCGGTGATCCCGATGTATTTGCTGATTGGTATTTGGGGAAGCGGCCCGCGCCATTACTCGGCAATGAAGTTGACCTTGATGCTCATGGGTGGTTCTGCTTTAATTCTCTTAGGGATGGTTGGGTTGTATGTAAATTCTGCTCCCGGTGGCGGCCCCCTCACTTTTAACTTAATTCAGATCTCAAAAATTCATATTTCCATCGAGTCACAGCGGTTTCTTTTCCCATTTCTCTTTGTTGGATTTGGGGTTTTAGGTGCGCTTTTTCCATTCCATACCTGGTCTCCCGATGGTCATGCTTCGGCACCTACCGCCGTCTCAATGCTTCATGCTGGCGTATTGATGAAATTAGGCGGATACGGTTGTTATCGTGTTGCCGTGTTTCTTCTCCCGGAAGCAGCCCATCAAATGGGATGGATATTCCTGATTTTGGCTACTATCGGTGTTATTTACGGGGCGTTTGGGGCACTCTGGCAGAAAGATCTTAAATACATCAATGCATATTCTTCTGTAAGCCATTGTTCCTTAGTACTCTTTGCCATTCTGATGTTTAATCAAACTGCTCTTACCGGAGCCATTATCCAGATGATTTCACATGGTATTATGACGGCCCTCTTTTTTGCTCTGATCGGAATGATTTATGGACGGACCCATACACGATATATTAATGAAATGGGTGGGCTCATGAAAGTGATGCCTTTTCTGGCCGTAGCGTATGTTATTGCTGGCCTTGCTTCCTTAGGATTGCCGGGCTTCAGCGGATTTGTTGCTGAAATGACCATTTTTGTCGGTGCTTTCCAGAATGCCGATGTATTTCATCGCGTATGTACCATCATCGCCGCTTCATCTATTGTGGTGACGGCTGTATATATACTTAGGGTAATCGGCATTTTGTTGTTGGGAAAAATCCGGAATCCGGCCTATGAACTCATCACCGATGCCAAATGGCATGATAAAATTAGTGTAGTTGCCCTTATTTTCGGGATAACACTTATTGGATTGGCCCCGTTGTGGCTTTCTGATATGATTTCCCAGGGGCTTGGGCCCATCATGCAAAAATTGCTGGCAGCTGCACCAATATTGAATTAATACCCCTCCTCCTGTTTTTCCTTCCTTCAAGGGGATGGGTTGCAGGGGGTGAGGTCAAATAATTAATATAAAAGTTCTGAACGATGCTGATCATGAGACATGAATTACTGCTGATAACCATTACAGTAATCTTATTGATTGTCGAAATTTTTCTGCCCAATACGCAGAAACATAAAATAATTCTTCCTGCCATTCTGTTGATGGCTGCTGTAACCCTTGTCGGGTTCATCCCCGGAACACCTGGCGTATTGTTTGGTGGAATGTATCAATCAACAGCCCTGACTATGATGCTCAAGAACATCTTGAATATCGGGGTGCTTATCATCTTTATCCAGTCGGTGGATTGGCTGAAACAGGATCAAAACAAAGAGAAGGTCAGTGAGTTTTTTATTTTGATTCTCTCCACCCTGATCGGGATGAATTATATGATCTCTTCCGGTGATTTTCTCATGTTTTATCTTGGACTGGAGTTAGCTACCATTCCTATTGCTGCGCTTGCTGCCTATGAACGGTACAAAGAAAAATCGGCTGAAGCCGGAGTAAAACTGATCTTTACTTCCGCGTTATCATCAGGGATATTGCTATATGGATTATCGATGATTTATGGGACTACAGGAACCATGTACTTTGCCGATGTAGCTCCTCTGATTACCGGGGCCCCCTTACAGGTGCTGGCTTTTATCTTTTTCTTTACGGGAATGGCTTTTAAAATTTCTCTGGTTCCTTTCCACTTATGGACTGCCGATGTTTATGAAGGGGCTCCGGTCAATGTTGCCTCTTATCTTTCGGTGATTTCCAAAGGAGCGGCCGTTTTTATCTTAACCATCATTCTTTATACCGTATTTGCCAAGATAGTAGTAATATGGAGTCAGATGCTTTACATCATTATCATCCTTACCATCACGGTGGGTAATCTCTTTGCCATGCGGCAGCAGAATCTTAAACGGTTCCTGGCTTTTTCTTCCATTGCCCAGGCAGGGTTTATCTTGTTGGGGATCATTGGTCAAAGCCAATTGGGGATGACCACAGCAATTTACTTTGTACTGGTTTATATTTTTTCCAATCTTGGTGCTTTCGGGGTAGTAGCAATTATATCCAACCGGACTGGGAAAGAGACCATCAACGATTACGATGGATTATACCGTACCAATCCAAAACTTAGTCTGGTAATGATGCTGGCTCTCTTTTCTTTGGCTGGCATTCCCCCGTTAGCAGGATTTTTCGGAAAATTCTTTCTCTTCACAGCCGCTGGCAAGCAGGGATATTTCATTCTGTTGTTGATTGCCTTGCTCAACACCATCATCTCCTTATATTATTATTTACTAGTGATCAAAGCAATGTTGCTTAATAGCAACGATCAGCCCATTGCCAAATTCAAGAGCGATTGTTATACCCGGTTGGGACTGGTTCTCTGTGTTGCAGGGATGGCCGTGATCGGATTTGCCAGTGTGATTTATGAGAATATATTTAATTTGAGTTTTGGAATATTTTAATCCTGTTTGTAATTATGTCACTGACACAAGGGAAACACAATATTACTGAAATCGAAGGTGTTCGCTGTTCCGTAGTCGAAACTGGAATCCAGCGCGATCGCGCCGATTTTTTAAAAGAGCTGCTTACTTTCAACGGATATGAGGTAAAGATGGAAGCCGAAAAAGCGAAAGATGGCAATCTTCTAAATTCTTTTATTATCGGAGTAACAGATATTATCTTCAATCCGGTAATCGTTGTATACGAAAAAAAACTTTTTCGTAAAGATGGAAAAATAGTTTCACCGGCCTATTGGAATCAATGGCCAGATCAAACAGAACTTCCCTATTGGCAAGTCCAACGATAAAACCAATGCAAAAATTTGCAAAGTATTTCTCCATATTGGTTGTCCTGCTGTACTTTTTCTTAGGTATTTATATCCTGGTTGGTACCCAGTTTCAGTATCTTACCCGTGAGATAAAAATTATTTTTGCCGTTTTTCTTTTTCTTTATGGAACCTATCGGCTGGCGCGCATCTGGACAAAAAACCGGGAAGATAATAGAGAATAGGTAAAAAATAGATCAAGACAATTATAATTTTTATAAATTTGTGTCGTTAGTATTATAAAGATACTGATATTTAATAAATAAGCTATGAATAAGCTACTTGGATTTTTTCTCCTGCTGTTTATTGTTGCCTGTAGCCCAGCCAATCAAAAGCAGGTTGATACTCCTACGAACGGAAGAATCAAGGTTGGAATCGATGAATCGTTCCGGTTATTCGCTGATGCTGAGATATATGCTTTTGAATCCATTTACAAACAGGCTTTCATTGATACCTTATACAAAAATGAAGCAGATGTGATCAATGATTTTTTGAATGATTCGGTTCCACTGATCATGGTCAGTCGGAAATTAACAGATGACCAGGTTAAATATCTCAATGATCGGCAATTTGTTCCAAAAACCACGCGGATTGCCCATGATGCCATCGCCCTGATCGTCAATAAAGAAAATCCGGATACGACCTTATTTTATCAAACAGTCAAAGAAATATTCGAAGGCAAGATCACTACCTGGAAACAAATCAACCCCAAATCAAAATTAACTGAACTGAAAGTAGTTTTTGATAATTTTAAGTCCTGTAACCCCCGTTATTTTAAGGAAAAATTTGCGATTAATAATTTTCCAGCTACCTGTTTCGCTGCCCAAAACAATGCCGAAGTGATCCGGTATGTAGAAAGCCACAAGAATGGTATCGGTATTGTGAGCGTCAACTGGATCAGCGACAAAGCCGATTCTGTGTCGAACAACTTTTTACAACGGATCAAAGTAGTGGGCATTGCTATTGAAGGCGATAACGATCCCAACACAAAATTTTACAAACCATATCAGGCTTACATTGCCGATCAATCCTATCCTTTTACGCGGGAAGTTTATTGTATAAACCGCCAGCCTTACACCGGGATGGCTTATGGTTTTTCTTCTTTTATTGCAGGGGAAAAAGGACAATTGATCGCTTTACATTCAGGTTTGGTACCTGCTACCATGCCCGTAAGAATTGTAGAAATAAAACATTAATCCGAAGGAGAACGCTATATGTCTAAATTTTCAAAACGAGGTAATGCGGTAGTGGCATTACTGCTCTTTTTCCCTTTTCTGGTGAATTTGGAAGCACAGGAAGTGAAAGATGCTATCAAACTAACCAAAAGTGAACAGTTTGCCGCCGCAAGTTCCATGTTTAAAAAACTGATTCAGCAAAATCCCAACGATGGTGATATTTACTATTATTTTGGTCGGAATTTACTGGATAAATATTACTCCGATACACTCAATGTTTCCTTCAAAGAGAAAACCGATTCAGCCCAGGCCATTTATAACATGGGGATCAAGCAAGATCCGTCGAACCCGATAAATTATATTGGATTGGGAGGATTATCACTGATTAAAAAAGATCTGCCGCAGGCTAAGACCTATTTCGCCAGTGCAATGGCTTTGATGCCTTCCAAAGCCAACAAGGCGATTAAAATGCTCCCTGCCCGGCAGGCTAAATTGTTGATACAAATAGCCGAATCGTATGTGAATGCCAATATCAATGATACGGCTGCTGTTTTTCTTTCATTACGCACTGCGGGAGATCTTGACAAAAATAATCCTGATCTTTATATTGTTCAGGGGGATGTTTATTTTAATCTTTTGAATGATGGTTCCAAAGCCATCACCAATTATAATATGGCTTCAGTTCTTGATCCTAAGTCACCCGAAGCCAAATTGCGAATCGGTTTACTTTGGCTTCGCGCCCGTCAGTACAACAATGCGTTGAACTATTATCAGGAAGTGGTGAAGATGGATTCAACTTTTGCCCCGGCATACCGCGAACTTGGCTCTCTTCTTTCCCGTGCTGGAAGACCTGAAGAAGCAAAGAAAAATTTCGCCAAATTTCTCGAACTTTCCCGCAATACTTCTGCCAGGAAGCAGTTTGTTAATATTCTGATCGACCTGAAAGATTATTCTGAAGCCATTGCCCAACTTAATGAGATCCAGAAAGTAGATCTTTCCGACAATGATGTTAACCGGGCTCTGGCCTATTCTTATTTTGAAATTCAGAAATATGACAGTGGTTTGGCATATTCGAGAAAATTTTTCAAGAATGCCACTCCTGAAAAAATTCGTTCTACCGACTATGTCTATTACGGCCGGCTTCTTTCAAAGCTGAAGATTGACTCTTTAGCTCCCGAACAGCTCCTGAAAGCATATTCGTTGGATACCGCTAAAGCGGATTTAATTTCAGAAGCAGCCCTTTCCTGGACACGGGTCAAAAAATATGATAAAGCCAGGGAGCTGTATGAAATGAAAATCAACCTGAAAAAAGGAGGGGCAATGGATTATTATAATCTTGGGAAGGTCTATTACAGCATGCAGGATTATACAAAGGCAGATACCAACCTGGCGATTTTTAACATGTTACAACCCGAATATGTTCAAGGATGGGTATGGCGGGCAAGAGCCAAGTCGAACCTCGACCCCGACAGCAAACAGGGGTTGGCTAAACCCATTTATGACATAATTCTTGAAAAGACGCGGGAGGATACTGCTAAATATAGCAAGGAACGGGTTGAGGCATTGTATTTCCTGGCATTTTACAACTTTTTGCAGTATAACCAAACCAAAAACAAAGAGTTTGCCATAAAGGCTGTTGAGTATGGGTCGCGGATCAATGCCATTGATCCCAAAGATGATAAAGCCGAAAAAGCAAAACAAATAATGGATGTATTAAAAGATAAGGTTAAATAGAACCTGTTGATTTCATTTAATTTTTTTTAACTTTGCTGGCTTTTTATAATTAAGAAATTCATATAAATCAAACATTATTTACTTTAAAACTTTTTAACGATGAGCAAGAAAAATAGCAAAGGCGGGTCACTGGGTGCCGCTTTACAGTCAACATTCACCGTGTTAGCGATCGTTTTAGCTTTCATCACAGGTTTCCTGGTATTTAAGTATATTTTTGGGAACCCGGTAAATTTTGAAGGCAATAACCCTGCCGGAATGCCCCTTCAAGGTAATTTATTAGGAACTATCTATAAAGGTGGTGTAATTGTTCCGGCCCTGATCGGACTCAATCTGCTGGTTATTATTTTTTCGATTGAAAGAGGTATTACGTTAGTGCGCGCCAAAGGAAAAGGAAGAATCAATGTCTTCGTAAAAACTTTGCAGAATTTTCTGGATGCCGACAAAATCGAAGATGCTGTGAACGCTTGTGACAAACAACGTGGTTCATTATCCAATGTAATGAAAGCCGGCCTTGTCCGTTATCGTTCATTACAACATGATTCCAATCTGGTGAAGGATCAGAAAATTTTGGCTCTTCAAAAAGAATTTGAAGAAGCTTCGGCTCTTGAACTCCCGATGCTTTCACGTAACCTGGTCATTCTTTCCACCATTGCATCAATCTCTGTGTTGACTGGTCTTATGGGAACAGTACTTGGGATGATCAAGGCCTTTGCAGCACTTGCTACCGCAGGTTCTCCTGATGCCCTTGCCCTTGCAACTGGTATTTCAGAAGCTCTTGTTAATACTGCATTTGGTATTTTCGGATCTCTTATGGCCATTGTAGCATACAACTTTTTCTCTACCCAGATTGATAACTTTACTTTCAAAATTGATGAAGCCGGTTTTAGCCTTGTTCAATCATTCGCAGCTGGTGCCAAGTAATTAAAAAAAGTAGAACGCTATGCCAAAAATTAAAGCTCCCGCAAGATCTCCGCACATAGACATGACACCTATGGTGGATTTGTTTTCCTTGCTGCTTACTTTTTTTATGTTAACCGCCACTTTTCGTCCACAGGAAGCTGCTCCGATCACAACTCCTTCATCGGTTTCGGAAAAGCAGGCCCCGGATAATGACCTCATGACAATTTTTATCTCTAAAGACGGGAAAGTATTCTTTAACATTGACAATGGGAAAGATACTTCCACCCACTTCAGGATGAAATTGCTTGAAAAAATTGGCGAACAGTATAAAATTACCTTTACCCCGAAAGAACTGGAAAAATTCGGTACGATGTCTTCATTCGGTATGCCTATCAAGGATATCAAATCCTGGCTGAACGAAGGAGATGCAAAAATACGCGAAAAGCTCCAGGTAGGTATTCCAATGGATTCAACTGATAATCAGCTTGCCTGGTGGGTTCGTTTGGCCCGTCTGACAAATGTCTCCGCTGAAGTTGCCCTCAAAGGGGATGCAGAAACCAATTATACTGTTGTGAAAAAAGTAATGGACTTGTTGCAGGATAACAAGGTAAATAAGTTTAATCTCGTTACCAATCTTTCAAAAGATGAGGTTTTATTGAAAGATGTACCAAAATAAGGTAATGTGCTATTAATCCCTAAAATTTAAATTGATATGGGCGAAATTATTCAAGAGGAAAAAGGGAAAAAGGGTGGAAAGCGTAAAGTAAAGAAACAAAGCACCCGCATCGATATGACCCCCATGGTCGACTTGATGTGTTTGCTCATTACTTTCTTCATGCTTACTACTGCTTTTAGCAAGGCCAAGGTTATGGTTATCACCATGCCTGAAAAAGATGTAAAAGATGAACCTAAAAACAAACCCCAAATTGCGGCAAACAGAACTTTAAACATTCTGCTTACTGGTGGGGATAAGGTTTATTTTTACCAGGGTCTTGCCGATCCTAAAAAACCGCCATTACCTGAACTGATTAAATCTGATTTTAGCAAAGACGGCATTCGCAAAGTGTTGTTATTGAGAAATAAAGAACTCTTTACTAAAATTGCTGAATATCGTGAGAAAAGATTAACAGGAAAAATGGTAGTGGCAGATACAACAGCCGATAACGCAATTAAGAATTTTAAAAAAGAGGACCGAAAAGGTCCAATTGTGCTGATCAAGGCTGACGATAAAACTAAGTACAAGGACATCGTTAATATCATCGATGAAATGGCCATCTGCAACATTGCAAGCTACGCTGTGGTAGATCTTTCACCCGTGGAGATTGAGATGTTAAAGAATGCTCCTAAATAATTCAAGATGATGTTTTTTAACACTTTAAAAACATAATTGTATGGCAATTGAAAAACAGCGTGTTGAGCCGCTGGTGGAAATTGTTTTCAAGAACAGAAACAAGGAGTATGGGTCGTATGTGCTTCGTAAAAAATACAAGAAACATATAATCATATCCTTGCTTATTGGACTTCTGATTCTTAGCGCCGCAGTTGGTTATCCCCTGATGAATGCTTATATCAACAAAAACAAAATGATCAGGGAACATGAAAAAGTTGTCGGCGTAACCTTGGAGAACCTTAAAGCGGAAGAAGCTCCTCCACCTCCTCCACCGCCTCCTCCTCCCGAAGCGCTCGTTGAAAAAGTAAGATTTACCGCGCCAGTAGTTGTGGAAGATACCACAATAGAAACTGGGCTGGTCTCTATGGATGATCTTAATAAAAAAGGCAATACGGAAGTTCCTACCGAAGATGTGGTGGTTGAAGTGAAAGAAGAAGGCCCCAAGGTGATCGAAACACCTGTACAGGCAGAAATATTCACAGTGGTTGAAGAACAACCCGGCTATCCTGGTGGAGATGAAGCACGCATTGGCTTCCTTAAACAAAATATCAAATATCCTGATGAAGCAAAAGAACTTGGTATTCAGGGTAAAGTATTTGTGACCTTTGTGGTGGAAGCCGATGGATCTATTACCGATGTCCGAGTTTTACGTGGAATCGGCGGTGGATGTGATGCCGAAGCCATCCGTGTGGTGAAATCAATGCCCCGATGGGTCCCCGGTAAACAACGTGGTGTCCCGGTACGGGTACAGTTCACCTTACCGATAAAGTTTACCTTACAGTAAATAATGATTCCTGATAAATCATTCAAAAAAATGAATGAAGAAGAGGCGGCAGAAATGTCGCCTCTTTTAATTTTTCGTATTCTTGCTGGGTTTTCCTAGATATTTCGACAACAATTCCAAAAACTGATTCTTATTAATCGGTTTAGAAATATAATCGTCGCATCCCACTGATTTGCTTTTTTCCCGATCAGTCGACATGGCGTAGGCCGTTTGTGAAATCACCGTTAATTCGGGTCTGATGGCCTTGATCTCTTTTGTCAATTCCCAGCCACTGGCATCGGGTAATCTGACATCGAGTAATACCAGGTCGAACGAATCAAGCTGGCCAAAATAATTCCGTAGTTCTTTTCCGTTGTATGCACAAACCAGTTCAGCCCCGGTTCTGCCCAAAATAATGGTCAGGAATTCCATGTTTGATGGTTCATCTTCTACCAACAGAATCTTTTTATCAGACCAATTATAGATTCCGTTTACCTGACGGACAGGAGAAGACGCTGGTTGGTCCTTTTCCTCTTGAAGGAGAGATTGTTTTTTAGAAAGTTGTGGTTGCGGATGTTGCTTCCCAAATGAACTGTCAGGAATGGCGGCATCCGGCAGAATAAAGGGCAAGGTAAAATAGAATGTACTTCCTTTCCCGGGTATGGATTCTACCCGGATATTGCCTCCCAATAAGGAAAGCGATCCTTTACAGATGGATAGCCCCAGACCGGTACCCCCATAAATGCGACTGTTATGTAGATCACCCTGGCGGAAATGTTCGAAGATAATTTGTTGGTTTTCCGAAGAAATACCGATTCCCGTATCGGTTACAAAACAGGTAAGCAAACCGTTTTCTGGTAATTGATACCCAAAACTGATCTCCCCGAAGTCGGTAAATTTGATGGCATTATCAATCAGGTTGAAAAAAACCTGCTTCAGAATATATGGATCGCTGAACAGAAGATCATTGCCTGAAAGAAGCGGTTTGTGTAATGTTAAACGAAGATGGGATTTATTTGCCCGATGCAATTTTTCGCGACTTACCATTTCGATTTCTTCTACCAGGAGATTTAGATTCACTTTACTGGTCATGATCGTAATATTTCCCGATTCGATCCTGGAGATTTCGAGGATATCATTTACCAGATGCAGCAAATCGTCAGAACGGGATTGAATAATATCACAATATCGTAATCGTAAATCAACGGAAAGAGTTGGATCGGAAAGCATCTCAGTAAAACCGACGATGGCATTCATCGGAGTTCGGATTTCATGCGACATATTAGCCAAAAACGCTGATTTGAGGCGGTCTGATTCCTGGGCTTTTTCTTTTGCCATGATCAGATCCTGCTCGGTTTGCTTTCGCTGAATAGACAAACTGATCTGGTCTGAGATAAATTCAAGAATCTCCATGTCTTTCTCTGAATATGCCTGGGGATTATCATAACTCTGGACCACAAAGGCACCAATTACCTTTCCATCCATGTGCATCGGGACCCCGAGCCAGCACATCGAAGGATTTCCAATAATTTTAATTATTCCAGAACGAACCAACTCCTTGCTTTCTTTCGGAGTAACTAAAATGGGCTTGTTCTGTTTAATGACGTAACCGGTCATGGACTCCGCCGCAGACCAGGAAGTCATTTCGTCTTTCTCATCTTGGGTATAAGGGGAAGAGAGCATCCCGGTCGTTTCATCAAAAAATGCCACAAAAAAGTTGGTGGTATCAACTAAGGTACCAAGTTCTTTCCGGATAATACCGATCAGTTCTTCTACATCCCTGGTCGTAACAATAGCATTGGAGATGTTGTATAACACCTGCTGTATTTTTTCGGCTTTTTTTCTTTCAGTGATTTCCTGGACCTGAAGCAAGTAGCCCATAAAATTTTCTTTTTCATGACCTTGAAGCGGGGTAATGACATACTCCATTTCTCCTTTTCCGGTTCTACTGGTGTTATATTGTTTTAATTTCCTGACCCGGTCAAAATCAAAGGCTATCTGATAACTGATTGTTTCACCCTGCCGCAATTTCTGCTTTAACTCTTCATTCAGACTGGTCCCCTCAAAAAGGTTGAATCCGGCAGAGCTGTCATCATGAATACCAAAGATTTCAAAGGAAGCCTTGTTTGCAGTTATCTGAAAGCCGTTGCTATCATATAATTCAATTCCAATGGGAGATCCCTCAAAAATGGTTCTGAATTTTTCTTCATTTTCTTTCAGTTTCTTTTCAATCTGTTTTTGCTGGGTAATGTCAAGTACTGCACCGTAAAGTCTGATGCCTCCAGGTGCCTGGAGGTCCTCCAGACATTCCATGTGGTTTATTATATAAAGAACATTTCCAGCTTTGGTAATGATACGGAACTGGCGGATATCGTTTTCTCTGATCTTCAGCTTTCTGAGAGGTTCTGTTGCGAATTCACGATCATCAGGATGGGTGATGAACATCCAGCACCCCTGTTTTTGTAATTCGGATTCCGTATATCCCGAAATGGTGAAAAAGGCATCGGTAATCCAATCTACCGTATATTTATTGTCATCGTTATATATGCAGGAATATGCAAATTCAGAGCTCATCCTGGCAATTGTCCGGTACCGTTCTTCACTCCTTTGTAATGCCTTATCTTTTTCTTTTAGGGTTGCTTCGGCCTGAATTTTTTCTTCTTTATTTTTTTTCTGTTCAAGAGCGTTAATAACAGCCGGCCCCAACCTGAGTAAATGTTCCTTGATCACATAATCAGAAGCGCCGGATTTCATACATAAAACGGCTGTTTCTTCATTCATTGATCCGGTGGCAATAATAACAGGAGTTAACGGTGCTTTTTTCAGCGTTATATTTAAAGCGGTTAAACCATTGAAACCTGGCATTTGGTAATCTGAAATAACTAAGTCGGGATTGAATTGTTCCAGTGCAATCAAAAAATCACCCTCAGTCTCCACTACTTTTATGGTGAATTTCGCCAGCACTTTTTTCAGTTCTCGTTCAACAAGCAATACATCGGTCGGGAGGTCCTCAACAATCAGTATCCGGTATTCAGAGTCCATATTAATTAATTGATTATCAAAATTAAATTAATTTGGCAAAGAAAAATAAAATTTCGCTCCATAATCGATCTCTCCTTCTGCCCATACTTCTCCGCCATGACGAACGATGATGCTTTGAACAATAGCCAGACCGACTCCCGTTCCAGAAAATTCATTGAGGCTATGAAGACGCTGAAAAACGCCAAATAGTTTATCTACATACCTCATATCAAAACCTGCTCCGTTATCCTGAATGCAATAGACGCATCGTTTCTCTTCCCGTTTGCAACGAACATTGATTTCGATTTGTTCCTTTTTGGAAGAAAATTTAATGGCATTAGAAAGAAGATTGATAAGAACCTGCCGCATCATATTCGGATCGCCTTTGGCAGTGCAGAGTTCGTTAATATTAAGGGTAATCTTAGCCCGCATTTCATTGTCTGTGATTTCATAATAAATGGAATTAACCAAGGTTTTCATATCTATCACTGATTTTTGTATTTCAGTTCGATTCAGCCTCGAAAAAGTCAGAAGATCTTCAATGAGTTGCCCCATTCGTCGCGTGTTTTCCCTGATTATTGAGCAGATTTTTTTTCCCTCATCATCAAGGCGGTCGTGGTATTCATTGATCAGGATGCTGGTAAAACCGTCGATACCACGCAATGGGGCCCGAAGGTCGTGTGAAACCGAATAGGAAAATGCTTCCAATTCTTTATTGGCAAAAAGGAGTTCAGCCGTACGTTCATTGACTTTCTTTTCAAGATTTGAATTGAGAAGATTTATCTCTTCCTCTGTTTTCTTCCGTTCGGTAATGTCATGCACGATGCTGATGATATGCGGAACATCCTGAAGGTTGATAATTTTAGTAGACATCAGTCCGGAGGCTTCTGTGCCGTTTTTTCGCACGAATTCGGCTTCAAAATTATTGCAGTAACTTTTTCCCTTGAGAGTTTCAACTAATTTTTCCCGGTCAGTAATATTTTTCCAAAGATCAATATCGTAGATTGATTTTCCGGAAATATCTTCCCGGGAATACCCGGTTAGGGCAGTAAAGCCTTCATTGATTTCCGCAATCAGGCCATCATTCATGCGGGTAATAATGGCTGCATCGGGACTGGTATTGAAAATTAATTGCAGTTCCCGTTTGGCCTCCGACATCTCGGCATACAATCGTTGATTTATCATGATGATAAAACCGAAAGTCCATGCGAGTCCGACAATGATCGCGTCGAAAAAGGGGAGGACATTGAATAGCGTGGGAGTAAAAAAAGTTCCGACAGAAGTCCCCAAACATATCATCAAGGTCCGATACAGAAAAACACTTCCATGAATCAGAAAAACAATCGCAATATAATTTAATACAGAAATACTGATTGAGCGGTTTTTATTATCGAATAGACAGAAAGCGGTAAGAAAAGATATAATTGTCAAGGCAGAACTGATAATTCCTCCGCGTACCTGAATATCATTTTTGATGAAAAAAAAGAAGAGTAACAAAGAAATAAAGATCCCCCCAAAAGGCAAAATTATCTTCAGATTCAAGTTTTTGCCGAAGAACCGACGTACGCCGAAATAAATGAAAATAGTTCCGGTGACGATAAATGAATTTTGAACAATGATAACGATCGGGAATAAGGATGGGACATCTCGCAGGAGCATTGCTGAAAACCCAATGATTTCGGCAATGCTCCACAATAGCCACCAGCCAATTCCCTGATAAGATTTATTAGTCTGGTACTGGTAAAAAAGTACCAACACCTGAATCAAATTTGTAAACCCAAGCATGATCACTATCGTACGGATGTCAATTCCCATAGATTTGTCTGGATTATGGCATTACTTAATGCTTGTTATGAAAGAATAATTATGATAAAGATAAATTATTTATATATACAAAAGACTAAATCATTTCTTATCATTGCACCTCGGTTGAACCAGAGGCCATTTTTTCTTTAAAATAAATCATATAAAAAAGAATGTTTCTGGTAAATCCTGATGGTTAAAACAAAATGATAATTTAGAATTTGTCCAAACGAAATTTTCATAACTTTGTACTGTGAATTAATTAACAAAGAAAGATGATCACACTTGGATTACAGGAAAAAAATACCTTACTGGCCGAAGTGAACAAACGAAGCGGAGCCAATGTGCTCGAGTGCTACCAGTGTGGTAAATGCGTTTCTACCTGTCCGGTATCGCAATACATGGATTTTCCTCCCAGGGAAATCATGCAACTTATAAAACTAGGGCAAAAGGAAACAGTATATATGGCCAATTCCACCTGGTTTTGTCTGACCTGTTCTGCATGTTCAGGTCGCTGCCCTCGCCAAATAGAGATTCCGGCAGTAATGGAAGCCATCCGGCATATCGCCATTGAAGAGAATTATGTGAACAATACCAAGAAGGTGAAATCGATCCGGAAATTCCACAATATTTTCCTCGATATGATCAAACTTTACGGTCGTAGTTATGAGCTTCGATTGATGGCCGAACATAATATCCGTACCCGCGATCTTTTCAAAGACATGAACCTGGCCCCGGTGGCGTTGCTCAAAGGGAAAATACCCCTATTGGTAAAACCAGTAAAGAGCATTAAGGCCATCCGCCGCATGTTCAAATTAGCTGACAAATTGGAAAAGAAGCATCAATAATCTGATTCCGACATGAAGAAATTAACTTATTTCCCGGGTTGTTCCGCACACGGTACCAGTGAAGAATTCGAAAAAACCGTGAGAATGGTCATGCAACGCCTGGGTGTCCAGCTGGAGGATATTCCCGACTGGAACTGTTGTGGTGCCACTTCAGCCCATACCATGAGTGAAAGTCTGGCGTATGCACTCCCTCTGCGCAACCTTGTGTTGGCAGAAAAACTTGATAATACTACCATGGCCATCCCCTGCGCTTCTTGTTATCAGCGTATGAAAGTGACCAAGATTCACATGGATGAAAATCCGGAATTAGCCAAAGAGATCAACTCCACCATCATTGAGGAAGGGACCTATCAGGGCAAGGTAGCTATCAAATCGATGCTTCAGTATTGCTACGAAGATGTCGGGCTGGAGGCCATTAAGGCCCAGGTTACCAAATCTCTGGCCGGAATGAAATTAGCCTGCTATTATGGTTGTCTTTTAACCCGTCCGAAAGCAGTAACCCAATTTGATTCACCCGAATACCCCATGTCGATGGATCATATTGTTGAAGCGTTGGGAGCCAAAGCTACCGATTTTGATTATAAAACCGAATGTTGTGGTGCTTCTTTCAGTATCTCCAACTCGGAAGTGGTGCTTACACTTACGAGCAAAATTCTGGAAATGGCCAAAGAGAGCGGCGCTCATGCCATTGTGGTAGCTTGTCCGCTTTGTCAGTCTAACCTCGATATGCGTCAACCGGGCGCAGAAAAACATTCGGGAAAGAAGTTTGATCTTCCGATCTTTTATTTCACGCAGCTGATGGCTCTTGCCTTCGGTATGCCTGAAAAAGACCTGATGTTCAATAAAAACATCATTCCTGTTGAAAAGGCTTTGGCTAACATCGGGAAAATTGAACCAGAACCTGAAAAAAGTAAAAAAACCAAAAAAGCTGTTGAAGCAGAAAGTGAGGTTGCATAATGGCCAGAGTAGGTGTTTTCGTTTGTTTTTGCGGTGCCAATATTGCCGATTTTGTCGATGTAAATCAAGTTGTTGAAGAAGTTAAGCGGATTAAAGAAGTCAAATTTGCCACAAACTATAAGTACATGTGTTCTGATCCGGGTCAGCAACAGATCCGGGATGCCATTATTCAGTACCGGCTTACTTCTGTTGTGGTGGCCGCCTGTTCACCGAGGATGCATGAAAAGACCTTCAGAAAAGCCCTTTTCGATGCAGGGATGAATCCATACCTGTTGGAAATAGCCAACATTCGCGAACATTCGTCGTGGGTACATCAAAAAGATAAGAAAGCAGCGACCGAAAAAGCCATCGACCTTGTACGGATGGCTGTGGCAAAATCAATTGCCAACGAGCAGCTGCATGAGATTTCGGTACCGGTGACCAAGCGGGCCCTTGTGATTGGTGGAGGTATTGCTGGAATTCAGGCTGCACTTGACATTGCCGACGCACGAATTCCCGTGGTACTGGTAGAGAAAAGTCCTTCTATCGGAGGGAAGATGGCACAGCTTGATGAAACTTTTCCAACGCTTGACTGTTCGCAGTGCATCCTTACGCCAAAAATGGTGGATGTGGCTTCTCATCCCTATATTGAACTTATTCCTTATGCTGAAGTGCTTGAACTCGAAGGTTTTGTTGGAAATTATAAAGCCAAGATCAAGAAAAAAGCTTCGTATGTTAACTTCAAGACCTGTACCGGTTGTGGTGCCTGCTGGCAGAAATGTCCGGTGAAGGTCCCCAACGAGTACAATATGGGCATCGACAAACGGAAAGCGATTTATACTCCTTTTCCACAGGCAGTACCCAACAAACCCGTAATCGATGCCGAACATTGCAACATGCTTACTAAGGGGAAGTGCGGAATTTGTGCCAAAGTATGCGAAAAAGGTTCTATCGACTATAAAATGCAAGATGAGATCATAGAACGGGAAATTGGTGCAGTGGTTGTGGCCACCGGTTACAGTCTCTGGGATCCAAAACCCTACGAAGAATATGGTGTTGGCCGATTTAAGGACATCATCACTTCCCTCGAATTTGAACGGATGGTTTCTGCCAATGGTCCCACCGGTGGAGTTCCAATTCGTCCTTCCGATGGGCAAGTTCCAAAGAATGTGGTCTTCATCAAATGTATTGGTTCCCGCGACGAAGCCAAGGGAATTGAGTACTGTTCGAAGATCTGCTGTATGTACACGACCAAACATACGATTCTCTTGCATCATAAGGTACCTGGTTCCCATTCCTATGTGTTTTATATGGATATCCGGGCAGCCGGCAAAGGATACGAAGAATTTGTAAAGAAAGCCCAGGTGGATACTGCAGCTACCTATTTACGTGGCCGGGTTTCGAAGATTTATAAAAAAGGAGACAAACTGATTGTGCGTGGGGAAGATGCGCAGATCGGTCAGGTAGTGGAAGTAGTAGCAGACCTTGTGGTTCTTGCTACTGCCGTTATTCCCAACAAGGATAACCCTGATCTTGCACGTTTACTCGGTGTTTCCTACGACAAATACGGGTATATGTCGGAAGCTCACCCTAAGCTTCGTCCAGTTGAAACCGCCAAGGCAGGCATTTTTCTGGCTGGTTGTACACAAGCCCCGAAAGATATTCCCGACACAGTAGCTCAGGCCTCAGCTTGCGCTGCGAAAGTTTGCGGGCTTTTTTCAGGGGATACCATGAAGAAAGATCCAATGATCTCCTCTGTGAACAACGAATTTTGTTCCGGATGTCAGAACTGTGTCAAGGTTTGTCCTTATGGGGCCATCGTGACCGAAGAAATACCGATGAGCCGTGGTTCAAAAGAAATGCGAACCGTTGCCAAAATAAATGAAGGAGTATGCCAGGGTTGTGGTTCCTGTGTGGCTGTATGCCGCAGCATGGCCATCAGTCTGGCTGGTTTTTCCGATCCTCAAATTATTAACGAGATAGTTTCAATCTGATGGAAGCAGTAGCAAACAACCAACTTGTAAGCATTGAAAAGCCTGAAATCGTTGCACCACCTAACTGGGAGCCGGTTATCATCGGGATTCTCTGCAATTGGTGCTCCTATGCAGGTTCTGATCTTACCGGGACCTCGCGTATCCAGTATCCACCTAACATTCGTATTATTCGTGTCCCCTGTTCCTCACGGGTCGATCCTTGGTTTCTGATAAAGTCGTTGCAAACCACAGCCGACGGCGTACTCGTTTCGGGTTGCCATCCGGGCGATTGTCACTATATCACTGGAAATTACTTTGCCCGCCGTCGTTTTCTGGTTACCAAGAAGCTATTGAGTTTTGTAGGTTTCCATGAAGATCGTGTTCAGTTTTCGTGGGTTTCGGCTGCCGAAGGGCCCAAATTTGCCAAGGTAGTGGCCAAAGTGACGGAAGATATCAAGAAACTCGGCCCGCTTCATTTGTATAAAAAAGAAAATTTCGATAAGTAATGGACTATACGAAACAAATTCAGGAGATCGTCGCCAAACTCTTTGCTGAGGATAAGATCGATGTATTTGCAGGTTACCGTATGACCGGCTTTGATGAAAATCAGGTTCCGGTGCTGATCCAGAGTTCCGGGGAAGTATCCCGCTTGGTGTTCAACGATAAATCGGTTTTCAACCTTTGTAACTATCTCAAATATGATCATACCCGGAATAAAAGAGTGGGTTTGGTTGTAAAAGGTTGCGACAGCCGTTCGCTCAACCTGCTTCTTACGGAGGGTCAGGTAAAGCGCGAAAGACTTTACATTGTAGGTATTGCTTGTGATGGAGTAGTAGATGAGCAGGGAAACAAAATGCAGAATTGTGAGGAGTGTATGTTTCCCGATGCTTTGGTGTATGATGAATTGTTGGGGACGCAGCATCCTGAGGGCAAATACAAGGTTAATTCCGACATAAAAGAGCTTGCCTCGAAAGGGCTGGTCGAACGCCGGGCTTATTTCGAAGAGATTTTCGAAAGTTGCATCCGGTGTAATGCCTGCCGCCACTCCTGTCCGTTGTGTTATTGCACGAAATGTTGTATCGATCAGGAAACGTCAAAGTTATATAACGGTGCCAACAATACCTCCAGCGCTTTTCATGCCCTGATGACCTGGTCGCTCCATCTTGCCGGCCGTTGTGTTGATTGTCGTAACTGTGAAAAAGCTTGTCCAAGCCACCTTCCACTGCACCTGTTGCACAAATGGAACGAACGGGTGATCTATGAAAACTTTCAGGAGCACCTCTCCGGTGTAAAGGAAGGAGATCGCGGCGCTTTCTATAAATACAGTTTGCAGGATCCCGATGATTTTATTATGTAATCCGATCTTTCTGTTATGAACGTTGAAATATTTGTTACCGATAAAGCTGGCTTGCAGAAATTCTACGAAGCCATTATAGCAAAGAATGAAACCTATGCTCCGGTCGAAAAATTCGGAAAGTTCGACTTCAAACATGTTTCAAGCCTGAGCGAATGTGATCCCGATTCGCCCATCGAAAAGACCATGAGTGCCAAACCTCTGTTTTTTCCACGGTCGGCTAAGATCCTGAAATATACAGCCGACTCCTCCGGAACCACAGTCAAAGAAACGGATGAAGATCCTTTGGCTGGTAAACGGGTGATCCTGGGGATGAAACATTGTGATGCCCGAGGTTTGCAGGTTCTCGACAAGGTTTACAATTGGGATTATATTGATAGCGATTATCAAAAACGCCGTCAGAACACGGTTGTGATATCTACCCGGTGCGATAAAGCAGGAACACACTGTTTTTGTACTTCGCTCGATTATGATGTCCAGAATCTTGATGCCATGGATGTGCTGATCGTGAAGGGGCAGGATGGGAAAATCTTCATTAAAGCAAGAACTGAAAAAGGGGAGGATTTCCTTAAATCAAACCCAATTGATTCGGCAAACAGCAAGCAGCATCCAGCATCTGAAGAAGAGATGAAAAAGCAGTATGATGCTTTTGCTGCCTCCTTCCGGCTAAAGATGAATTACAAAGAGATCAATGAAAATCTTTCGAAGATTTTTGACACACCGGAATTTGAAAACGTTTCGTCCAACTGTATAGGATGCAATACCTGCGCTTTTATTTGTCCTACGTGTCATTGTTTTAAAATTTCCGACGAGAAGATTAAAGATTCCGGAGTTCGTTACAAGTGTTATGACTCTTGCAACAACGGATATTTCACGCTGATGGCCGGTGGTCATAACCCGCGTCCGGCAAAATACCGTCGCTGGAGACAGCGCGCTATGCATAAGTTTGTCTATTACAAAGAACGCTTTGGTGAAAATCTCTGTGTGGGTTGCGGAAGATGTACTATTTCGTGTCCGGTAAACATCAGTATTTTCGAAGTAGTTAATCAAGTAGCAAAATCCGAAAAATAATATGCTGATGGGCAGATGTGCTAATGTGCTGATTCAAAAATTCATTCATTCAACAATTCAATAAATCTGAAATGGAACAGTTGTTAGTCCCAATGATGTGCAAGATTGACAAGGTTATACAGGAAACTCCCGATATCCGCACGTACCGTTTGAAATTCAAAGAAGAGGGGTTGATGGAAAAATTCGATTATAAACCTGGCCAGTTTGTCGAATTATCATTACTTGGTGCCGGAGAGTGTACTTTTTGTATTTCTTCCTCTGTTACCCGAAAAGGATATTTCGATTGTTCCATCAAGCGGGCCGGCAATGTCACTTCCGATATCCATAACAGTCTTGAAGAGGGAGATGAAGTTGGAATCCGCGGCCCTTTTGGAAATTGGTTTCCACTTGAAGAACTTAAAGGAAAGAACTTGTTAATTGTAGGTGGCGGAATCGGTCTTGCTCCATTGCGTTCGCTCATTCAGTATTGTATTGACAACCGTAACGATTACAAAGATTTCACGATCCTTTATGGTTCACGCACCTCGGCAGATCTATGTTACAAAGAAGAAACCAAAGAATGGCAGGATAACAAGAGCCTGAATGTGATCCTCACGATTGACAAGGCGGAAGAAACCTGGACCAGCAATGTTGGGGTTGTACCGAAAATCCTTGAAGAAGTTGTTAAACCTGTGATCGAAAATACCAAGGTGATCACTTGTGGCCCTCCGATCATGATTAAATACACCATTCAGTCGCTTAAAAAGCTTGGTTTTGCCGACAAAGATATCATCACCACCCTGGAGATGAAAATGCAATGTGGCCTCGGAAAATGTGGCCGATGCAACATCGGCTCAACGTATGTGTGCAAAGATGGTCCGGTATTTACCAATGAGCAGCTAAAAAATTTACCTGACGAGTTTTGAGATTTTCACCAACCGCTCTCCTGCCAAAAATCGTTCCGGTGAATCAATGGGGTTTATTCCTACGAGGAAATCCCAAATCGAAATGGTACGGTGTTCAATAGAAACACCGTAAAGAGTCTTTCACTATCTTAGCAAAATTGAATTGACCTTAACCTTTATTCCAATGAAACCATCCCGGATTTTAACCCTTGTGGTTTGTATTGCCCTCCCGCTGGTTGTGGGCAGTATTTCAGGAATAGCAACAGTAGAGAACGTCACAACCTGGTATATTACATTAAACAAGCCGATATTCAATCCGCCGGGCTATCTTTTTGGCCCGGTGTGGACCCTCCTTTACATTTTGATGGGCATTTCCTTATTTTTAATCTGGACAAGTGTATCGGGGCCTTTAAGAACCCAGGCCTTATGGGTGTTTGGTGTTCAGCTGATCCTCAACTTTGCCTGGAGCTTCATTTTCTTTCATTTTCACCAACCAGGATGGGCCTTTGCTGAGATAATACTAATCTGGACCAGCATCATACTCATGATTTTGGCCTTTTACCGGATTAGTAAAACTGCCGCATGTCTTCAGATTCCTTATTTGTTGTGGGCTAGTTTTGCCAGTATATTGAATGGAAGTATCTGGATTTTGAATTGATGAGTATAATAACCAACAAATATATTGATGATTATTGAAGATAAATCACGCCAGTTAGCAATCATTGTCAGTGCCTCTCTGGCTGGATTCATGGCCCTGCTCGATGGAAATATTGTCAACATTTCCCTTCCCTATATTGCAGCTTTTTTTAAAGTTGGAACCAGTCTGGTTGTCCAAATTGTGCTGATATACTTAGTTGTTTTAGCCGGAACGATGATCACTTTCGGGAAACTGGCAGACCAGTTGGGAGTGAAAAAGATCTTTATCTCCGGGTTTGTGATTTTTACATTAAGCTCATTGGTTTGCGGATTCGCGGGTTCCATCCACTTTCTCATCTTTGCCAGGGCCATCCAGGCACTTGGCGCATCCATGCTTTTCACCACGGCGGTTTCATTGATTCCTCGGTATATCCCGGCCGAAAAACGAGGCTGGGCATTTGGGATCTTTTCTCCCATCAGTTCCCTGGGACTGTTAATTGGAAACCCGCTTGGCGGGTTGATTACGGGTCTTCTTAACTGGCATTGGATCTTCTTGATTAATGTCCCGATCGGGATCGTGGCCGTGTTGGTTGCCTGGAAATCGTTGCCAAATGATAGGAACCATAGTTCAGAAAAAAACACTCATGTCAAGTTCGACTTCGCCGGCAGCCTTCTGAGCTTTGCCGGGCTGGCTTTGTTGGTGTATTTTCTCAATCAGGGGCGCAAACTGGGATGGGGCAATTTCCTCACAATAGGAGGAATTGTAACCGCGTTGGTTTTACTCGGATTCTTTTTCTGGCGTGAAAAAGTTGCTAAAAACCCAGTTCTTGACCTTTCAATCTTCCATGACCATAATTTCACCTTTGGAATCGTGGCTTCATTTGCCGGGTTTGGATTGATGGCAGGTAGCAGTATCCTGATGCCCTTTTATCTGACCTATGTTCTGAAGATGAATGTGGAGCACGCGGGTTTTGTCCTCATGACCTTTGCTGTAGTCTTCAGCGCCATGAGTACCGTATCAGGAAATCTATCTGACCGGATCTCAAAAACCCGGCTGACTATTTTCGGAATGATATCAGCCATGGTCACCTGTTTGTTTTTCATTCTGTGCATACCATTAGTTCAACTATGGGTAGTCTTCATATTCCTTGTGGGATTGGGATTCAGCTATGCATTTTTCATTACGCCCAATAACAACCTGATGATGTCGTTGGCTAATCCCGAAAAACAGGCCATCTCTTCCAGTGTATTCAAATTATCAACGAACCTGGGACAAATGATCGGGATTTTACTTATGGAAATCCTTTTTACTATTCCGATGCCATCGGACTTTCATGCAAATAAAGTTGCCCTTCATTCGATTTCATCGGAAGTGTTTTATCAGGGGTTTCAATGGGCTTATGCTGGTGGATTATTGATGTGCCTGATTGCCTTGGGAGTTTCATTTTTAATCAAAGAGAAATCAAAAGAGAAATCAGATGAAATATTCAGTACTTAAAAAACAAAATAACTCAAGATTGTGCTTTGTATGCGGGTTGAATAATGATTTCGGACTACATGCCTCTTTTTACGAAACGGATGCCAATGAGTTGGTTGCCGTGATTACTCCATCAGAACAACATCAAAGTTATCCTGGTCGGATGCATGGCGGCATTGCGGCCGCCATTCTGGATGAAACCATTGGCCGGGCTATTGCCAATGGGAAAGAAGATCAGATTTGGGGCGTTACTTTGGAGTTGACTACTAAGTTCAGAAAGCCGATTCCCCTTGGTCAGGAGATAAGAATTGTTGGCCGTGTTTTGAAAGATGGACACCGTTTTTTTGAAGGTTCTGGAGAAATTATCCTTCCGAATGGGGAGATTGCCGTTTCTGCCATTGGAAAATATATGAAAGTCCCCTTCGACAAGATCACTAACACAACAATGGATGACAACGATTGGTTTTATGTTGATAATCCGGAGGATCCTGATGAAATTGAAATTCCAGAGAAAAATCCAGGCTGATCGATCCGTTAAATTGATTACCCCAAAAACGGCTGCTTCTGGCCTATCTTTATCATCTTTGGTATTGATGAACTCATGGACATGGGACATACTGCCACCAATGTTATTGGAAATTGCCTGGCAACGGTCGTAATTGCAAAGTGGAATTTAGAAAGTAAGTTTCTGAAACGCACTGACTTTCAGGCCATACTGACCAGTTTTGGTGTTGAACACAATTTCATTAGTGCCGGTTTTGGTAATGTAATCCAGCGTTTTACGATATTGATCGGTTCCTTTTTGCACCCATTCCGGAAGATCAGCATCATTCACAATATGCATCAGGGCTTTCAGTTCCTCGACCAACTCTTCCAGTTTCTCTTCCGGCGTTTTAATGCCTAAGATCTCTTTAGCTGCTATGGAAAGGAGAATGGAATGGGTAAGTTTATGCATTGACTTCGACACCGCTTGACCAATCATATCCATCCTGGCTAATTGTTCAATGCGGGCTTGGTATTGCCGGATCTGGCTCTCATTTATAAAAAGATCAAATAATCCACCATACCAGGCTATACTGATAATGACCATATCGCGGAATTCCGGGATGTCGTTGTTGAAAATCAGCGCTTTTATTCTCGATTTTACCTCAATAATTTCTTGATCCTGGATCAGAATTGGATATTTTTTAGTCGTAAATCCAAGAAACACATGTTCCTGTTCCATTCGTAACAATCCCTTTTCAACAAGGCCTGCAACAAGCATTTCACGATAGCGGACTGCTTTTTCTGAAAGTGTGAGCAACCACCAGGATATTTTTTGTTGTTCGGGGGTTTCCCGTATAAGTTGCAGGGCAGAATCCAGTAAAACATCTCCGGTGGGTTCCATCCGGTCGGGAATTATATGATCAATATCAGTATCAATGCGGTTTTGCAAGGCAAGGTCCATCAATATGGCCGCCGACAGTAGGATGTCGAATTTTTTGGATTTAAGAAATGCCCTGCGACCGGTCTTTTCATTTACTGTCAATAAATATAATTCTTCAGGAATGGTGAGGAATTTATCCATGTTCACGATGTCTTAGATTAAATTCAAGTTACAGGTTTCACTTTCTTAAATGCTGCTCTCCAGGCAGGAAAAGCATTCCAGATAATGACAACAACGCTTCCCATAATGACCAGGGTAAGGATTAGGTTAAGAATGCCCTGAGCCTGGAATTTTGGTGATGATAGTTGGGGGATATAAATTCCGAAGATGTTGGTAATTCCGGCAATGACTGTCGTTACTCCAACAAAAATCATTGGTGCCAATGTGACCCAGGCATATTTGCTTTTTCCATTATTGATGATGTAAGAAGTTCCGATGGCCAGGGAAATGGTTGCGAGCAACTGGTTGGCAGTTCCGAACATGGGCCAGATGGTGGAGACACTTCCTGTGTAGATGAAATACGCCCAGATAAAAACGACAATTCCGCTGCAGATCAGGTTTCCAGGCAACCAGTTGGTACGGGTAAAGGGTTTATAAATCTTACCAAACAACTCTTGCAGGATAAACCGGGCCACCCGCGTTCCTGCATCAATGGTGGTTAGGATAAAGAGCGCTTCAAACATGATGGCGAAGTGATACCAGTATGACATCAGCTTATCCAACCCCGGAAGGGAGGAGAAAATCTGGGCCATTCCAACAGCAAGGGAAACAGCGCCACCGGTTCGGCCAGTAATGTTTTCACCTACCTCTGCTGCCAATTTAGGCAATTCCGATTGGGTAAACCCCATGGCATGAAGCTGTGGCAGGATCTGTTGAAATTTTTCGGCAGAAACATTGATCTGAAAATAATCCAACGGATGAAGACTGGCTGCAGCGATCAATGCCAGGATACTGACCAGTCCTTCAGCCAACATTCCTCCGACTGCAATGGGTTTGATGTGAGATTCATTCATGATCATTTTTGGGGTGGTTCCCGAACTGATCAACGAATGAAATCCCGAAATGGCTCCACAAGCAATGGTGATAAACAAGTATGGGAAAAGTGTCCCCGGAATGATCGGTCCCCCCCCGTGGATAAAAGTAGTAAAAGCAGGCATTTTTAGATCAGGAGCAACGACGATGATCCCGATGGCAAGCATGGCGACTACTGCCAATTTCATTATGGAACTCAGATAATCACGGGGTGAAAGAAGCAACCAAACAGGTAATACGGAAGCAATAAAACCATATCCGGCTAACAATAGGGTCAAGGTTTTATGATCGAAAGTAAACCAGGAAGCCATCGGGGAGGTGGGAATATATCGTCCAAAAATTACAGCAGCGCTGAGCAGAATTATACCCATGATCGTAGCTTCCACTACCTTTCCTTTACGAAGCTGGAACATCCAAACTCCCATAAACAGGGCAATGGGGATTGTGGAAGCAATGGTAAACAATCCCCATGAAGATTCGCTTAACGCATTCACCACCACCAGCCCCAATCCGGCCATGGCAATGATGATGATCAGGAAAGTGGCGATGGATGTAGTAACTCCACTAGTCACTTTTCCGATTTCTTCCCGGGCGATTTCTGCCAATGATTTTCCATCGTGCCGGATGGAAGCCGTTAAGATCACCATATCATGAACTCCTCCGGCCATCACAGCCCCGACTACCATCCATACAAATCCGGGGAAATACCCAAACTGGCAGGCTAAGACTGGTCCTACCAACGGACCAGCGCCGGCAATGGCAGCAAAATGATGACCGAACAATACCCATTTGTTCATGGGGAAGTAGTTCTGTCCGTCATACAAACGACCGGCAGGCGTAGGAAGGTTCTTGTCGAGAGTCAGGACTTTGGCGGCGATGAAACCGTAGTAGTAACGATAGGCCAGGGCAAAAATTGCAAGGGCAGCTATAACGAGAGGCATTGCGTTCATGCCTCAAAAATACTAAAATAATATTTATTCTTCCATCAAAAACATGCGGATAGGATCTTCATTAACGCGTGTTTGAAGATTATATGTCATGTTTTCCCTGGAACCGAACTGATCCAATATTTTCTCTTTTGCCACCATCGACTGGCCCGTGGTGATCGTGGAATGGAAAGAAGAAAACCGATAATCGGCCGGAAATTCGGTAGCTCCATGATATCGGGGATTCTGGTTGATAAACCGAATCATTTCCCGGAAATAGGGCATATTTCGAATCTCGATCCGCTTCATCTTAAATTTAAATACCCTTCCCTCTTTACCGGTACGTGTATTGTACCCTTTGGAATAACTGTTAAAAAGTAAAGCAAAAGGCCTGTAGAGACTCCCGTTGGCATCTTCCTTGATACGGATAAGCAGGTGAAGATGATCATGCAGCAGGCAATAGGCGTACGTTTCAGCAATGGGTGTTACATGCTTCTGGTACAATTTCATAAAAAAGAGATACGCGGATTCATCTTCAAACAGGGGATCGCCATTCTTTGCCCGGTTGTATACATGATAGTATTTTCCCGGCTCCAATAATGTTGTTTTCATAAGCAGTTTTTCTGCTTAATCGGAGAAATGGTAAAAAGGTAATACGGAAAATGAAAAAATTACAGAAACTTTTCGATCTCTGCGGCATGCTCTTTCTCCTCTTCGATGATCTGTTGCACTAAGGGCTTAGAATCGCTTCGGGTATATTTCAGCAGCTCGGTATAAAAAGCAACACTTTCATTCTCAAACCGGTAGGCTAGTTTCAGCCCTTCTTTCGGCGACTTCAGTTTATTTGCCAGTTGTTTTCCGCTCTCGGGTTTTCCGAAAATATGTGATTCCGCCAGATGATTGATATAGGCAGAAGCATCTTCGGAAGAGAAATCAAAACTCTCGGTATTGAATTTTTCAAAGAGTTTCTGAAAAATCGAGATATGCTGGATCTCTTTTTCAGCCAGATCAAGGAATAATCCTTTGATATCATTGTTCCCTGTGATCTTACTGGCGGCTGCCATGTAAAACTCGTTACCGTTCTCTTCAATTCTGACGGCAATTTCAACGATTTCTTGTCCAGAATAATACATAGAAAATAATATTGAAAGTCAAAAATAAAAAAAAATTCGCTTTATGATACATCCGGAATGAAGTTGTGACTTATTTATTCTAATTTTACACTATACATGTTTTTTATGGACAAAAAAACGCTCGAGAAATACAGCTCCGCGTACACCCTGAGCGATATGGAAATTTTTATTTTTCCGGAATTGCTCTATGCCCTCGTTCTTGCTAATATCATGTCGTCGGAAATCTGGAAATGGCGTGATGATCCCTGGTTTAGTGGTATTAAAAAGATGGGACCTCTGAAAAAGATCCACCGGGTGAAACAATACATTATGGATCATTATAGTTTCAATCTTGATCTGGATACCTGGGGATTAACCGATAAGCAGACGGAAATAGACCGTTTCAGCGATTTTGTTGATATGGATATGCTCTCCCGGTCAAATGCCCTGTTCGGATATGAAGGCGATAAATATTATTTCGATCTTGATATCCGGCACCATTTTGGCCTTGATAAATACGATTCCGATATTATCCCTTATTGGAAAACGGAAACAGTAGAGGCAATGAATGCCTTCCGGTACAAGGACAATTACAGCATCGGTGCCGGCGAATGTGTATCATTGGCTTGTCTGTATGCTGCTGCGTTGTTTATTGTGGGAGAAGTGCCTTTGGAGAAGATCTACCTGATGGGAACTCCGCTACATTCCCAGAATTTTGTGATGGTGGATAACGGGGTACTAACCAACAACCGGCGGATTGTGACCAAAGCCATGTGGTTTAACGGAACCGAATTGTCGGCACTGGCCCGTCGTGCTCTTGAGCATGAGCAAGTGACCTACATTGCCCATTCTACCGGTTGGATCCATTCAATGTATCCGGAGGCAACCATCAATTCTGCATCCTATCAGCAGTTTTGCGAAAAGCTTTCGAAATTTCTTGAAACGACTGTCACCTACGAAATCTTTATGAACTTTTTGCGGGATTACAGCCGTCACCAGAAACTCTTTCAGATGTGCTTCAAATGCCTTGGTACGGACCATTTTATCCGGCTCGAAAAAGCCTTTGGTTATGAGCATGGCAGTAAAAACAGGATCAGCGATAAAACCAAACATAACCTGTTTTGCGAAATGGATGAAGAAGACCTTTGTATCCACTCCATCAGCGGTCGTTTCAGAATTGAACCAGAAGACGAACTCTTCACGGAAAAACCCTATGATGTATTTATTGATGCTCTGATGACTCATTTTCCACAAATGAAAGATCATCCGGATTTCTTTTCCGACCTGAAAAAATTTGTCCATACCGTTCCCAAATTACCTTCCTGCAACAAAACCTTTATCAGCTCGCCCGCTCACCCGCTTGCCATTTCACCTTCTCAATCACGGGAGGAGATCATCAACTATCTTTCTGTCCTCCGTAATCCGGAATCTGCCATCCACCATTCGTCATCCGTCATCGCCGACCTTGCTTTTTATACCGGCCGTTTTATGGACTCCTGCGACTGGGAGCCTTTCTTTAAAGCCGCTTTTGAACGGAATCCGGTATCCATCCTCTTCTTTCAAAATATGGATATGAATGTCATCTTTACCACTTTGAATAATTGGTCTAACCAATCGATCTATGAAGGAAACAGGTTGGCTTTACCTGATGAAGTAGTCAACTTTCAGCATGGAGATGGGATGGAAAAGGCAATTACGTTGATGAATGTCGCAAAATCACGCCATCTACATAGTTCTTTCGAGCAAACCAGTGAAACCATTCAGGTATTTATTGAAAAAGAAAAATTTGAATTCGTTTCAGGGAAAAATTTGTCCTTTTTTTCTAAATTTATATAAAACGACCGACCCATGAAAAAACTGATTTTAACCGGGATTCTGGCGCTTGTTTTGATGTCCGTCCCAACCATTCTTATCGGACAAACCAATGCTTCTGTCAAGCCGGCCGAAGTAAAACCCACCGATAGCACCTCTTGCGGGAATATTAATTACGGAGGACAAATTTACCGAACGGTGATCATTGGATCTCAATGCTGGATGAAGGATAATTTGAATATCGGGAAATGGATCGATGAAAGCCAGGTCCAGAAACAAACCGATAATAATCTTCTCGAAAAGTATTGTTATGGAAACAATTTTGTAAACTGTGATCAATGGGGAGGTCTTTACCAGTGGGATGAAATGATGCAATATGTGCAAACCCCAAATGCACAGGGTATCTGTCCCCCGGGATGGCATATTCCTTCAAGCCAGGACTGGAAAACGGTGATCCGTTTTCTGGGGGGAGACAATCTGGCCGGAGGTAAAATGAAATATACCGGATCCAATGGCTGGCAAACACCCAACGTGGGAGCAACCAATTCCAGTGGCTTCACTGCCTTACCGGGTGGATATTTTGATTACATGCCCCAACAATGGCATGATATGTTCCGCGATGGATACTTCTGGTCTTCGGAAACAATATCGAAAAGTACGGCCGTTGCTATGACACTGAATTACCGGAACGATATGACTGACCTCTATGAAGAGTATATGCTTAGCGCCCTCTCGGTGAGATGTGTCCGGAATGAGTGATCGTAAAGATCAAATTCCGTATCTTCGCTGCCCTAAATACGATCACAATGGCATCCAACGAAGATCTCTTTAAAAAAATTATATCCCATGCCAAGGAGTATGGTTTTGTATTCCCCTCCAGTGAAATTTATGATGGATTAAGCGCGGTTTATGATTATGGCCCTTTCGGGGTCGAACTCAAAAACAACATCAAGGAATATTGGTGGAAATCGATGACCCAATTTCATGAGAACATCGTGGGATTAGATTCTGCCATCTTTATGCACCCTATGGTATGGAAAGCTTCCGGACATGTGGATGCTTTCAGTGATCCCATGATCGACAACAAAGATTCCAAGAAACGGTATCGTGCAGATGTGTTGATTGAAGATCACATTCAGAAAACCGAAGATAAAATCAGTAAAGAAGTTGAAAAGGCACGTGTTCGCTTTGGTGCTACTTTCGATGAAAAGATGTACCGGGAAACCAATCCCCGGGTAAAAGACTACCAGAGCAAGATAGATGCCATCAAACACCGGTTTTATCCGGCCCTCGATCGAAATGATCTGGCCGATGTCCGGTTGCTGATCGAAGAGCTGGGCATCGTTTGTCCGGTTTCAGGGACAAAAAACTGGACGGAGGTCCGCCAGTTTAACCTTATGTTTTCCACACAGATGGGTTCGGTAAATGAAGATGCTTCTTCCATCTACCTCCGGCCCGAAACTGCCCAGGGGATTTTTGTTAACTTTCTTAACGTACAGAAGTCGGCCAGGATGAAAATCCCATTTGGGATTGCTCAGATCGGGAAAGCCTTCCGCAATGAAATTGTGGCTCGCCAGTTCCTGTTCCGCATGCGTGAATTTGAGCAAATGGAGATGCAGTATTTCGTTAAACCCGGAGAGGAACTCCAATGGTATGAATTCTGGAAGACGGAACGGATGAAATGGCACCTTTCGTTGGGGATCCCGGCTTCGAAATACCGTTTTCACGACCACGACAAACTGGCTCATTATGCCAATGCCGCTGCGGATATTGAATTTGATTTTCCCATCGGATTCAAGGAAATCGAAGGCATTCACAGTCGTACCGATTTTGACCTCAATGCTCATCAAACCCACTCAGGCCGGAAGCTCCAATATTTCGATACCGAAGCCAACGAAAGTTTTGTCCCTTATGTCGTGGAAACTTCCATCGGCCTCGACCGTACTTTTCTTGCCATCCTGAGTCATGCTTATCGGGAAGAAAAACTGGACGACGGGAGTGAACGTGTGGTTTTGAGTATTCCTGCATTTCTGGCTCCGATTAAGCTGGCCATCCTGCCACTGATAAAAAAAGATGGATTGCCTGAAAAGGCCCGGGAAATAATGGAGGTAATGAAATACGAAACCCGTTGCTATTATGAAGAGAAAGACACTATTGGTCGCCGTTACCGTCGGATGGATGCAATAGGCACACCTTACTGTATCACCATTGACCACCAAACGCTTACCGACAATACCGTAACCCTTCGTGATCGGGATAGCATGAAGCAAGAAAGAATCAACGTAAGTGAGATCCCGGGTGTGGTTAAGAAAAAGATAGCAAAATAGCGAGATAGCGAAATTTTTGAAAAAAACAAAAAGAGCTTTACGGATTTTTTTTGTGGTGGTGGGAATCATTGCGTTTTGCATGATTATTCTGGCATTTACGACGGCTCCTTTTTGGATCCGATACGGGCTGGGAACTAAGAAAGCTGGGGTACACCGCCCACCTGATTATATTATTTTGTTAGGAGGAGGAGGAATGCCCAGCGAATCAGCGCTGATGCGCTGCTGGTACACTTCAAAAGTTGCCAACTGGTTCACCCGCGCCAAGGTTATCATCGCCCAACCAGGCGATGCAAAGGACACCCTGAGTACCCTACAGGAGTTGAAAAGCGAACTGGTATTCCGTGGTGTTGCTCCTGAACGGATTCTTTTCGAAGATTCCGGCACCAACACACGCGCACAGGCAAGGAATATTCAATTAGGAATGAAGAATGAGGAATTAGGAATTAGGGATGAGGAATTAGGAATGAAAAGGCAATGGTCAATTCTGATCGTTACCTCTCCCGAACACCTGTACCGATCCATGCTTACCTTTCAGAAAGCCGGATTCCGGAAAGTGGATGGCATCCCGGCCTTTGAAAAAGATGTAGAAAGCGATCTGTCGTTTAATGCACAAAAACTGGGAGGGCGACGTTTTATTCCCGATGTGGGAAAAAACATCACCCTCCGTTATAAATTCTGGACCCATCTTGAATATGAAATCCAGATCATCCGCGAATATTTTGCCCTGGGGTATTATAAGCTGATGGGGTGG
>Ga0172381_10000294_pt1 | contig 60853 bp, 91 predicted proteins | sample Leawel6488metaG_FD_119754 | JGI IMG/M metagenome (GOLD analysis project Ga0172381, IMG submission 119754) | Leachate microbial communities from a municipal landfill in Southern Ontario, Canada - Leachate well 64-88 metaG | ecosystem: Engineered > Solid waste > Landfill > Unclassified | place... | reverse complement strand
CGGCGACGATCTTGCGCACCTGTTCCTCGGTCATGCTGGTGCCCAGGGCTTCGATGCGCTTGCTGATATCGGTAAGCAGTTCCTCGGTCGTGCTCATTTCGGTGACTCCAGTTTCTCCAGGATAGCCCGGAGGGCGTTGTCGATCTCAGGTCGGGCATCGGTGCTGCTGTGGGTGCCCTTGCCATCATCACCGCCTGCCGACGGCTCCGGCGTAGGCGCTGGCGCCTGGCTTCGCTGGGTGGCGATACCCCTGGCCTCCAGTCTGCTGAGGATGCCCTGTAGCGCACGATTCTCAAGACGTTCCTGTATCTGCGCCAGGACGCTACCCATTGCCGCCCCATCATCACCGTCCTGAGACGGTTCCGGCTCGGCAAAAGCATCCGGGCATAGACTTGGTTCGTCCGAGAGGAACAGGCCGCGGCGTTCGGCCGGGCCGAGGGCGGATACCGTGGCGGCGTCCAACCATTCGGGCGCCGTCTTGCCGAGGCGTCTGTACCGCGGCAGCAAGGAGTTGTATCGCTCCAGCCGTTCGGCATCATCACCGGCGGGCACGAAGCAGGCGACCATCGCGGCCGCTACCTCAGGCCATGCCGGCTCCACCGTAGGCTGTGAGTCGTCAGGTTGCAGAATAGAGCGTGCCCAGGCAGCCATGAGCGTGCGTTGCCGCTCTGCCAGGGCGCCAGGGTCGGCGGGCACAGGCACGGCGCTTATGTCAAGGAGTTCGTGCTTGAGGCTCATCCAGGTAGCGCCGTCCGGCAGCGCCCTACCGTCAGAATATTCGAGGGTGTTCCATCCCACCGAAACGGCATTCAGGAAGCCGCGACGGTACTTGCCCTCTACTTGGCGGGCAAAGTCGTCGGCCTGGTCGAACAGGACGTCGGCCATTAGCCTGCCGTCCTTGACCTCTACGTCTACGCGGCCAAGCGGGAGCATGCTGTAGTCGTGCGCCCAGAGGAAAACGGGATTGGCCTTGTAGCTGTCAAGTTGCCAGCCATCTGCCGCCACGATGCCACCATCACGGGCAATGTCCTCGGTGCTGGCAATGAAACGCATAGGGGCACCGGGGTCCGGCGCCATGTTCTCGCGTGCGACATAGGCGCGCATGATGCGCGCCTGCGGCACAGGCATGGCGTGGCTGCCAGCTTCGCTCGCCTCCACGGCACCTATCTGAGCGCCCGCCTTCTCAGCCGTGTCGTGGCAACCCAGCGTCTCGCCGGTGGGCTGACCATCAGCGTCGGCCTTGTAGACGCAGTAGGGTGCGTCCTCTGCCCCGTCTTTGCTCACCGTGTAAGGCATCGCCCCTATCTCCGTTGGTGGACGCATAAGCGCCCGCTCTAGGCTCAGGGCCTTCGGCGGGCGCTCAAGGGCGCTCAGTATGTAGTTGGAAGGTCCGGTTACAGGGAATAATGCCCCTGTATGCTACGATCACATATTATGGATGGTGGTGTTGCCCCGGTGTACTCTTCCTTAGCCTTGCGCGGCGCCCCACAGTTCCAGCATTCGTAGCGGCTGGTAGGATGTAGGCTACCGCAGTATTCACAGGTCCAGGTATGCGCTATGCCGCGAGGTCCTGGCCGCTCGGTGGTAGGTTCGGGCCTCGTGTGTACATAACCAGCGTTGCCGTCGCCTAGCGCTCCTAGCATCGTCAGGTATCGCGACATGTCAAGCCTTGGCATTGGCCACTCCTGGGTGCTCAAGTAACCGTCTCAGTTCATCCAATGATAACACAGTTACGTGCGTCTCACCATGATGCTTGCTGCGAATCAGGACGTTGTTGCCCTGTACTTCGGCAACCGGCGTGCCGCACTCGGCACAGCGAATCGGGTTAGGCATCAGAACGGCGCCGGCTCAGCAGTCATGGTGCACCTGCACTGTATATCTTCCTCGGGCAAGCCTATCTGCCCAGGCGCAGGCCCGCGTCCACCGCCGACCTGGAAGTCATCCTCTAGCGGTATGCCATCGTCGGCGCCGTTGTACTGCTCATGCGCTGCTATGTGGCTGTCGCGTGTCCTGTCGTCTAGCGCACAATTATGCACGATGATAGAATTGGCTATCATCCAACCTGTAACTGTGGTATAATCGTAGACATGCCTAACAGAAGAACTGACCTTGATGCTCAAGCAGCGGTCATAGCCGAGGAATACGGGCAGGGCGCATCCATTCTGAGTCTTGCCCGCCGATGGGGCTGCTCCGGCCCCCGTATCATTGAAAGTCTGCGTGTTGCTGGCATCCAACCCCGATCCCAGTCTGAGGCTGGATTCATCCGCGCTAGCCACGAGAGTCCCGCCGTTGTCGCCAAGCGAGTGGCTGCAGCACGCGCCGCCACCAGCGGCCAACGCATGAGTGACACCGCCCGCCAGAACACCGCGCGTGGTCATGAGCATACCCAGATATTCATCGGTGCATTTGAGCGCGAGTTGGCGGATGCCCTCCGGGTACGTGGGTTCAAGCCGGTGGCGCAACTCGCCGTCGACAGGTACAACGTCGATATCGCTCTGCCGCCCTTCGCTATCGAAGTCCATAACTCGATGCACCGCCCCGAGCGGCGCTGCCAGATCGTAGAGCGCATCAAACGCCTCCGCGATCTTGGGTGGCACGTCATCTATATCTGGCATTCCCCCGGCCCCTGGGGTGGCCCCTTCAATACCGAACTGCTGGCAGACCAGATCGTCGCCCTCTTTCAAGTCTTCGGCGGATACCCAACCGCGCCGCGTCAATACCAGGTGCTTTGCAGTGACGGTCAGGACCCGACCCGCCGTCGTCGTAAGTTCTACAAGTGGGCCGCTATACAGGCGGCGCGCACCGAAGGTGACGTTTAGGCCAGACACCCGCGTATCACCAGCGACGCATACCCAGTGCTTATTGAGCGGCCCGACAAGGTCCTGCGCCTGGCGCCAGCCCTGCAAGGTGCCTCCGTTCGCGGCGCCTATCGTTTCTGTTCGTGCCACAACACTGGCGCTGCTAGCAATCCTATCGCCCATGACACGCTCGACGCGCTTAGCGAGCAGGTCCATATCTTCGCCCGCTTCAATGCCTTGTGACAACGACTTGCGCAGATCATCCCACGTAGTGGCGTTGACTTCGGTGGCGAACCGCTGCGCCCGCTGCTCTATGAACCGTAGCACCTTCGGATTCACGACGTTGAAGCCTAGCCCGAGGCCGAGACTGGCAATGCCCTGCTGCCCAGCCTCCTCGACAATGTCGCGTAGCACCGGCCGCATGGCGACACGGAACTCCTTGCGCCAGCGAGCCTTGAAGTCAACGTCATCCCACGGGTCGGCACGAACGCCACGGCTGGCCTTGAGCTTCGCCAGAATGCTAGCTTCTTGGCGGCGGAACAGTCCAGCTACAACCTCGGCCACCTTGCCCTCTTGCGACTCGGTACGGGTAGCAAACCGCTGCCACACTGCCCGGTGTTCGTCGCTGCCGTAGATTAGGCCGCGCCTCTGTGGTGCTACTACCAGGCGCGGTTCCTCTGACGCCGCTTCCTCAGCGGGCTGCGTCTCACCCTCAGTTAGTTGCTTCGGCTCTTCGCCTGCTGGTAACTGTTTCGCTTCCTCAGGCGGCGTCTCTACGATTACGGGCGCAGAAGGCGGCGGCTCAGGTTCGCCGTCTGTGATGGGCTTGAGTATAGACGATGCCCAGAACACGTCACCCCAGGCGACAGCATCTAGGCCCTGATCAGCACGCCATTCATTGATGGTGACGGCGCCCGTAGCAATCTGCTGCTGCCAGCGCGTCCAGGCTTCGGTTTCCTCTTCCTTGAGTTCCTCGACCTCGGCAAAGTCGAACTCTAACACGTCGCCGCTGCCAGGGAACATAGGCAGCAATTGCTCTGTCAGTTCGGTGGCAATCATGCGCGCTTCAGGGCGCATGGTCTGCGTCCACATTGCCCGCATGGCGGCGTCAACATTCTCGTAGGTGTGCTGGCCGGCTTGAATGAGGTCCTGCGGTACACCGAAGGCGCGGCAGATGTCCTCTAGGCTCTGCTTCAGGCCACCCAGGTAGTCGGCGTCCTTGGGCGTGATGCTGAGCCCCTGCACTTCGAGCGCACCGCGTAGCACCATCCAGCGGTGGGCGTTGTCAGCGCCACGGTAGCGCTTGTCGATCAGCGTTTCGATCTCTTCGCGCTGCTGGTTAGTCATCACCTGGCTCTTGTCGGCCAGACTGATCATGCCGCCCATGTGCAGGCCGTGCTCAAATAGCGCCTTGTTCGCCTTCATCGCGGCGCTGCCGTAATCGGCTGCCAACCGCGCGGCTGCCATAGGCGACAGGCCAGAGAACTCGTCTAGCGGGTTAGGGTAGCGAAACCATATCACCTCGCCCGCTGAGAACGTGATAGGACTGCCCGCGTTGGCAGGGTAGTAGTCATAGCCAGTGATGTACTTGCTGGCGTCGGTGAGTGGACGCACACGATCAGGGCGCCCCCACCATATCTCGCGTGGTGGCAGCCTACCACCCGCGCCACGTTCCAGAAACCAGTGCGCCTGGCCCCACATGCACAGGCTGAGTTCCGTCTGCTGTAGGAGGCGCGCCATAGTGTTACCAGTGACGTAGACGGCGCCATTGCGCCTGCAGACAAACGTGCCGTATTCAGTCTCCGGGCACCAGATCAGTCCAGTGTAGGACTCTCGCTCGGAGATATGCTTGCGAATCCAGTTTGTCTTGCGCGTGAGAACACTGACCACCCATACGGGGCCGCCAAAGTGCCCGTCATCTTGGCCAAAGGTCCGCAAACGCAGATGCGTTGCCTTACCAGCCAGAGCGCACAAGGCTACAAAGGCATCGACTATATCACGGCGCCGCTGGACAAAATAGACCGTGCTAGCAGAAGGATGACGGCTACCATCCCCATCAATCAATGTATCTAGCAGCAGAATACGCTGCTCTGGCGTGATGCTCGCCATGAAGGGGAGCGTCATGACCTTATCCGGTGCGGCTTCCTGCAAGGCTGCGGCTGTCGGCCCGGTAACTTCAAACCGGCGGACAACCCCGCTTACGTACTCGTGCCAGCGCGCACCCGCGGCGACTAGAGTTGCGCGAATCTGGTCGCATCGGGAAGTGCCATCCTTTTGGGCGATATCCACGGTGGTCGCTTTGTCCCGGTAGGTACCGTAAGTTGGCCGCTCACCCCTCCGGCCTGTGCGATGCTTTGTCCTGCACACATGGCCCTCAGTAACAAACCATCCCACGAGAGAGACAAAAGCATCGGCATACGAGATGGTTCCTTCGGCACAGGCGGCCGTGCCCATCGTTCGTATGCAATGACCCTGCCGTAGTTCTTCCACCGGGATGAGTTGGCCATCAATCGTCGCAAACTTGTGGCCTGGCGTAACCAAGGCATCGACCTGGCGCGTGTGAATCGGAATCATCTCGCCGTCATAGGCTTGACGGAAGACCGAACGCACAGCAGACCACGTCAATTGCCCGTCTGAGACACGCATAGAGAGAATACGGTCATCGGTAGTTACATCCTCGCCCCGCAGCCAGCCGCGCATCGTCAGAGCTTCAGTCTGATCGTCAACACACCAGTGTGGGTTAACTTTGGTGAGCAAGTCCAGCAATGGCCCACCGCTTACCGCCTCCTTGCCAGTCTTAGCCTTGCTGGTTTGGAGGCGGTAAGGGAGGAGGGGGAGGGAGGAGAGTAGTCTCGCTCGCAGGGTAGCGCAGGCATAGACGCCGTTGCTCGTGGCCAGGTAGTCGCCATACTCAGGCGGTGAGAATGTGCCCTGATCGTGACCCCAGTCGCCGTCGCCCATGCTCACTACGCCAGGGCCAAGCGGCCAGTTTTGGCGCTTGTTCATCGCAGACTGGACGCGCGCTACAAGGCCCATGTGCCTGACCACCCATCAGTGAATCCTATGCGCAGGCCGAGCCATACGCGCACGAGTAGACCCCATACGAACCGCGCAATGAAGCCTATCAGCCATGTGACGACGTAGAACGGCGCCAGTGCAACGGTCTGCAACACCACGCGCGGCTGGACGGTGGCGGCGGCAGATTCAATACGGCGGTAGAGGCTCATACCCACGACCCCGTCACCACGGCCGGCCTGATGGCTAGCGCCCGCGCTATCACGGTGTCATCATGCAGCCCTTCGGGAGCGCTATAACTGCTACGCCCTGTGACAGCACTTACTACGCGCTCGTAGGCTTCCAGTTCGCCCGTCCATACCGGGTCTGCGAGCCACTGGTAATCCATGCGCTCGAATGCTAGGGCAAGGTTCTCTATCAGCGGCGGCTTTGTGCTGGCCGTAGTCTGGAAGCCTTGCACCGGCAGGTCGTCACGCTGCAGTTGCTCAATGATGGGCTCCCCCATGGCGTTGCTCTCTGCCAGGATCAGTTCCGGCCGCCAGCGCTCATAGAACACCTGGAGACGTGCCCGTTGGAACGCATAGTCAATCTGATTGAAGCGGTCATGGGCAACCTCTTGACGGCATGTATGACACATGACCGAGATGGCCGTAAAGTCTTGCTGCTTGCCCCAGTCCACACCCATGACCAGGAAGTGCCCCTTATGGTCCTCTGGTACCGGTTCCAACGGCGCACCCAGGCAGGCGCCAATGTTGCGGAAGACCGTGCCCTCACCTTCCAGGAACTCGGCCAGTACCTCTTGCTGATAGACCATCTCGGGCAACTCTTGGCGCATAGCGGCTATCTCAGTTGGGCTGATATGCGGGTTGGCCGAAGTAGAGGCTTGCAGGCTGTACCAGTCTTGCATGGCAGGGTCCTGCCCCCATTGGAACATCTGCCAGAACAGGTTGCGCCCCTTCGGCGTACTCAGGAACCAAGCATCACCACTGTAGTCTGCCAGCGTTGGGCGAATGACTTCCTGCCACGCCTCGTCTGCGTTGGCTACCATCGCCCACTCATCGCAGACGACACGGCGGTACTTGCGACCGCGAGCAATGTTCGGGTTGTCCAGTGACCACATATCCACCACGCCGCCGGTGAGCAGTTCCAAGCGGTGCTCTTGAGCAACCGAGCGCGTGGTAACGGGTTGTAGCACTAGCCGCAACTCCCGCCAGACTTCGGAGAGCATCTTGTAGGTTGGTGCGAACCAAGCAACCGGGAAGCCACGGAGGGCAGGCTCCACAATGCGGTCGATGCCAAGCACCGTCTTGCCCGTGCGACGACCCCACGCCTCGACATTGAAACGGCGCGCCTCATGCTTCGCCTTCTGCTGAATCGGCGTCAACCTGGGCAGCGCTAGGGTAATCCTCATAGACCACAGCCACCGTAATGCTGCCAGTCTGTTCCATCTGTGCCTTTGGTGGGCCGTCGATATGCGCGTATATCCATTTCACCGTCTCAAGCCAGTCCTTCGGCTCGACAACGAGTATTGTGCCATTGGGCAGCGTAACGCCGCCAGTCGTGGCCAGTTCCCACAGAGCCGTGCCGAGCCAACGTTTGCCGGCAATCTTCTTGCCGTCAACCGTCACTACCTTGCTGCCAGCGCGTTCTAGGATGTCGGTCAACGCGCGGCTCTTTCGCGGCCGTCCTTTGGGATTGCCGCTCTCGCCCGGCTGCCATTGGTGTCCCGGCATCTTGGTCCTGATCTCCTATGTTTTGCATGGCTGCGGGCATAATCACTACCCGTAGCACCTTATCCCGCCACGCTAGCAGCGGTAGCGCGTTCAATAGTTCCGATTCTGGTATGTCCAACTTGATTCGAGCGCCGCCGTCCCCGCTTATGGACCACGCCGTCTGGATACCTGGCATGATCGCAAGGAACTCGGCACTATCGGTCACACCGTCTCCGTCCACCATCGCCGTTCGTGCTTGAGTCGCTGCAGCAGTCGGCCTACACCTTCGCCGTGCACCAGTATCGCCGCTTCCCACTCAGACTCAGGCCCACCATCGGGTAGCGCGTCTATCGCTGCCTCGAAGTGTAGCACCACGGCGCCTAGTTCACTGCGCACCCTAGCTGCTACCTCGCGGCTCAGGTCGGGTAGCAGCGTTGCGTCTATCATAGCATCCAGCGCACAAGACGCCACACCGCCCATAGGGCAAAGGCGCCGAACACGAGGTTGCCCCACTGCCAGGCTGTCTGCGTGTAGGCCGGGTCGCACACGTTGTGCGCCGTCACGTACCATGCCCAGGCGGCCGCGGCGCCGAACACCCGCAGAAGGTGGGCCCGCGCTTGACCGTCCTGGCGTCTTATCATCCAGATTACCACAACGGTCAGCAAGGCCGAGACGACTACCGACTGGATGATGTAGAACCAGTACACCACTGTCACCGCCACAGGCCCCGGAGCACTGCCCAGAACGATACCAGCGAGTAGAGTAGGTAGACCGTGCCGCCAATAAAGATGGCAAAGGACCAGAATGTCGACTGGCCCATGATGGCATTGATCAGGACGTTGGTCGCCAATAGGAGGCCATAGACGCGCACGGCGCCGAACCAACGAAGCAGCATCCAGCGGCTGTTACCGTTCTTGGCGTGCTGCACTAGGAGGACGATCAGGTGAGCGACAACGACGATGGCAATGCTGATAACCACCAGAGTCCAGCGGGCATACTGCATAGAGGTCACGATGGCACCCCATGGTTGTCATTCTGGCGCGAATCGCCGCTGACGCGGTCAAGGTAGGCTAGCAGTTCTGCGAGTTGGTCGTCGACGCGCTCCTGTAGTTCCTGCCGCTGGCGTATCTCGCGTTCCACACACGCCGGCTCACTGACGGTATGGCGTAGCAGCCAACGGCTAATGGCGCGGAGCATTGCCCGTCACTTCCCGCAGCATACTATCCTGCGCTTCTATCACCTGCTTGAGCCCGGCTAATGTCACAGTGAGGTCCACCAACAGCTTTGTGTATGCCGCGTTTGTCGTCGCCAGGTCCTTGTCCTTCGCAAGGTAAGCCGTCCATACCACACGCAGAATCACTGCCAGCGTGACCGCAATCAGGCCGGCTACACCTAGAGTTCCATAGTCGGGCACAGTCACCTACACACCGACGCCAGACTGGCGCATGAGATCACGGCATCGGTTTCCCATCGGTTCTCCGTCTGATTGCTAGCCACTCGTTGTACAGTTTGGTATCCTCGGCATCACCCAGCAGCCGCGTCGCTGTCAACGTACCTATACCAGCAGCAGCAGAACCACCCACGAGCGCGCGCCATATCAGCGGGTCCCATGACCACGGCTCATAGCCACCGAGCCCGAGTAGGATGGCACCCAGCACCGGCACAACGAAGCACAGGGCAGAGTAGACGAGGCGCTTGTCCTTGGGTGACATGGGGGTGTACCAGTAGCTGAAGCGGGGCACGTACTCAAGCGCGAAGCTGAGCAACACACCGGCGGCGATGGCAATGCCGGGGCCGCTGACGAATCTGAGGAACGCTTCCCAGGTCATATGCCCTCCAGGCGACGGCTAGGCCCAAAGCAGAAGGGCCAGGCAAAAGGTCTCGCCTGACCCTATCCTTACCACATATGCTACCATCCGTCAAACGCCACGGACGCCCCTTGGCCACAGAGGCGGTCTTACAGGAGCCCGCCAATAGGAGACTGGGCCATCCGTTCAGCACATTCGGCTGCTATGGTATCAGGATGCACGTCTGCAACGTCACACCAAAACTCGAAGTCTTCAGTCTCTTCACATATCCACCGCCATGCCTCCTCACTATCGGCGTTCCAACGGGGCCTGAGTGGTATTCGTGGCAATCGTGGTCCTTGCTGACGCATCGTCGATATATCGTCCAACGCCCGAGCAATGACGGCCAACGCAAGCGCCTGTATCCCTTGTGGCAATGAGTCCGCAGTCATCTAGCCTCCTGGCCAATCATGTGCGAGATGTAGGCACAGTCCGTCATGGCATATCATCCAGTCCCCGCGTCCCCACCCCTGCGTCCTCATGTCGTCGTCGCTGTAGACGTAGTACCAGCGGCCATCACGCAGCGCGTCAGGGTCCGTCAGCAGCAGGCGGGCAACGCGGATGGATTCGGGTGTGGGCACCTCGGCCCTGGCGTAGAAGCCGGCCAGCGCACCATCCATCGTTGTGGCAAAGCCGGGCGCACCTACCCTGTTTGCCAGCACACGGGCGACAGCCTCCTCACAGCCGTTGCCTAATGAGCCGCATTCGCCGTGTAGCGTCAAGGCGATCACCAGTAGTAGCGCATTCACTGTCAGAACTCTCCCACATACGGGCATCGCGACTGCGTGGCGGCGAACCTATGCGACGCGCCGCACTGCTCGCAGTATACCACCGCCCGCTCGGTACCTTGCCACATGTCCAGCAGTCGCAGCGCGTGCTCGCGTTCGGCGACTGTGCAGTCGGCTGCCTTGGCTGCTCGTAGTACCGTCTCCCTACGCTCCCACCACTCAGGCATGTGCCACCACGAGCAACGCCACCCTTGCCACCGCCGTTGGTGCCGCCGTCTCGGGCGGGCCTTCGACAGCGCGCACAGCCACGTCGCCCAGGGTGTTGTAGACGATGACTATTGTCTGCACACTGGACACGTCCAACTCCACACGCAGGTGGTCGCCGTTGTCGCCTACCATCTCCGTTAGGCGGGCAACGACTAGACCGAGGCCCTGCCAGGTGGTGGAGTAGGCCGGAACCGCAAGACAGTCCTCCAGTTGCAGAAGCACTCCGCCCAGAATGGACGTGCGGCGCACCTGGTGCCCCATAACCAACTCGGCCACCGCCGCATCTAGCGCCCGCCCGCTCAGCCCCTCGATCTCGCCTCGTGTCACTGCTCGCCTCCTTCCCACTCCATCACGTCCACCTCGCGGGTGTCAATGGGCGTGGTGGCCTTCGCCCGCCAGTGTTCACAGCGTACTGCATGGAACCGTACGTTCTGCTCCAGGCAGCCATCGTGCCTCTGGTGCGCGCATGTGTCACAGGTCGTCGTCGAGCCGTCGGCAGGCGCAGGTTCAGTAGGCACGGTCGCGCCGGTCGGGTCGCCAGTCTTGAGTGGCGCGCATGGTGTGCCGTCTTGCCACGGGCCGGGGTACGCCCACATGGCCGGTTTGTCGCTAGGCGAAGGCTGCGGCGCAGCCTTCGTTGTCCAGAATCGGCATCTCTGTTCGCGGCCCTCTACCGCTACCCACCCGCAAGAGCGTGCGCCCTTGGCATACACACACGTCTTGCACGGTGTCGTCTGCGTATTGTCAGGCGTAGGCTCAGTAGGCACGGCAGCCTCAGCAGCAGCCATGCCAGCGGGTGTGTCCTCCCACCGTCTGCCATCGGAGTCGCGCTCAGGCAGCCTATTGGCCGACGCAGACTCAGTAGGCGCGGCCCCGAGGGCGGCGCGGGTGTCGCACTGCAAGTCGTGGATAGGCCCAGATAGTACGCGCACGAACATCGCATCCCACCGCCTCAGCAGCCCCTCCAGGGTGGCGATGTGCTCGTTGGCTGCGTCGGCCTTAGCGCACCAGACGTCCCGTTGTCGCCATGCGCTCCCCTCAGCTTCTGATGCCATCGTCAGTTGCCTCTCCAGTTCAGCGATGCGTTCGTTGGCATCGTCGCGCTGCTGCTCGGCCTTGCGCCACTCTTCCAGCCGGTCGTCGGCTACCTGGCACCAGTGTATGGTGGTCGCCCGCTCAAAGTGTGTCCGCTCTCGCGCTTCCTCCAGCAGCCGCTTGAACCGCAGGGCCGCCTCGCGCCATGACTTCGCCGCACACTTCCAGTTACGCTTTGCCATTAGGCTTCACCCCCTTGACGTGTAGCAGCATACGTAGATGGGCCGCGTGGGCCCGCGCCTCGTCTCGCTCGGCAGTTACTTGCCGGATGCGTGCGCTCGATGCCTGCGACTTGAACACCATGCGCGGCCACTCGGGCCAGTGGCGCACGTCCGCGACGTAGGTGCCCAGGGAGCGATGGCACTTCTCGCAGTTGCGATCAGGCCGGAAGCAGTTACACGTCGCCATCGCCCTTCGCCTCCACATCCCCACCTACTCCGCAGTTGAACCGGCGAATCAGCCTCGTGATGCGCACCATCGCGCCGACGGTGCCCTCTGTGCCCGCCTCGAGCTCGTTGAGCACGGCACCAATGCCACGAAGCAGCTCGTCCTCAGTCATGCGGCACCTCCACGTTGCGGGCGAGAAAGTCGCGGGCCAACGTCTTCGGGCAGGCACTATGGTGCCGGTCGAAGGTGCCACAGCGCCTACACATGACGCCTGGCTCATCGTCCTCGGCAAGATCACTCACCCACTCGCACGCCTCACGCAGCGCCGCCGCCAGTTGCGGCACGAGTTCCAAAGCCTGCGCCAACCGTGGCAGTAGCGGCCCGGTGCCAGTCATCAGCGCTTCCGCGTTCGTCGCCAACTCTAGAGGGGTGGTCACTGTAGCAACTCCTTCACCTTGAGCCAGTCAGCGGGACGCCACAGATAGACTTCGACCTTGTAGGTGCCCTGCAGCCTGTCGAGCCACAGGGCTTGCTTGGCACTGACACGGCCGCTCTGCTTCTTGAGTTCCGCGAAGATCACACGCGACAACCGCACCAGCACCAGGTCGGGAAAGCCAGCCGGGTCCTTGCGCGAGTCGGTGACGTGGTACCAAAGCCACCCGCGTAGGGTTGCCCAGTCGGTGACGGTCTTCTGCCAGTCCCCTTCAAGCGTTGCCGCGTCCAGCACCTCGCGCGCCGTCGCCTCAGTCATCGCACAATCCTGCACCGCTGACACCATCGGCAGCAGCGCCCATCTGGCGACGCCCATTTCGTGGCATACCACCGATGCCAGCCGAACCGACAACGCAGTCGGCGCCACCCGCCGTCTATCAGCCACCCAACAAACCACCCCAGGCCTTTGCCTGCCATGATGAACAGGCACAGCAACCCAAAACCAGCCAGCCAGTCTTGAGTTGTCATCGTGGCAACCTCGCCCGGCACCGGGGGCACGTCGCGGCACCGCTTGGCAGTTCGTGCCACAGAGAGGGCCATAGCGACATATGCCATCCGCGCTTAGGCACCAGTCCGCACAGCGCTTGAGCATCTTGCCCGGCATCGCAGGGCACTGCGTGGTAGACGTAGCCTATGCAACGGGGCGGGCGGCAGCGGCGGGCGACGTAGCGGACGGTCATGGCTTGAGCCGCCATGTGTCTGCTACGACCGTCCGCGCCAGCCATGTGAACGTGCGCCTCGTACTGCTAGGGAAACGTCGCAGCCTGGGTAGCCAGAAGCGAGCCATCATGACGATGCTTCGGCGTCCCTGCGCTGACCATAGGTCGTAGTTGGGCCTGCACTGCGTCATGGTTGTACCTCCCCACCGGCCTGCGGCGTGGCGAGCGCTGCCAATGCTGGACAGTCGCCACCGTGGCTCACATGCAACCAACAGCCAGAGGCACGCTCTCTTACCGCCGTCTCTATCGCTCGCAGTCGCGTCAACTCTGCCAGCGTCGTTGCGCCAGCGTTGCCCTCCAGGGCTATGCCGATGGCGTAGTAAGGCGGCCCCAGCGTGTCGTAGATCGTCGTCATCACATGCGCGTTGCCGGCGATGCTCAGTAGCACGCTCCTCATCGCCGCCACCTGAGCGAGCAACGCCTGGCCAGCGTTGGGGGCGAGGGCATCGTCAATGCTGCCCAACACCTGGTCGATACGGTGCTCCTTGTCGGCTACGGCGGCGTACCCTCTGATGGCTACGATCACGCCCCTTGCGCGCTCCAGCCACAGGCGCATGACGACATATGTGGCCACCACCTCGGCCCGTTCGCGTTCGGCGGTGTCGGCACGCTCGTTGTCCTGCGCCAGCGCCGTTTCGAGGTCGCGGGTGCGCTGGTGCGGCGCTGGCGCAGAATACACCGACACGCGCCAACTCTCCGGGGTGTTGCCGCAGGGCTCGGCGTTGGCGTGGCCCCCTTGCGCCCTGAACGTGGCAGCCAACGCCTGCGCTTCTCGCATATTCATTCGCCAGCAAGCGCCCACGTCACTCCTCCTTGCCCTGATCGGGCGGGGCAGGCAGCGGTTGCCAGTCGCGCCAGTGAGTTACATGGTCGGTGCGAAAGCCCCATGACTGCCCAGTGCGTTTGTTCCACCACATACGTTCGCCCGGATACCACTTGGCCGTGCCGCGATGCTGTGCGGGCACGCCCGGCGTGAAGTCGGCAATCTCCACTTCCCTATCTGGCGCAGGCATTGCGTCCACGCACGCCGTCCACTCGCGACCAGGCGCGGCGTCGTAGAGCGCCATGATGGCGTCCGTTGTCTCCTCGGCTGTTGGCTCATAACTACCATCACCCACGGCGATGCCCGCTTCCTCGACGAGCACATGCACCGCCGTCTTCAGTTCGTCCCTACTCAGCATCACTGCGCCTCCTCTCGCTCGGCCTCATCATCGCAAGTCTGGCACAGCGAGTAGCCCTCCCTCTTGACCGGGGCGTCGCAGAGTCGGCACTTAGGCAGCGTTGTCGCCTCCAGGTCGAGGGCGGCAAGGGCATCGCATAGGTCGTGATCGGCGCACATCGGCGGGCATGAGTCCTTGTAGTCTGCTGGCACGTCACAGGGAGCGCAGTGAAGACATACCGCCTCGACGAACTCGTGCAGTGTGGCCAGGTCGTCGAGGGCATCGCTAAGTGCCTGCTCATTGGAGAACAGGTGCTTGGCACTGGCCAGGTTAGCCCGGTGCCGTGCTATACGCGCCGCCGTCATCTTCACTTCGCAACCTCCCCTAACGGTACGTGGCTCAACAGCCGCTCGCGTCGCTCCCGTGCCTCGCGCCATACCTTGGCCTCGTCCGCCTCTAGTTGCTCCATCACGTCGGCCATGCCCAACAGCCACCAGCGTAGGCGGTCGTCGCTCTGCGCCTCAGCCCAGTCTCGCACCTGGCGAGAGGTGGTCCGTGTCCAGACTGTGCCCCTCGCCGCCACAACCATTGGCGTTTCGACGCGAGCGCGTTGGTGTGCCTCGGCCTCACGCAACGCCGACTCGCGCCCGTCAGCGTAACCCTCGTCGTAGCAGTCGCAGCTCATGGCGCGTCACCCAGCCCGCAGGCACGCAGGCTGAGGTCAGACCAAGTCAGCCTATGGACTATGTTGAAAATCCTCCTGCCCGCGACGTGATACTGCTTAGCCAAGGCGCGCTGTGGCGTACCCTTCCGGTGCGCTTCGCGGATCGCAAGCACCTGAGCTGGCTGCAATTTCGCTGCATGGTATTTCCGTGTCGGAATGCCTTGGATATCCGAGTTGTGCCATTGCATATTCCGCATGATCTTACGCACCTGAGCTTCCCCGATCACGTAGCGCTTGGCAATGGACACCGCGGTCTCACTCGGGCCGGCTAGCCTGATCTCCTCTACTTGCTTGGCAGTGAGCTTGGCCGAGACATGCGTCTCTCCGTGGGTGTTTCTGCCACGACGCACGGCATCACAAGCGTTCGTTGCCGCTGAACCTGGATAGACATGGTCTGGGTTCACACACCGTCGATTGTCGCAATGGTGACAAGCAAGGGCACCCAACAGAAAGGGCGCCCGCAGTTGGTCATAGAGTAGGCGATGCGCACCCATCCGCTTGCCCGCCAAGGTGAAAAGGCCATACCCAGCATGCATAGCACCAGTCCATGTCCAGCACCCATTGAGTTCAACCTGTACCCGCTGAAGCATCAAGGCCAGTTGTCCTGGCTGAAGCCTGTAATTGCTCACTCTTTCCACCCGCAGGCACGCAGGGCGGCGCATAGTGCGGCGCGTCCGCAAACACCCTCGCAACCGAAGTTGCCGTGACCGCGACAAGTACCCAGGTAAGGAGACGCCGCCGTCGCCACGGCCAACAGCAACTCGTGGTCGTGTAGCAGGTACTCGACGTAGACCAGTGGGGGTGTGTAGTTGAATGCAAGCCCTCGCCGTATTGCCTGGATACGCTCGGCCGTCATCATCAGGCCGGTTGTGTCAGTCATCGCGTCCACTCCTTGCCTCCTCACCGCTACGGTGGCGGTTCCACGCCTCGCGCGCTTCTGCCCACTCGCGACTGCCGAACGGCAGTCCCAGGTATGCAGCCTGCAACGCCAGGTAGCGCGGGCACGGCTCACCCATCCGGCAGCCACATGGTAGCGCCGGTCGGCCCTTGTGCGCGGGTACCGGCGGCGACGGCATGACACGCGTCGCGGGACTCACTTGACACCGCCACTCACAATCACAAGCATCCTGCACACGCGACACGTCACGGTGTCTGCGGTGGCGGCTACGTGCTCGTCCGTCCACGCCCACCATTGCGCGGGCACGAAGCCGCAGAGGGCTTGTGAAAGGTGCCGATTCTCAGCAGTACCAACCCACTCATCACCCCGCCAGACGGCGTGTGTGACACGGCCACCATGAGCACGTACAGCCTCAGGGCTAAGCAGTTGGGTCACTTCGTCGCCTCCACCACCGGCCACACCTCAGCCTCGCTCACCTCGAGCGCTGCGGCGATGCGGGCACGCACCTTGGCGCTCGGCACGTAGCTGGTGCGCTCGATGTAGCCCACCCACTTGAGCGATACACTGGACGCCATCGCTAACACTTCCTGCGACATGCCACGTTGCTCTCGCAGCGCCGTCATCCTCTCGTTCCTCACTTACTCCTCCTGGCGTGTAGGTGTAGCACTACTATACTAGGTCTGAGTGGCGGTGTCAAGGGGCAAAACGCTAGCCCAGACGATCAGTAGTTCCCATTGATGTTGCGCATACCTTCCGAGACGATCATCGCCGCCCGCTCAAGCGCCGCAGCTAGATGTTCGTCCGCGACCGCCTGATGCTCAATTGCCTTTGTCATCGCTGTGAGTTCGACCTGAAGCACAAAGGCAAGGGAGTTGATCGCCGATGCTACTTCTTCCATGTTCAGTCCATCCTTTGCGTTGTCATGGCGCCGATCTCGTTACGTTCCGGGTCCACGTAGAGCGCCCAAACCTTGCCCGACGGCCCGAGACGCTGCTTGAGCACCTGGACGATCAGGAGGTTAGCCGTCACGTCGAGACACTGGCCACCAGGTCCCTTGACCACGGGTGTTTCCTGCTCCTTACAGGGATACCAGACGCCGATGGCCTTATCGCACGTATGCTCGAAGTTGGAGGACCACTGCGAGTCAGTGATGCCCGGCACGCCCCACTTGCGGTTGTCGTATGCCTCGCGCTTGGCTTGGCTGCCGACGATCACCGGGCAGCCCATCGCCAGTGCCATGTCCTTGCACCTACCTACGTTGTGAAACACCTGCGTCTGGCGGTCCTGCCCTTCCTCCGGTTCCATCTGCTGGAGGTAGTCGAGGAAGATGGCCCGCGGCTTGACACCGAAGTCGTTACGAAACCGCATGAGGCTTTGGCCTACCGCGGAGAGCGTCAAGTGTGGCCGCGTTTTCTGCTCGCGGATGCTGTGCCCCACCAGATACAGCGGCACCGCGGCTCGCTTCGGACCATGCACCAGACGCAGTTGCTCCATCTGGTCGTCGGTGATGCGCCCTTGCGCGACATCGGTGGCCGGGATGCGCGCCGTGTGCGCCAGGTCGAAGCACACCATCTCTTCGATGGCCTGCTCCCAGGTGACGTACACCACGCATTCGCTGTCGTCGCCGTACTCGAGAATGCGTTGCGACTCGGTGCGCGCCCACCACTGCATTAGGCCGGACTTGTAGTGGCTCGTGCGGCCGATCACGCCGATGAACTCACCAGGTCGCGCCGGCTGTAGTTCGGCGTCGATGCTTGAGACACCAGTGCGCACGCCGGCGCCCTGAGTGGTGCGGCGGTTGTCGATGCTGGCCAGGGCGATGGTCACGGCCTCGGCTGGCGTGTAGCTGATGCCCGATACCTGGTCGCGCGCTATCAGTTTGCGCGGCATCAGAAGGCCACCTGTGGCGTACTGCTGTGGCCGTTGTTGCGGTGCCACTCGCCAGCTATGGCCGTGGCCGTATTCACCAAACTCTTAGGCGAACTTACCGTCACCTGATCCTTGAGCCGTTCCCATGCTTCACCCATCAGTTCCTCCGTGCGCCCAACATCGTTATCGACTAGGCCGGCCATGCGTCGCAATGGTTCCCACCACATCGTCCCTGTCTGCCGCTTTTGTGCAGCAGTGGTTGGCTCTGGCGGGCCGATACCAGTCAGGCGGCAGAACTCCGCTTCGAGTAAGCCTCTCTGTTCGTTCCCGAGACGAGACACACCAGCGCCGCTAGGCGCTGTTCCTGCATCTGATTTCAGGTCTGCATGCGCATATGATTGGATTGGATTGGATTGGATTACGAGGGAATCTGTAATCACCTGCTTGCCGTTGCAATCATCTGCTTGTAGACTCGTTGCGGTGCTAGTAACCACCGGCGGTTGTGGGTACTTGCGGCGTTGTGCGCGTATCTGCTGGTGCTTCGGCCACCCAGTCAGGTAAAGATAGGGCTTGCCGTCGGCCTCATATAGTTGCACCAGCCCGGCCTTGACGAGGCCCGCCAGCATCGCCGCGACTTGCTTCTCGGTAACGGTGGAGACACGCAAGGGATAGCACCTGGCGCGGATGATGGCCACGCGCCCGTCCCAGCAGCCGTAGTCGTCACACTGGACAATGAGCCGATAGAACAGGCATTCCTCGTCCGCCGTCAGTTGGTTGATGCTATCTGAGGTGCATATGGACTCCTTCAGGATTCTGCTAGGCACCAGCATGGCCTCCCATCGGACCTGCCTGATTGAGCCACCGGCGTACCATCGCTGGCGTTGCCTTGGTGGCCTGGATGATGTCGTCAATCTTGTGCGGTAGGATCAGCACCCGTGTACGCTGACGCCCGATCATCGCTGCCAACTTGGCGGCCTGTTCCTCAGCGCCGGGGTCCATCACCAGTGTCACGCGCTCGGCCTCGGCTAGTTGGTCAATGATATGGTGTGCTGGCGATGCTCCCGGCAGCCCAATCACTACGGCGGCCTCGTTGGCCAGGGTAATGAAGGTGACGGCCGCCTTGAGTTCACCCTCGACGGCGACGACGTGGCCGGCCAGGGGTAAAGTGTGATTGGTCAGGAATGGTGGGTGGGGCTGGCCGGCCACGAGGTAGCGGTACTTGCCGGCATCGGCTGGGGGATGAAGTAGGCGCAACTTGACGTTGAGCACCTGGCCGTCGTGGCCAAAAAGGGGAATGGTGGCCGCCGGTGTGTTGACGAACTCGCCACCGTGGCCGCGGATGGAATAGTGGCGATGCCAGCCCAACAACCAGCGATCCTGCCACTCGTCGGGAATGCCACGGCCGCGCCAGTAGGCCCGCGACTGGAAGTCGAGCGCCTGATGGTAGCGCTGCCACACGGTGTCGTCGCGTAGGTGTTGGGGCGCCTGCTCGGCACTACGCTTGCGCGCTTCCTCGCGCTCGATTTGCTCCCGCCGCCACCGTTCTATGTCTGCAGCTGAGGCGGTGTTGCGGGCTGCGCCCTGATCGGGGAATCGGAGCGCGTTGCACCGGCGGCACCAGGACAGCGGGCGCGAGTCACAGAAGATGCGCAATCTATCTGGCCAACTACCGTCCTGGTGGATACTACCGCCGCAGTCAGGACACGCGGCGCTATACTCGGTAGCGGAAACGCGCTGGACATAGCGTAGCGTGCCCTGGAGGTGCGCCCATACCACCGGCAACGGCGCCTCACGCATGGGGCACCTCGTCGGGTATCAGCGTCTCGAGCGCTAGCAGCCATGCGCGGGCCATTGCGCGAGCACCCGTTGGCCGGGCATCGTCTTCGACTAGGACCGTGGCGAGGTCGATCTGGTGGGAGAGTTCGGCATCGAATGCGGGGATGCACAAAGCCCGACCTATCAGGCCGTGCGCTCTCTTGGCAGGAGACATGCACACGGACGACCTGATTGGCCGGGCTTTGGGTCCGACGTGTTCGGTTGTGGTCAGCGCTTTCGTGGGCATGGGTGCCTCCTGCCAGAGACGACTATACTATAGCACATTGCGCCTTGCCTAGCAACCTCGCGGCGCCCTACTCAGCCAACTCCGCCAGCCGCCGCACCGCTTGTAGCGCAGCGGGATTGCTGCACAGGTAGTCCATCACGTCGTCAGGGATATAGCCGGCCAGCATAGCCAGGCGTTCGCGGTCCGTGTGTAACCAGTCAGCCAACGCCCACACCAGACTTAGTGAAGGCATCGTATCTGCGTGACCCGTTTCTAGCTTGGAGAGGTAGGTGTGATTGACGCCTACCTGTGCTGCGAGTTCGCGTTGGGTCATCTGTTCTCTCAGTCGCAGGTTACGTAGTCGTTGGCCGAATGTCATTGTCTCCTCCTAGTCCTGGCGGGGCATCTATCATGCGCAGCGTCATCGTGTCGGTCAACCTCGCGGCGCCTAGTCGGCGGCGAATAGCAGCGGCAACGCCACCATCGGGCGGCGGATGCTCCTGTAGCCCGGCGATAATGGCCCGCACGCTGGCCAGGTCCGCCAGCAGCCTGCGCTCCCACGCGCGGCAACGCTCCAACTCCTGATCGCAGGGCGGACAGGACTCGGCCACGCTACTCGCTCGCCGCGGCGAAGAGAGGCAGCGCGTTGGCCTGATAGGATGCGGCCGCCTTGAGGTTGGCGAGCGCGGCGTGGTAGTAGGATTCCTTGAGCTCGATGCCTGTGTAGGACCGTCCGTTACGCAGGGCCACGTAGCCGGTGCTCCCAATGCCATTGAAGGGATCGAGCACCATTTCCTCAGGGTTGCTGTAGAGTTTGATGCACCGCTCAATCGTGCCGAGTTGGAGCGGGCATATGTGCTTCTCGTCATTCTCGCCACGGCCGGCCGCGACCCGCAGCGTCTCCGTCTCGCGGATGCCGAGCCAGATGCCATGCGCCCACTCTATCCACGTCTCGTTGTCCAGTTCGCCGTTCGCCACCGGAGTAACTGGTACGGCGTTCTCGCCCGGCTTCCGGAAAAGGAGGATCTGGTCAATCAGGGCAGGCCGGCTGTCAGTCGAGTCCTTGCGTAGTTGGACGAACAAGAGTGCCTTGCTCTTGACGCGGATGGCCTGAGCCTGTGGGTTCTTTTGCACGAAGGCCCGCCCGGTGAACACCCACCCGGCGGCCTCGTAGGCGCGGATGATAGCGCCAGGGAAGTCCCGGCAGCCGATGTAGCCGTCGCGCGATTGCATAGCCGGTATATCGCTGCAATGCACGCAGGTGAGCCGGCCCGGCTTCGTGACGCGCAGCTTCTCAGTGATGATGAAGCGGTAGTGCTCAAAGAACTCATCCCACCCGCTGCTGTTGCCCAGGTCGCGCGGGCTGTCAGTGTATGTGAAGAGGTCAGCGAAAGGCGGGCTCATAACGCTCAGGTCGACCGACTCATTCTCCAGTTCGGCCAGGCGCTTGCAGGAATCGCCTAGCCTCAACGTCCAGTTCTCGCCGTGCTCGATTGCCTCTACGTAGTTCTCGGCCGGTTCCGTGTTCATTCCCAGCTCCCTGGCCTCATAGGCCTGTACGTGCTCGATTAGCCCACGACGTAGGCGGGTGGCCATCGCATCCTTGCGCATGATGTTCTCATAGACTTCCGCTTCCAGGTCGGACATGATTACATGCACATGGACGGGCTTGGTCTGACCATAGCGGTACTCGCGCCGAATGCACTGATACCAGGACTCCCACGAGTCGTTGAGGCCGAAGAACACCATCCGCGATGCCCGCTGCAGGTTAAGGCCGAACCCTAAAATCCGGCTCTTGCTGACTATTACCTTGACCTCGCCGGCCAGCCAGCGCTCTAGCCGCCGTTCCTTTTCGTCCAGTGATAGGCTGCCGTAGACCGACACGCAATCATCGCCCAGCAAGGCGGCGACGGCGTCCTGCTCCGCGTCTAGGCCACACCAGATAACCCACTGCTCATCTGGTGCGCTCTGGATCACCTTGGCCAGCAGTTGCAGCCGCGATGCGACCGTTCGTTGTCGCATGGAAGAGCGGTCAGCAATCCCGTGTAGCCCGGTAAAGAACAACTGCCCGTCTGGCCGATAGGAACATGCGACCTCGTGTCGGTGGACTTCCAGCGGCGGCAGGATAAAGCCGTCATCGTCGTATCCCAGGTCGGACGGCTTAGTCAGGCTCATCGCCCACGAGGACAACCACTCGAAGAAGGGCTGCTCAGCCGAGTGCTTGAGACGCCACTCCTGGCCGGCCTTGTTGGTGCCCTTCTTCCGGTATGCCTTGCCGTCGAGGACGACGGTGCGCTCTTTGTTCGCATTGATAAAGAACATCGCCCGCATCTCGGCCTCAGTGCAGATGCCAAGGAACTCGGCATGGTTGCCTAGCTCGACGTGGTCATTCGGTGCCGGCGTAGCGGTGCAGCAGAGCCGATACGGTGTGTTCGCAAACATGGTTGTCAGGCGGCGGCGCGTCGTGCCGGTCAGAGCCTTGAGGATGCTCGCCTCGTCGATCACCACGGCGTCAAACGTACTGGCATCGAAGCGCTCGACCATCTCATAGTTCGTGATGGTGATGCCGTGTGCGGCGGCCTGGACTTGCCCCCGCGCGTAAGTCACGGTGACGTCGATCTTAGCGCCTTCTCGCACCGTCTGCTGCGCCACCGATAACGGTGCTACGATCAGGCACCGGTCCGCCACGAGCCGCGCCCACTCCAACTGCATGAGCGTCTTGCCCATGCCAGTGTCGGCCCAGATAGCCGCCCGGCCCTTGCCGGCCGCCCATCTGACCAGGTCACGCTGGAACGGGAACAGCAGCGGGTGAATGTCGCCGTCGGCCACGGTGATGCCAGCATTGGCCACGACGAGGCGCTTAGTGCTGAGGAACTCCCGGTACTCCACTCTCCATCCTCCATCTGTCAAACGCAGCAGAGTCCTGTCTACCATGTCGGCCTGCGCCTCCGGGAGGGGCCGCGGGCTGTTGACATGATAGCCAGGACTCTGCCGTCAACCTATACGGTTGTGCGCCTAGCCGTCAAACGTAAAGCCCGTGTGTGCCCCTTCCCGGAGGTCGCTACCATCATACTACATTCGCGACGCCCTTGCAATGGTCTCAGCGGCTCACCATCGGCAGCGCCACCGTGTACGTCGGCTCAGCACCGCCGATCTCGCGCCACGTCTCGACGCTGAGTAGCCCCTCAACGTAGCCCTGCCCCATGTTGGGCGACATCAGGTCGTATCCTCCTGGATGGTCGCCAGCACCCAGCAGGTGCCCCACTTCGTGCGCCACCACGGCGTCTGCACCGGGCATGGGCAGAGCAACGAGGGCGAAGTGGCGCGACGGCATCGCCACGCCGTAGACGTCACGCCAGACCGGGCAGCGTGCGTCCACCAGGTACAGGTAGCTGCTGCCAGGCTCGCGTGGCTGCGACCAGTACCAGCGGTCGTCGGCGCATGGGTCGGTCGCTAGCACCAGCGGAGCATCAGGCACGATTATTATAATCGTGATGCCGGCTGCTGCGTACCAGTCCACGAGGCGGTCGGCTGCAAGGTGGGCGCGGTCGGTAGGCGCAGTGCCGCCAGTGAGCACGAGGGTGAGCGTGAGTAGTAGGGTGGGCATTACTCAACCTCCTGGACTTCAGCGGCCATAATCGCACGTCCGATCAGTTCTACTACCTGCGGCACCACCGCGTTGCCGAGCGCCTTCAGTCGGTCCACCCGGCGGGGTATCCCATTAGCCACTCGACCCACTGCGGGTTCAACTGCCCAATGTCCCCAGCTTCCCCCACCACTTCTTCTAGGTTCCCCCGGTTGCCACCCTCTCTCACGAAGCATCTGGAACGCGCTTGTGCCCGCGCAGTCGGCCACGATCGCACTGGTGTCTGCTTTGCTGCATCGCGTAGCGCTGCGCCTAAGTCCCAGCCGTGGCTCCGCCCCTTGTAGGGTGCTGCTGTGCATTCCATGCCTGCTACCAAGGCCCTGGGCGTGGGCCACAATCCAGACTCTATCCCGCCGCTGAGGGGCGCCACAGGCGCTAGCTGGTATGCAGTCCCACTCCGCGTCATACCCGCTCGCGGCCAAGTCCCAGAGAACACTGCCAAAGAACCGTCCATCATCACTTGACAGAAGCCCTGGCACGTTCTCAGCCAGTACCCATCTCCACCTAAGCTCGCGAATGATTCTGGCAAACTCTGACCAGAGCGTTGATCGCTTACCCTCCAATCCTGCCCGTTTCCCTGCAAGGCTGACGTCCTGGCAAGGGAACCCACCGGCAACAACGTCAACTGCTGCAAGGTTGTGCGCTCCCACGTTTCTGACGTCCTCGAACCGCTCGACGTCAGGCCAGTGCTTGGCGAGTATGCCGCGACAGAAGCCATCTATTTCCACCTGCCACTTGACGCTCATGCCGGCCCGTTCTAGGCCCAGATCAATGCCACCAATGCCTGAAAACAGGCTGCCTATTGTTATCACTCACTCTGCCTCCTGGGGCCGGCGAACCGGCCCCGTGATTGTGCGGGTGGCTAGCCGAGTGGGCCGGTACCGTTGAGCATCAGGGCTTCGGCATCGCGCATGATGCTAGCCCAGTAGTCCCTAGCGCCATCGGTGTCGCCGTCGGCGCACTGTTTCGCTGCGCTGGCGATGTCAGTGAGCATGGCGTCGCGGTCCTTAGCGAAGGTGATGCCAGAGCCGATGATGTTGTCGCGAATGTCGGTGCTCAGCTTCGCCTTCATCGAGGCCAGCTTCACCTCGCCTATCCACTCAGGGGCAGCCGCCGGCTGCTTGGCGATGACCGGCGGCTCTACTACTGCGGCCTCGGTGGCGGGGGTTGTGGCTGCCGCCTCAGCCGGTGGAGCCTGCTGTTCGTGCGCCGTGATGAGCACCTTGCACTGGTCGAACACGTCAGCCTTGGTCACCACGTAGTCACGGGTGCGCCAGTCGCCCACGGCGCTGACAGCGACGTCATGCTCGATGCCCTGGCCCACCAGGTAGCGGATAGCACTATGACGGTTCGTTTCTTCGTCGAGGTAGCGTGGTTCTGGCGCCGGCGGCTCGGGCGCCTTGTCTTGCGCCTTCTTCGGTCCCGAGGCAGGGTGAGCCACGTCGGGGTCCATGTCTTCCAGGTCTTGGGTGAAGCTGTCGCTCGCGTTGGTGGCCAGGAGGACGGCGCTGACGAAGGCACGCTTCTGGCTCATCTTCTGCAAGGTGTTCACGAGTGTGAAGATGTCGTCGTTGGGCACTCGGTAGACGGTGGTGTCGATCTCCCAGGCTTTCATCTGCTTGCCAGCCTTCGTCAAGCGGGTGATTTCCTGGGCTGTTCCGTTGGCAATGGCGTCCTTGAACTGCTGCCAGTAGGAGGCGGGTTTGCCGTACTTGCCACCTGTCTCTGCCTTATCGACTGCGAAGTCGAACTCGGAGGTGCGGCCACCCTGGGCTAGGCAGGTTCCCTTGTCGAGGCCGGCCGGTATCTGATGCTCGGGCACCCAGCGCCAGCGATAGCGTGACTCCATGCTGTTCGCGCTGCCGTGGCAGGTGGCCACGACTGTTTGGGTTGGGCGGTGCACGAGGCGGCACTCGTAGTCGAAGTTGAAGAATGGTTTGTCCCAGTCCAGTGTCTCACGGTAGGGCACGAACTCCGGCGCCAGGGCGAAGGCGTTGCAAAGCTTCTCAGCGCCGGGCTTGACCAAGGTGTCCTTGTCCGTGCCCGGCAGCTTCATGTAGTCCACCCCCTCGCGTAGGATGCGGCGCTTGAACTCTGAGAACTGTTCCTGCCGGCGCACGGCATCGTCAACGGTGAGTGCCAGCGATGGCACGTAGCGGGCATCGTTGTCCATGATGGTGAGTGCGTTCTCGACAGCCATCTCAGTCTCCCTTCTCAGTCTTCGCGCTCTCGATGCCGGAGATACTGCGGTAGTAGCAGGCCCAGCACAACGGTTGCGGCAGTGCGGCGCCACCGGCTCTCAGGTCACGGCTGCCCAGTACGTCGCCGCACCAGTAACAGCGGTACACGTCCGGCGCGTAGTCCGCAAGCATCGCTTCGCAGTCGGGACAGATGGTGCCCGTCTCACCGCTGATACCATTGCCCGGCTTGTTGCCCATGATGGCCTTGCACCACGAGCATCGGCGCACCAGCACGGTATTGACGGCGGGTTGCTCAGTGGCTACACTGTGGGTGGTCATCTCTTCTCCTCCTTGAGCCCGGCGGCTTCACTCACCGCCGGGCGTTTCGTTGTCCCCTGCCAGCAGCGGCGTCAAATCCGCGTCGATGCTGACTACCGTCTGCCACTCTTCGCGCAGCCACGGCGGCCGCGTCTCAGCAGGCACAGCCTTTAGCACCTTCTCGATGCCGGTCTGGTCGGGCTTGAGCATGTTGCGGTACTGGTGCTCAATGGCGTAGTCCACGAGGGTGAGGCGCTGGATGCTGGCGTCCATGCCCATGATCTCGCCGTCACCGTTGACGATCAGGTTGCCGGCCTCATCCACGCGCACGTAGCGCAGGACCTTCTCGTGGCGCGCCTTGGTGCCCGGCACCGGCTCGTATGCCCGGCCCTGCTCGGCTGCGAGGGCGGCGCCGCGGGTGCGGATGATGGCCTCGAGAGCAGCCGTGCATCCCTTGTGTCGTGCCAGTTCGTCGATGACAGGTGCGTTAGCTTCCTGGAACTGTGCGAAGCAGTCATCGTAGATGGTTTGCCAGGTGGCCTTGAGGCTGCGTGCTACAGCCAACTCGCGCACCAACTCGGCTAGCGGTCGCTCAGTCGTCTGCTCAGTCACGGCAGTCTCTCCTCTACCAGTTCGCACTCGGTGACCACGGCGATGGTGTACTTGTTGATGACCGCTGTGATCTCGGTCTTGAGGTCGGACCAGTCAGCATCGAAAGCCTGTGGGTCGATGGCCTTGTCTCGCATGTCCACGTTCACCCACAGATTGATGCCGAGGTCGTAAGCGGATTCCTGAACCTCGTCTGGCTCAGGCACGTTGAGTAGCATGGTGTCGTAGGCCGATCTAAGAGCGTCCATCCTCATCCTCCTCAGCTTCGGCTCCTGCCGCGACGATGCAATCACGCGAACAGTAACGTTCCTCATCATCGATTGGAGCGCCACACCACGCACAGGACTTGACTGTGCATCCAGGATAGCGGGCGTTCACGGCGTTGTGTTGCGCCTGAGTAAGTGGCCGCCGTGTACCATGCTGGCGCTCATCCCGGATGCCGTCAATCCAGTCGGTCATTTTCCTGTCTCCTCTCTCGCTGCCAGCCGTTCGGCTGCTGCGGCCAATCGTCGGTAGTGCTCGGCCCACTCAGGCAGTCGTCGGTAGCGGCGTGCCGTGGCGCGCATGATGCGTGCCTGCTGCGTGTAGTGCTCGGCCCAAGTCATGCTGAGTCCTTGGGTAGAGTGGGCAGGGGTGCCCAGTACGCGGGGTCTATGGTCATGTGTTCCTGGCGCTCTGTCCACCAGGGGTTGCCATCCCGATCTGTTTCCCACTGGGCTATCCACCAACACCACCCCCCGGGATCGCAGGCCGCGACTTCTACGTTTGCCTCGGGCATCGTCTCTGGCGTGATCTTACGCATGGCGGTCGCGGCCTCGAACGCGGCCATGATGGCGTCGCCGTACTGTGTCAGTTCCCAGTGGCGTATGCCTGCCTCGATGGCGGTGTCTGCCAGGTCAGCGAGTTCGCCGTCAACTACCGTCCGCAACTGCGCCCGCGTCGTGTCATCCATCACTCCAACTCCTTGTACTTCACTGCGTGGTACTACCGTATGCGGTACTACAATTCCCCGAAGCGGTCGCGTACCAGTCGCCAGGCACCCATCAGCAACAGAATGGCTTGGGTGCCGACGATGGCGAGCACGGCTAGCTCGGTGGTCACTGAGTCACGGCTTCCATCGCGGCGGCGACGGCGGCGTACGATTCCTCTGCGGCGGCGTCGGTGTCGTAGAGCAGTTGGCGGAGGCTTCTCATTTTGCCCCCAAAGGGGTCCTTCTCGGACAGGAAGGCGATTACCACGGATGGCCGCTCTGCATACAGGCGGTCGGCCTGGGAACGGTAGAGGGTCACACTTTCGACCGCCTCGGACCGGAATGTCACGGCCGTGTCGCCACTGGTAATGGTCACGATTGCCATGTTACTTCCTCCTCTTGCGCCGCATCTCGCGCTCGTAGCGGTAGCGGCCGATGATGTTGGCAGCGGCCCATAAGGCACCGAGTATCAGCGACGTGGCACCCCAGGCAAAGAGCAGGCGGGCGATATCGTAGATCATGACCGGCTGCCTCGGTAGTCTGTTAACTCCCGCTCCTCCAGGCACAGGCCGGCGAATGCGCGGAGCGGCCATAGTGGGTTGGCGTCGATCCACTCTTGCAGGGACTGGTAGCCGCTCCACTCGCGATACCATGCGACTGAGAAGCGGGTGCGCTTGAGCCAGCGAGTCATGGCACCAGTGGTGCAAGGCGTACCCCAGGGCGGCAGGCGCAGGTGGTAGAAGCTGGCCAGTTCGGTCCAATGTGAGGCGTCCAGGAAGTTGGTACGTAGGGTGGAGTTGATGCGCGCCCACTTGGCGGCCGCCTTGCCCGCCTTGGCTTTGGCGAGTGCTTCCGGCGAACCGAGCCGATTCGTATATTCCTGGCCTTCTCTGCGCCCGTACGTGTTGGTTGTGGCGCTGGCGTCGGAATGGGTGCATTCCCCATCGGTGTATGCAGTCATTCTGTTCCCCTTCTCAGGGTACGTGGATTGGCCCCGCCGTATACGACCTGGCGCCAATTGCTTGAGGACGTCTCGCGTACTTCTAGTTCTACTCGTGGTCCGTCGTCGGGTTCATAACTGATGACGGATTCCGGGGTGTTGCCAGCTTCTCCTTCCACAATGTCATGGCAAGCCTTACACAAGGTGATCATGTTTTCAATCTCATCAGCGCCACCTTTGGCGAGCGGTACGATATGATGGACTGACAACTCTGTCTGTGAGTTCGGCCGGTGGCCACACCGCTTGCATCGGAATCCATCGCGGCGCGTTACTTTGGAGCGAAGCGGTTTACGTTCAATGCGGGGTTCCTTGCCTCCGTACACGGTGAGCCTCCAATCCATAGTTGCCCTCCCTGCGGTATACAGGCAGTATACCATAGAAGGGCCGAGGGTACAAAGCCATCATGCCCCCTTGGGCTGGATTGTGAGTGCCCTGAGCCATTCATCCATCAGGTCGGGGTAGGCGGCGAGAATCTTGTCCATTGACTCACGAGAAGGCCGGCGCCCCAACTTGTACCACGCCCACACGGTGGGGTAGCGCAGGCCGAGGTGGTCGGCTATTACAGCGATGTCGCCTTTGTGGCGAAGGGCGGAGAGCAGTTCGTCCATCAGTCCTCCTTACTCAGTTTGTCGCCTTCGAGATGGTAGCGTTGTCCCTTCCATGTGAAGCGTACCGGCTGATCATGCTCAATGAGCGTCTTGCATAAGTCGCACACGGGCACGACGGGAAAGCCGCGGTAGTGCCATCCGGGCATGGAGAAGCCAGAGCGTGGGCCATCGGGCGACGGCCCGAACGGTTGCCATGATACGATAGCGGTGCTGCCACAGATACGACAGTTAGCGGCCATCCGTCTCTCTCCTGTAGGTCCGTACTCGCAGTCCTGCCCGCGTCCTGTACGCAATCGTGTCGTCCTAGACATCGGGCAGGTATTCGGTTACGAGCCTAATTACGTGGTGCGGGTTGGGTTGCTAGTGAGTCTCAGGCAACGTTACTTGTCGGGTGGCCGAAGCCTGTGCCCCTTGCTGCCGCATGGTGCACCTCCTGTGTGTCGTGCCGCTAAAATAGGGTACTGGTAGCGGTAACACGCCGATGACCCATTGAGCGATGCCTGCTCGAAGATGCGCGACCGGGTCGGCTACACTGGAGCACCTCCTGTGTGTGACGTGGTGCTGCGACGTTCACCAGGCGTAGTTGCTGAGCGCCTCCTTGGTGGTGTCTGCCCAGTACATAGGGCCGTAGCCCTCTGGCGACCGTGGCCGTGCATCGGCGCGTGTGCCGATGCAGTCAATGATCGAGGTGCCGTTAACCGCTACGGATGCGTACCATCCTGGCCCCTCCCACGTCAGGCGAGCCGCGGGTATAGCATTGGTGCCGCCAGCCTGTATGATCATCGTCCTCACTCCTGTGCTAGTAGTAGGGCGCGAGTCGGCCGAGGTTCGCCGCTGTCTCGCGCCCATCGGGATGGGTGCTAGTCAGTCTCGATATACCAGGCGGCGGCTGTGTCCTGCCAGGCTGGCGAAGGCGCTGTTACCAGTTCGGTGACGTTCTCCTGGCGGAATGCGATGCTGTACTCTTCGTGGCAATTCAGGCACCGCACGTTGTCGTCTTCGTCGATTGCCAGGTAGTCCATGCGGTCCTCGCCGCAGTAGGGGCATGTCCATATCTCGGGCACCAGTTCGTCGGCGTCATGTACTTGCTGTGCCATCGTTATGCCTCACCCCTCAGGATAGTAGGGGGCCAGCCGTGCGGCCTTGGACAAGCGCTCACACTCTTGCATGGCCTCGGTGGCCGTGACGCGCATCGGAAACGAACCGTGGGTATCGATGATGTTGAACGCCTGACAGCACGTGGTGATCCACTCATCCGGTGCCATCCCGGCCGCCAGGGTAGCGAGTTTGTCGTGAGCCTTGATGACCTGCGGCTTGCGGAGTGCTTCGGGGGTAGTAACCCTCGCGTAGGCTGTCATCGTCCTGTCTCCTCACTCGACTCTACTGCTATTATAAGTGCCTGCTTATCAGAAGTCAATAGGCTGGACGTTAAGGTTTGCGGCGACGTGTGGACAAGCAGCGAGCCCCGCCTGTCTAAGCGCGGGGCCGCATCCGGCCAGTGTGACCAGCCGGAGTGACTACTACCAGTCTACCACACTCAGTATCGCCGCGTCCACCGCCGCTGCAGATAGCGGAGCGCAAGCCTGTGCGACAACCTGCGTCGTGGTGGGCGCCTCACCGCACCAGCTCGGGCACCGCGGCCCGCGCTGCCTGCTCAGTCCACTGGCCGGTCGTCACGGCGACGCGGTAGAAGTCGAGCGTGCCCGCCTTCTGTCCGAGTGTCACCGTCTGGCCATCTTCGGCGTACTCGAAGCCACACCATGTCAGGTTGTGCAGCTTCGCGACCTTGTCCAGGAAAGCGACTCTCTCCAGTTCCTTCTTGGCGCGTGCGAGTTGGGTGTTGGTCACGTCTGTACTCCTCTCCTTGCATGGGTTGGCCTTGAGGGCCGCCAGTAGCGGTAGATCGGCGGGCTCATTGCGGTCGCAGTTGCCGAAGCCCGGTATGCGGTGCCAGGCATCGTTCTCGAAGTGCTCAGCCGGGTTGCCGGCCAGGCGGTTGTGGTAGCACCAGGGCATTGACGCGAAGTACCAAATGGGCGCCGTTGCCATATCTCGCAGAACGGCGACCTGCATGTCGCTTGCTGACTGCACTGTCAACTCTGGGTACCGTGGGTCGTGTTTGGAGTGTGGCCAGAACCCGCCCTCAGTGGCCATGATGGGGATCTCGAAGTTCATCGCCTCGACGAACATGGCGTGCAACTTCCACGGTTTGCGGATGCAGTTGGATGGCGACGACGGCGCCTCCCCGGCGATACTGCCGAGGATGGTCACGCCGGGGTGGTCCTGTTGGTTGCGGGCATCCTCAGGGTAGGCGATGGGGTGATTCAGGCCGGCGGGGTGGCAGGCGATCCACGCATGCTCGCGCACGAACTGCGCCGCGCCAGCCCGCTTCAGGGCCTTGAGGAAGTTGCCGAAGTAGAGGATGTCGTCGTAGTTGCCGCCGCCGCTCAGGGCGTCGATGGCCACGAAGGCACCGAGGCCAGCTAGATAACGGCCATCGTCCAGCCAATCGGCGGCCAAGGCGTCGAAGGTGGCATCAGTCCAGGCGTTCCAGTCGTTGCCGGGCCAGCGCCCCTCCTGCCATTCCCAGTCCAGGTTCGGCTCGTTGCCGCGCTCGAAGTAGCGCACGCCGATGCCTACGAGCTCGCGCGCGGCCGCCCGGTGCTTGTCGGTGAGCCTGCCGGGATAGGGCCGCGTCCGGTAGAGGCGGACCACAGGCATCATGCCGGCCAGGAGCACCATGCGGCAGGCGTTATAGCTGCTGCCATCCTGATCCAGGAGCTTGAGCCAACGTAACCCCATGTTGCGGCACTCAGAGATCATACCCGGTATGAGCCCATCATTCTCGCCCATCGGGAAGTTCGCACCGGGCGACATGTGCACGCCGGCGCCCGTATCGTCGGCAGGCCGAGGGTATCGTATCCAGTCAGTCACAGTCACGTCCTCCGGCGCCTCCGCAGGCGCCCCGCCGTAGTAGTGCGCCAGAATCTCGCGCCAGGTAGAGCCCGCGTCCGCCATGTACTTCGCGCCGTATTGGCACATGCGTTCCGTCCACGTCTGGTCATGGTAGCCGCCGGTACCCCGGCATAGTGGACATTCTGGCCGGCCACAACGGCTGACATAGAGGCAGCCGCCCGGCCACGTCTCCCCCGCCGTGCTGCCGACTGCCGCATCGGTGCTGGCGTAGTGCGCGTCAGAGTGCGCCTGACATTGGGCGGAGTCGCAAATGTCCGCGAACGGTGCATGCCGCGGCGCCTCTATCGCGCGCATGGCGTAGGTGCGTGCGGCGACCGATTGGGCGGCCAATGCCTGCGCAGGCCAGGATGCTGGCATTTCGCTGGGGATTACGCCTCGCAGGTACTCCTCGACGTCGAGCACCTCTATCGCATTGACGGCCCGTATCCAGAGTCGGATGGTTGGCATCAGCCCTCCTATGGCCCTTCGCAGTAACCCCAGACCTGCAATGTTACATCCATCGTATTCGCATCAGAGGCATATATCTGGTAGCAAATATCCCCGGTCGCATTGCAGGGCACCAGTAAGCAACCATTGGCGGCGGCGTCGTTGGTCAACCCCGAACAGGACACCTCCAGGCCAACATTGGCAGTTGAACTAGGACCGAGTATGAGCGTACAGAAGCCTGCGGCGCTGCCGGAATCCTTGATTTGTGCCTTCATCAATACGGCTTTGATGCCAGCCGGCGCACCAAAGATAGAGGACAAATCAATGGCTGTCTTGGCGGTCGTAGAGTACGAGTCACCGTCAAAGTTCGTACTCGTCAATGGCGCATCCAGTACCGTCAGTACATTGGCCGGCATGTCACCGGCAATAAGGAGTCGAAACGTCGGGACGGCTGCGGCGCCGCTCTCTGGCCCGGACCAGACGCAATTATGGGCCTGCACTTGGTGGCCTAATTCCTGCCCGGTGAGCTTGTTCACCTGCACCGAGTTCATATCCAGCGTCACCGGGTCATGCGCCGTGTAACTGGATGTCTCCAGGCGTTCCAGGTTGCTCACCCTGACGCTGAGCTTGACTAGTTCGTCGGCCAACCGTGCGATTACATCCTCAGCAGGCATCGGCCCTCCAGCAAAGCGGGGCGCAGACATGATACGCAGCCACATCATAGCCGTTGTAAGCTTTCCAGTCTAGCCGGTAGCCCTTGTCGTAGTTGTCGGCGAACTCAGCCGCAGTCATGCCCTGTGCCCAGCCGTTGCCCGCCTGTACGGCGTTCCACACGGCCGAAAAGGCGACGGAGTGGATAAAGCACAGCATAGGGCGGGTAACGTAGTCGTGCCGGCGCTCATGCAATGCTGTCTCCAGTTGGTTCGGGTTGTCGGACCGGTAGGCAGTATTGTGCAGGATGGCATCGATGGTGGCCGTCGGGTAGACACTACTGGAGACTTCTAGCGGATAGCCGAAGCCACGGTTCTCGCCCACTGATGCCCACCGCCAGAAAGACGTGTCGCCAGGCGTCATCCATTCATCCCTTCGTATGAGTGGCGTATGCAAGGCAGGAGCAACAAAGGGCGCTTGTTCCGGCGGCCCGCCGCGTTTGATATTCATGCCCAGCCGCAGGCTAAAGCCAAGCGCATGTCCCTGACTAAATCCCATATCGTAATCTTTACCGATGGCCGCCACCGCTTCGCTGAGGCTGAATGCATGCGTGAAGATCGTGTCATCGGTGACGAATGCCACATGCTCCCAGTCAGCCATGATGCCCGTCACGTCGCGTTGGAAGTCCTGCTGCTTGTGCCATGTGACGCCAGGGTACTCGGCCGACAACGTCGCGTACTGCATGGCGTGCTGTGGGCTGCTGGTCGCGTAGAGCACGACTATGGGCGGCAGCCCGTCGGTGAGATGTTGCGTCAGTGACGACAGGCAGAGGTCCAACTGGCAGGCGCGGTCCTTCGAGAACACGAGCACGCCGACGGGGGGACTGGTCGGCTCTGCCGGGAGCATGTCTAACGTTGTACTGACTGGTATAGGTATGGTGGTTGGTTCCATCGGTGCCTCCCGTGGGAAGTTGGTTGTAGCATAGGCGTCGCGAAACCGCTCGACGGCTCTGTCATACGCGATTGCTGCCTCAACTTCATCCTGGAAGAAGCCGAGGTAGATCGGTATATTCCCTACGCTGATAGAAGCCACCCACCCACCATGTCGGTTGCCCTTCGGTTTCTGCCAAGACACCCCCATGAACTGGCTAGTACTCTGCTTGTGCTTGCGGCGGTTATGGCTATTTGCCGCCGCAGTGCATACCCGCAAGTTACTGCGTTGGTTATCGAGAGTGTTGTGATTGAGATGATCGACAGGACAGCCCGGCGGGGCATCCATCAAGAGCCTATGCATTTTGAGGATTCGGTAGCGATCATTCGAGCGTACCTGCGTATGCGCATAGTAATAGCCGGTGTGCGTTTTGGCCGCGAACCACTTGCGCTGGCTCAGCGATTCGTAGTCGGCATCATCTACAAGAGCGGCTAAGCCTTGCGTTAGCGGAATCTGTTTCACATCACTCTCCCAGCGGAATGTAGTCGCGTTCTGACTGGAAGCCACGACGCATTACCATCTGATAATCGGCGGTTGTGACTGGCTGCGGGAAAGGCGGCAAGCCGAACTTATCACGGAAGATTCTCGCGGCGTTTTGCATTGCCTCATTATACATCTGATCGCCCATGCGTTGGGGCCCTCCGGTGTGATGGACAAATATCTCATTGGCAATCGCCACGCCGAAACCTGCCAACACGGCCCGCAAGCAGTATGAATCATCCTCGAAGCCGAAGCGCCCGAAGGATGCATCGACGTTGCCGATCTTGTCGAGCACGGCCCGGCGAATGAACAGGCAGAAGCCCACGAGGCGCTGTACGGGTGCCAGTTCGCCACGGTGGTCCTCCTGCCAGTGCTTGGCGAACTCCAGTAGTCCGGGCATGTCACGGTATGGCACATTGGGCACGATCTGCGGGCCGGAGACGTAGTTGCTACGTGGTCCTAGCAGGCCAATGCGCGAATCACTCCAGGCGGCGCGCTCGAATGACTCCAGCCACCCTGGCGTAACGATGGTGTCGTTGTCCAGCAGCACCACCCAGTCGCCCTTCGCCATCGGGAGTGCCTGCGCCCGGCCGACAGGGCACCCGACGTTGGCGGCATTCTCCACTAGGTGCACGTCAGTCTGCTGGCGCAGGTAGTCAAGGGACCCGTCAGTGCTGGCATTGTCGAGCACGATGATCTCGTAGGGCGCTGGCGTGTACGCGCGCACGCTATCCAGGCACAGGCGCAGGCCGTCGCCGCCGTTGTGATTCAGGATCACGATGCTGGCCAGGTTGGCACCCAGCCGCTCGTGTTGGTACTGGCGCACCTCCTCTGACACGTCGAAGCCCTCATGTGGCAGGTAGGCCATGCCGATATCGCCGTAGAGGACGAACTCATAGCGGGCGTCGATGGCCTTGACGGCGGCCTGTATCTCGGCCAGCGACGGGAAGCCGCTCGTTGGGTGGTCCGGGTACACGGGTACGGTAGGCGGAGCACAGTAGCGCATGTCATCCATGAGCATGACGGGCGGCTTATGTGGCCAGGCGGCGATGGCTGCCAGTTCCTTGAGCAGTGGGCAGTTCTCAGACCCGCGGGCATAGCCGGTGCCCGACCAATGGGCGTCTAGCCATATGAGCGGCATGGTTGTGCCAACAGTGCGCGCCAGTGTTGCCAGCCATTCGGCCGAGTGCCCTTTGTAGGTACGCACATTGGCCGGCAGTGGCGCCGTCGGTGATAGGGTCTCCGACAATTCCACCGTGTAGACGTAGGTGAACACCTCGGCCGCATTGCGCGCCGTCTGACCGCTGGCCGTGCCCGTCTCGACGAACGTGTCGCACCCGAACTCATCCCGGAGCGCCGTTAGGAAGTCTACCGGCAACGGCCCGCCTAGTTCCTTGACCTGGCGCAACTGGAGGATGCGCTTACCCGGATTGGTAGGGGCAGGCGAGGGCGGCGGGGCCTGCAATGCCGACAGGTCGGCCCATGACCATACCTCATGGTTGCCCTTGCGCGTCTTGAGCGTGGTGCGCCTATCGGCTAGGCCGGGCGCCCACTCACCTGCCGGCTCGCTGCCGGCCAGCGCGAACAGGCGCATGTAGGTGTCGTGCGCGTGGTAGCGGTCGGCCTCGCCGGAGGCCAGCCAACGACAGATAGCGTCGCGGTAGGCATCTTCGAGCGTGGGCGTGAACTCCTGTAGGTACTGGTCCAGCTCGCCATAGTCGTTGAACTGGCGCAGGTCGATATAGCAGTCAGCGGGCAGGTAGCGCTCAATGTCGTAGCACCCCTTGACGATGGGGATGCAGCCACAGTAGAGCGCGTCGAGTACTTCCCTAGTGAAGTAACCGGCGCTCCAGATTGGGTCCCATGTATTGTCCATCGCCAGGGCGAACCGATACTGCGCTAGCACCTGGTGCTTGTCGCCGGCTTCGCCGTGGTAGTTGGCCAGGTCCGGGAATCCCGGCCGGCCGTAGACCTCCATCGGCGTCTTGCCATGTGCTGCGAACCACTCGGCAAACTCGCGCCGCGCCGTGTACTGTTCGCCCGGCTGTGACGACGCCTTGTTCCCGTGGACCATCACGATGGCATGGCGTCGCGGGCCTGCGTCAAAGCAACCTGTCGGCACTTCACGTAGAGCGCCGGTGGCGTCCGGCTGCCCGTAGGCGGGCAGGTAGAGGTGCTGGAACTTGCCGCCGCGTTCGCTGATGCTCGGCACGAAGGTAAAGACGTTGTCGAAGTGGGCGTACACGTCCTCGCTATACTGGCCGGGCAGCACCGTGTGTGGCTCCAGCATCAGCAGTACGTCCACCGCGCCGGTGATGCCACGGTAACTCATAGCGTCGGCGTAGGCGAAGACGTCGGCACCCTCTACCGGCTCAGGCGTCCAGGCAACAGAGCAGTTGCCGCGATGCTCGGCATAGGGCCGCTGTAGGTGCGCGTAGACGACGTTCACCAACACAGGCTTGTCGGGTCGCTTGCCTAGCAGATCCAGGTCTGTCAAGTCCTTCGCCTCCTGTCGGCGTTCTTTCATGGCGCGCACAACTTCCGGCGTAACCACCTTTGTGTCGCCCATCCAGAAGTGGCGGGCCGGGTTGTAGACGATCTCGGATGGCGTCCAGGCATGGTAACGGGCCGTCTCGGCATTGTGTGACTCGGGCGCGTCAGGCCATCTAAGTACGTCAATGTCGCGGGCCTCGCGTAGGCCGTAGCATTCCAGGACGGCACTGCCATCTACCACGGCGCCGGGCACCAACGCCCCCCAACCGGAGAACCGCGACGGCCGTTCTCCGCGATTCAGCCAGTCGACTGAGTTGTCATTCAGCAGCGCGTGGGCCAGGCGCAGGGTCTCGGCTGGCGTGTCGGTGATATGCACAGAGTGGTTGCCCACACCAGAGACGGCACGTATCTCGGTCTTGAGGTCAGCCATATACTCGTGGCTGCCTTGGACGAATCCTAGCCGCAATTCGCCGCTGCCTTGCGGGAAACATAGCGCCGTTTTCTGGTCGATCCACGTCTCGCCGGGATACATAATGGCCATGAGGTTGCGGGCGCCGCGCTCGGTTAGCTGGATGGTCTTGCCGGCAATGTAGCCCGGAGGCGGAAAGGTGCTGCCACCATACTTACCACGATCCATCCTTGCCTGCGGGAAGATGGTCACGGCATGGGCATCCGGTACCAACCCGATGTACTCCGTCACCATCGCTTCCAGGTACGGCTCCGGCAGTGTCACACCATGCCAATCATTCTCCCAAAGCCAGTGCGCCGAGTACTCCCACGTCGGTACGTCACAGAACAGAGCCAGGATGGGCTTGTCGTATGCCAGGCACGCGGCCAGACGGTGGGCGCCGTCCATCAGCACGCCACCCAGGCCCACAGGCACCGGCCCTAGCGCCTCGTTGTATCCATCGGTGGCGATGCTGTCCAGGAGGTCATTGAAGCGGCTCAGGAAGGTGTCGATGCCCGCCTTGTCGCTGCCAGCCTCGTGGGCGCCATTGAACGCCATGATATGGGCGGCATACAGGTGCTTGGCGTAAAGTGAATCCACCCCCAACTTGCAGTGCTTGGCGTACAAGTAAGCCGCCATTACATCCATGCGCGCGGGCGAGAGCAGTTCACGTGGCTGTACCCAGCGCGTCGTGTAGGGCGCGGCGCCGATGCGGTCGCGGATGATGGGCGCTAGGGTGTCGAGTATAATGTCACTCACACCAACCATCCTCTAGCATTTGGGTCATGTCGCGCCATTCAGCCTCGAAGCGCCTAATGGCCTCCTTGCCATCAATCGTACCGTTGGCAAGCGTCTCAGAGATAGTCTGGAAGTCATCGCGCCATTCCGTGATCTTCTCTAGCAACGTGGCTATATCCATGACGGCATATGCCCCCTCTGGAGGGTCATCCTCGCATGGGAGGTGCTTCCTCGTGATATCAGGTATGAGATGCTCCACCGTCAACTTAGGCCGGTAAGCAGCCGTCTTTTCATAACCGGCCATCACTTCACCGCCGCGAATAGCAGGTCGCGTTTGCCCCAGCGGCGCGGCTCAAGTTGCCGGGTGAAGCCGGCGACCTTGAGGCGGTCGGCTATCATGCCCGGCGTCCATACGCGATGGGTGTACTGCCACACGAATGAGGCGATGGGCGTGATGCCATCAAGAATCTTTGTGTCATTCGTTACCGTGACCAGACCGCTCCGCCGGTGCCATGATGGGATGCTGCGGCGACGAACGAAGGTAGGCGTAGGAGGCGCGTAGTGCTCAAAGGTCATCGGCTTTGGCGGGTCGGCTTCGAGCACGTCAGCATCCCAGGCATCGAAGACGAACATGCCACCAGGCGTGAGTCGGTCATATGCCAGGGCCAACAACGAGTCCAGTGTTTCGAGTCTGAGGCTGTAGTTAGCGACATGGAATAGTGCCGTGACTAGGGCCACCCGGTCACTCGGTATGCCGACCGTCACGCCTTTGCCGCGAGCAACCTCAAGCATGGCGTCATCCATGTCCCATCCCATCACCTGGCAACCGGCCCGCTTGAACGCCACCGCGTGATTGCCGGTGCCGCAACCGAGGTCGAGGACGGTATCGGCTTTGCTACCAGTCGTCTCCCGGTAGAGTGCCAGCACGTCGTCAACCTCACTGCGGTAGTGACGACCTGAGAACATCGTGTCATACCATTTGACGTAGAGAGCATGGTCATCGGCCATAGAATGCTCTCACCGTCTCGCACGTGAACGCGACCTGATCCTCGCTAAGGTACTGGTGGCATGGCAGCAGCAACCCGTGCGCGTAGGCATAGTCGGCCTGCGGGTAGTCGCCGTGCGCGTACTGAGCGAGCGCCGGTTGCCGGTGTAGCGGCAGGAACATGCGCCGCGTGTCTATCCCGTGTTGCGCCAGGTAGACGCCTAACGCGGCCGGGTCGTCGACGCTGAGCACGAAACGGAAGGGCACGCAGCCGTGATCTAGTGGCCACCACGACACCTCGGGAATGGCTGCCAGTTCATAGGCGTAGTAGTTCCAGTGCTGTAGCTTGGTCACAACCCAGTCATCCAGGTGGCGCAACTGACAGCGGCCGATCGCGGCCTGCATATCGGTCATGCGGGCATTGATCCCGAACGCCTCATGCGCGTAGCCGCGTGCGCCCTTGCTGCGGCCATGGTTGCGTAGCTGCTCTAGGCGCTCCCACACGGCGCGGTCCTTCGTGACGACGAAGCCACCCTCGCCCGTGGTGATCGTCTTGTCGGCGTAGAAGCTGAAACAACCCACATCACCGAACGTGCCAGCGTGCTTGCCGTCCACCCAACAGCCGATAGCCTGCGCTGCGTCTTCGATGACAGCGCCATACTTCAAGCGGTATTGTGGCAGGTTGCCAAAGAGCCATACATCCATGCGCGCCTGGTAGTCCGGCAGCGGCGGGGTCCTATCCATCAGATGCACTCGGTTGCCAGCCGCGATGACTGCATTGGCCGAAGCAGCGAAGGTGAGACTAGGCACCAGCACAGGCTCAATAAGCGGCACTCTGGTCGCCCACAGCGCCAGCATCAGCGCCACAGTGCCGTTGCTCACCAGGCAGCCATAGGGCGCTTGCATATAGGCCAGCAGTTCGGCGGTGAACGCCTCGCACTGCGGGCCTTCTGTCAACCATCCAGAGGCGAGCACGGCATCGACAGCGGCGCGGGTCTCAGCATCGAAGACGGGAGCACACTGAGGGACTTTCATGTAGGCATCTCCTCGATCAGGTCCAAATCCCACTCGTCAGCGCTTACTCGGACTAGCCGGCCGTCCGCCAACATTATGTCCATAGCGCCATTCTGGACATTGCGCAGTGTGACTGTCTGGCCCTCAAGGATATGTTCAATCGCTGTGGTCATCGCCCACCGCGCCTTGAGTCTCGCGTCCCACTCATTCATGCTGCCACCTGCCCCGCCGCCACGGTATCCAGAGCATTAGGAACAGGAGCACCAGACTGCACAGCCCTAGTAGCCAATTCATGCCCATGACCGCGAATGGCGGCCTCGGAGTCCAGGCGAAGGTGTTGCCCACTGCCACAATCAGGCCGGGTAGCAAGGGCCAGTAGATTCGCCTTCTCATGAGAACCACCTGTCCGTATCGTCGATCAGGGAGGCCGCCTCGGCATAGCCTAATTGACGTAGTAGGTTACAAACCGCGTCGTCGGCCTCGCGGTGCTCAGCGTCACCCCAGTGATTGCTGGTACCGGGGATTACGCGGATGGTTGCGGCGAACTCCTCTGGCGTTGGTATGGGCGCCGCCGGCTCTTTCGGTGGTAGGTACGGCTCCAGTATCAGCCTCATGCTATCAGCCACTTTCAGGAGCGCTGCCATGGCAGGCTCAAGGGCCGCTGCTATGGCAGTGGCCAGTTCCGTCATGGTCTCTAGCACCGCTGCGAAGTGTTCGGCCCGCTCGTCTGGCGTCAGAGTGAGCAACCATGTCTCATAGGCCGCTAAGGTGTCGCATTCCCGCGCCTTTTGGCGCAGTTCGTCTCGCGTCTTCATTCACCCACCTCCACTACCACAGTCTCGAATGGTACTATCCGGTAGTCCGTCCAGTAGTCCACACAGTAGGCATGGCCATCGCCGAGGATTTCGCGGCTGTCGTACCCAGCCCGCTTGCAGACGGTATCCAGCACCGTGCGGTGCCTTTCAATCGCAGCGATGCCGAGGCCAACAGCCAAAGCAAACGCGATGATCAGGAGAACCATGAATACGGCGAACCACTCATCAGTAATCACTCAGCCCTCCCCATAACAACTACCGTACAGCTTTACGAGTTCCGGCAAGTGCCGCCCCCACTCAGTGCGCCGCGACAGCCCTTTGTCCAGCGTCGCGTTGAAGTCCACGTCGAGGTCGCGGCCGTCCTTGTCCGGCTCACCCATCACCGAGTAGTCACAGCAGACGTGGTCCTGTATGTGGCCCACCAATTCGCGCTTGGTGCAGGTGAGCCCTACGTCGCCAACATCCCACACCCGGCCCACCAACGCGTCGGCCATGCCCATCGCCAGCACGTAAGCCTCAGCAGCGTGGCGCACGTGCATGAATGTGCGCTGCTGGTCGGGTGAGAACAGGTCGAGGTGCCTACGCTGCACCGCCTGGCGTGTGAAGGCATTCGGTAGCAGTTCGTGGCGCATGCCAGGGCCGACGCCGAATAGGGTAGCCCAGCGGATCGCGAAGGAATTGGGCCGGGCCATGACCAGTTGCTCGGCCTGTAGCTTCGTCTGAGCGTAGAGCGTCTGCGGACCATAGCAACTCGTAGTGCCAGCGTACACGAGTAGTTGCTCCGGCACCATCGCCGCTATCAGGTTGCGCGTGCCCTCTACGTTCACGCTGACCGCTTCGGCCGGATTGGCCTCGCATTGCTGGTAACCGCTGATGGCTGCCAGGTGAAACACCACCTCGGCATTCTGGAGCAAGACGAAGAGCTCCAGTTCCTCGCTCCGCACGTCCGCCCTGATGATGCTCAGATGCGGATCACCGACTAGATGCATGACCGGCTCATAGCCGTGGGCGAATGTATCCAGGCAGGTCACGTCGTGGCCCGCAGCCAACAGGACACGGCAGAGTTGGTTACCCACGTAGCCGGCCGCCCCGGTGACAAGTACGCGCATTCATCCCTCCTTGACTGTCGCTGCTTTACTGGGCACGCCTGAGCCGCCGCGCGGCGGATGACTCAGGAATCTGGCTTGCGCCTCCAACTTCGCCGCCGTAGGAATCCGCAAGATCGGCGACGAATGATGTTGCCTGAGGAACAGACTCCACCAATGCTCGCGCGGGCAGCTATACTGAGCGGTACGATAGGCTAACTGTCCTGTGCTCCGGTCGAAGTCCTCGCCGCCCCAGTGATACTGGAGTTGTGCGCCGCAACCACTGCAATAGAGCGTCGGCGGGGATGCCTTGTGGTAAATCTCAATCACTTCACTCCTCCTTGACCATGTGGAAGCACCCAAGTGCGTAACTCCACTCCGCCAGCGTCGCCACGCGGTCGAAGTTGTCGAAGTCAGGATACAGCGCCACCTGATCACGCACAGCGCAACCCGGTAGCATCGCGAGCACCTGCGCGTGCGTATGAAGACGGTGCGCGCTGAACGCAACCCCCGGCGTGTGGCTGATTGGCAGTGCCAGCAACAGGTGGCCGCCCGGCGCCAGCACGCGCACCAACTCGGCGCACGCCTTGATGCTACCCAGTGGGTCCAGCACATCACCGTAGCGGCCGAGGCCCACGTGTTCCACGACGCTCAGGCAACTAGCGAAGCGTACTGCACCGTCGTCGTAGGGCAGTGCTAGCACGTTACCACGATAGACGGCAAGCCCGTCAAGTTGGGCGCCCCACGGGCGAATGTCGATGGCCGTCACGAGGCAGAACTGACTGAGGATGCCAGCGTAGAGGGTGCTGCTGCCGACGTCGAGTAGGTGGTTGGGCCGCAGGCGGAAGACTTCGCCCGCCGCCCAACTGAGCATGTGAAGCGACCAGAGGTCCACGGGCTGAGGCCCGCTTTCGTCGATAGGGTAGAGGCTGACACGCGATTCGGCGCCAGGTAGGGCGCGATAGCGGGAGAGGGCTTGTCGTGTGGCGGTTTCTAACGTACAATCCTGCTGCATGGTCATCGCCTCCGTGACTGTGCCAAGGCCCCGGACGTTACTGCGTCGCGGGGCTTCGTCTTGCCTAGTATAGCACGTCAGCAGTGCGGTGTAAACGCGCTAGACCTCTTCCAGCGTATGCTCCAGCTTCTCGTTGCCCTCTTTGTCAAAACTGACCGTGACGCCCGCTACCTTCATCGTGGCGGTGTACCCACGGTACTGTGCTGCAATCTTGTCACCAAGAAACACGTCTCTATTCCACACCAGGGCGGGCGTCTGGAGTAGAGTGAATGCGAGCTTCGGCCGCGCTCGCTTGGTGTCGAGTAGTTCGTCTCCCGCTGCGTTTAGGCCGGCTGTAGTAGTCCGATCCCTGGCGTCACGGAACACCTCTTCATTGGCACTGGTGATGTGATAGTCAGTACCAGTCCTGACGACGATGGCCCGAGCGGCTGCCTCCCCGCGCCCCCCGACAATGGCAACCGTCGCTTCATCAGCCTTACTATGTGTCAGAGTAGGTGTCGCCATGTTGCCACGCGACAGGCTGAAGACCACCGTGGCGCTCCGGTCGGTGCCCAACTGGCCGGCGTACCAGCGGTATTGCCAGGTAGACGCGCCGGTGAGCTCGACATCGAAGTCGCCGCCGCTGATCTTGGCGACCTCTTGCAAGGCGGCCAACAGGTTCTTGTGGGCGCAGGCATAGTCAATGATGTTCCCGCCAGCGCCGTCCACTTCATAACTCAGCCCCGCGATTGCGCCTTCGCGTTCGCGCCCATTGGCAACCGTAGCCGAGACGCTAGCGTTGTACTTCACAAGCAGGCTCATTACCGTCTCGGCCGACGTTCCGGTGAACTTCGATGTGCCAGCACTATCGGCAGGAAAGGCCACGATGCGCCAACTGAGCATCGTCAACACAGAAGGGCACCAGACCTGGAAGAGTTCCGGGCTATCCGTAGGGTAGCTGTACTGCGTGGTCCTGACCAGGCCCGCGAAGTCGCGCATCCACGCCACGCCGTTGCCCGTATCCCTTCGCCACACTTCCACTTGAGCATTCGTGGTCAGATACGCCACCGCCGCGTGATCGGCCGGCAGCACGAACTGTAGCAGGCCAACCTCGTTGACGGCCTTGCTGTAGGTCACGGTGCCGATGTAGTCACCGATCACGGCCTGTAGTACACCAGCGGTGCTCTTGACGTCTAGGCGGTACTGGACGGCCATGCTCTATGCCTTGCTTGGTGCTATAATGGGCAGCAGGAGGTGGTGTATGAGACTGTCACGTCTGCTGGTGATTGTCGCTGTTCTCCTCGTGGTCATGGTGCCCCTGTCGGTTGGCGCTCAGGCGCCGGTGGCGTTCGTGCCGATGATCTCCAATGGTTATGTGCCATTGATGCCCACCCAACTACTGAGCAATGGTACTCTTGACGGTGCAGGGTCACCATGGGCCACCGTGGGCGACGCTACCATCGAGCATGGCATGGCATCCTTGTGCGCACCTCTGCCGGGCGTAGCAGGCATAGCGCAGCAAGTCAGCACAGCTGGCCGCACTCGTGCCACTCTCATTGTACGGTTCCGTGCTACCGGTCCTGGCCTTGATGTTGCTGTATATGACTGGACCTTGACGCCCATCTTCTCTATATTGCCCGACGACGTCCTCTTGGATGGGCAGTGGCACACCTTAGCAACAGCAGTCCTTCTGCCTACTGCCGATGCATACTTGGTTGCGGCTCTCTGCACTACGCAGTCACGCGGTGTTGCGTCAATCCAAGTAGATAGTGCCAGCCTCATCATCATGCAGCCTTATCCTTCACTTCCCTTGCCACGTCCTTGACGTCTGGCTGATACCGGATGACCACGAGCTACTCTGGACCAATTGCCAGCCAGGCGACTCCGCTGCCGCCTGCGTTGGTTATAGTACAACCACTGGCTGAGACTGCGGATACATAAACAAGACCTATTGTATTGATTGGAGCAATCTCACTTACCCATACAATCGGCACATTGCTAAATGCTACGGGGAAAGTCACGCCTGCAGTCCCGACCGGAACGGTGATACAGCCACACTGCATCCGCACATTGAGAGCGCTGGTATAGCCCGCAGTGCCCCCGGCGCTCCAATCTGTCGCGCTGCCGCCCTGCCTGCCGAGCAACCCTGGAATCATCGTGCCTATGTCGGTGATGGCGATGCTGTCGGCCCCGTAGGCACCTGCCGTGACGGCGCCGGTGACCAAGGCGCCAGCCTGAACAGACCCTATATCCAACTTACCGTAGATGATTTGGCTGTTTCCGATATCAGCGGCAGCAATCGCGCTAGCAGCGAACATCCCTGCCGCTATCGCCGCAAAGCCCAGGGACGTGCCGTGCCGCTGTAGCACCGTGTGGTCACTGGCAGCCGCAATGCCACCCCAGCTAGCTATGGCCGTGTTGGCAGCGTTGCCGAGCACTGCCAGCGCCAACTCGGCTGGCTCAGCGAAGTCGCGTTCGTCCGTGACCGTGCAGGCGCCCGCCGTGGTCACAAGCACCTGCGCAATCATGATATCGTAGGTGGTGCCCGACGTCTGCGTGATGGCAGGTGCCGTTGGGGTGGCCGCATCGGCGCCAGCAATGCGTGTTACGGCGGTGTCAGTACCCGCCCACGAGCAGCGAATCACGATACGGTCGATGCGCGTGTTGCCACCGCCAGCGGCCGACGGAATATTGACCGCCACCGCAGCGCTGTTGTGGTAGACCTTGCCGTCCACCATCGCACCACCGGTGTTGACAGAGACAATGTTGGCGCCAGTGACGGTGCACTTGAGTTCATTCAGGTAGGACGGCGCGATACCCTGATACCCCCAGCAGGCAGCGGTGACGCGCTTGAGTACGGAGTCGTCCACTTGTGAGTAACTGGCCTGAGCGTCACCGAGGGTGCCGCTAGTTGTCGAAAACAAACCGCTCCACTCGGCCATGTCAGACTCCTATGAACCTGGAATACCAGGCAAGTTCAACCTTCGTCGCTTCGCCCGCGCCGATACCCTGTACGGTGATGCTATTGATCCCGTCTGCTAGCTCCGGGTCCGCCGCCAGGTGCCATGTCACCAGGTCGCTGTCGGTGCTCAGTAGTGCTATCTGATTGGCGCCAGCCGAGTCCTCCACCGTCTTGTAACCATAGCGCAGATCCACTTCCACGTGGGTGCCCGCGCCTATGGTGCTGCCGGTGAAGTCCAGCGTCTCATCCGTGCCGATGTTCGTGATGATGCAGTCCCGGATGGGGCCGGTCACGCGGATGGTGGGATAGGTGAGCCAGGTGCCGTCGTAGTCCACTGCCATTGCCACGTCCAAGGTGCTGGCGCCGACATAGTACGGCACGGTGTAGGGCACCACGCCAGACGAACTGGCGCCACCGAGGGCAAAGGTGACAGCCTCGCCTGCAGGGTCATACCACGTCGGGTCATCGCAGATCAGCCGCACGGGCACGGCCTGGAACCAGCCTTCCCACGCAGCAGTCGGGAACGTGACGCCCTGATCGGCGTAGCAGTCTATCTGTCGCGTGCGCCCGCCTGGGTACTCGACTCGCAGGATGATGGCCGTGTCGCTCGGCTTGAAGAACTCCATCAGCTCGGCTTGCCGGTCGTAGATATCCTCTACGTCGGTGCTGTCCACGTTCACCAGCAGGGCGATAGCGCGCGGGTCCAGGCGGAATCCTTCGTCGCTGGCGCCGTGCTGCATAGGTCCGCGACTGGTGAGCCGGTGCATAGGCGGCAGTCCCCAACCGTCCCAGTTCGCCAGTGAGTAGGGCGATGTAGTGAGCACGAGTGAGTCACCGCCGCGAATGATGGTCACGACAACCTGGCTCATGCCATACCGCCTAGCATCTGGAGGTAGCGTATGTCGTCAACGACGCGAGTGTCCGACTGGGCCGTATTGATGGTGACGTTCCAGGTGGTGCCGACTGTCTGCCCGTTCGGGACGATGGTGCCACCGCTGCGTGGCACGAACAGTTCCGGGCCTTCCTCGCCTACTAGGTACGGGTTGCCACCGCTAACCCAACCGCCTGCAGCCTTGCGCTTGCTCGTGCCCATGCCTGGCTTAGTCAATTTGCCGCTAGCAGTACCGTTCCCGGCTGCCGCCCCATCCCCGCCGGCACCGCTACCGCCGCCGCCGCCACCGCCGGCGCCAGCCGCAGACGGCGTCGTCTCACCTTCGAGCGCGGGCATACGCGCCCGGATACCGTCAATGATACCGTTGACGATCTCGACGCCACGATTATAGAGCACGCCGCCCGCCTTAGCAGCGTTATTGATCCATGTTCCTACACCGGCCATAGCACCGTCAATGACTCCGTTCACGCTGGCTTCAATAGCCTTGAGGCCCGCATTGATACCAGCTTCGAGTCCATCCATGCACGCTTCGCCTATCTTAGTGAAGACGATAGATGGCGACTTGATGCCGAGAAAGTCCTTAATCGGCTGGACAATCTTGGTCTGGATGTTGTCGGTGATGCGTTCGCCGATCTTCTTCCATTCCTCGCCAGAGAATAGGACGGCTAGCAAGGCACCAGGCTTGAGCCATTCGGCCAGGCTCAATTTCGAGTCGAAAGCACTCTGCAACGTGGTAAGCAGGGCCGACACACTGGTATCGGCATCAGTGCGGGACTTCTCACCCAGCAGGGCGACAGTGAGTTCCGTCCAGATAGCGCCGATGAAGGTTAAGGCAAGATTGACGATGCCCGACGCCACATCCTGCACACCGTAGATGAGATTATTGATGACAGCGAACAGAATTGGTTGGCTGGTGTCCTTGGAGTCGGCCGTGGTAAAGAAGGCGGTCAATGCTCCTACGAAAGCCTTGCCGACCGCTGCCCCGGCCTCCTTGAATGCCTTTTCGCCGTCAGCATTGGCCCAACTCTCGAAGTCCTCAGCAATGGCAGCACCAACCGTGCTCAGGTCATAGGCCAGGTCACCGATGACTTTGACGATGGCCTTGCCCACTGCTGTCCAGTCACCCTCACTGACTGCTAGGGCAATGTCGTCTACCCAGCCGGTGATCTCAATCGTGAAGCCTTCCATCGCTGGCAGGATAGTGTTGACGATGCTGTTGGCAATCTCATCTGCCTTACCACTGATACCAGCCGGGTCAAAGGCAGCCGCCAATCCTGTGCCGGTGGCGCCCGCGCCTGTGAGTAGTTCGTCTAGCGCCGCCTGAGCACCCGCCAGCGCCTCGGCCGTACCAGTAGCGGCCTTCTCGGTCTTTGCCAAGTCATCCGCCGTGCCACCCGTATCGGTAGCACCACCGGCTCCCGCGCCAGCACCGACAGCTTCCTCTAGGCCGAGGAACTGGCGGGCAATGCGTTCTACCTGCGCCCCGAGCGGGCCGGCAGCGGCCTTCAATCCAGCGAATGATGCCACCCCGCCGGTGCGCCCGAACTCAGTGAACACAGCAGCAAACTGCGCCTTGAGTGGCGCCAGCATCGCGGCGGCCTGATCCTCGCTGATCAAGTTGTAGCTGAGTGCGTCCTGGAAGAGGCTCCCCAGTTCGTTACTGAAGCTGATGATGGGCGACAGGTCAGCACCAGAGAATGCCTTGAAGTACTCTTGGACGAGGGCCTTGCCCCACTCGTCTATGTTTTCGGCAATCATAGGTGGCGAGCCGGGTGCAAACCAGTAGCGGATGATGCGCCCAATGGCCCGGATGACGCCGACGATGTAGGGCACGGCCGCTAGCAGGCCATTGGCAAACGAAGTGCCGAGATTGGCACCCCACCCCTCGGCATTGCCGGTCACTCCTGCGAAGGCCCGCGCAATCATGCCCACCGCGGTAGACACTGCAGGGGTCACGGTAACTACAAATGTATTGAACTCGCGTATGAGTCCACCGAGTACCGGCGTCAGTTGGGCGCCGATGGCCTCTTTGAGCTCACCAACGTTGTTCTTGGCGATGGCCAGTTGGCCGCCGAAAGTGCGGCCGGCCGCCACCGCGGCTCCGTCAAACTGTTTGCGCAGCTCTCCCAGAATGATGCCCTGCGCGTCCAGCGTTTTGCCCGAGGCTACCAAAGCTTTGATCTGTGCTTGTTGGTCGTCTGTTAGGCGCACGCCGATACGTTGCAAGGCAGTCATGCCAGCGACCGGGTCCTGTAGAGCCCGGCCTAACTGCGTGACACTGGCGTTGAGGTCTTGCCCTAGTGCGGTGCTCATATTCAGCGCCGCCTCTAGCACCTGCGGGAATACGTCCTGGCTGATGTTGGTGAAGCGGAGAATCATACTCTCCGCTCCGAGTACCGTTTCCTCACCAAAGCGCGTAACCTGGCTCCAGCCCGTCGCCAGTTCGTTCGCCCGCTGTGCCGTGATGCCAGCAATGCCGCCGGTGCTTTGTAGCACAGCATTCAACCGCGCTTGGGCATCTTCGGCGGCCATAGCCTCGGTGAAGACGCTGCCAAGCTCACCAGCCATAGCCTTGAGCGCGGGCACGACGACGCTGCCAATCGCGAATCCCAGTGCTGTTTTGGCGACGTCACCAATGCCCTTGAAGACGCCAGAAGCCTCGTCTTTGGCCCTGATGACTACTTTGAGTTCGCGGTCACCCATGCATCACTTCTTAGTTGCCTCGTATGCGGCCGCGTCGTAGGCCAGTAACCAATTCCACCAACGCTCGCTACATTCCTCTTCCATCTGCCAGGGCGAGATACCAGTGAGCCGCGACTGGCGAATGATCTGCGCCTCCAGCGGCGGGTCTACGCCGATAGTGCCCTGTAGCCAGTGACTTATGCGGTTGCGTTCGCCTCGACCGACAAAGGGTCGCCCCCACCGATGCCCTTCATCGCCTCCTCGATTTGCTCTTGGCTAGCTTCCCAGAGCAGGTCGCTAGCCTCACTGCGGTCTATTGGCTCGACGACGTATGGCAATAGGAACGCCACCAGTTCGTCCATCAGTTCTGGCGTCAGTTGGCTCGCCTTCAAAGCGGCTTGAATGTGCGTTGCCTGACGCATGCGCTTGAGGAAGCCGGGGCTCTTACGCCCCGGCGCCTCGATTACCAGTTGAACCATGTTGCCTCCCCTAGCTGATCATCGTGGACAACTCGTTGACCACGGTTATGCGACCACGGAACGCGGCGTCTTCATCGTATCTCATGGCCAGCACACCGGTGACGATATCGTTGCCGTCCTGTTCGTCGATCTTGGCGAACGACTCCCACTTGCCGGCAATGTCGATATCCAGTTCCTTCTTGCTGTAGAGCGTGCCGGCAGTTCCGAGCGTAGCACCCTGGCACTTAACCCTGATCTTCCGTGGTGTCTCAGCGCGGTAGGCCGTGATCTCGGCTTCGGCCGTGCCGTCGTGCTCGAACGTCACTTCCAGCTTCGCCTCTTCGTTGGCCACGTACTTCGGAAAGTCGAAGTACAGGCCGGTACCAGCGGGCGTGAACACGGGTATCCAGCCCGACTTACTGGCGAAACTGAAGCCGAGCAACGTATTGCTCTTGACGGTGGTACCGACCGTGGTACCGCTGGTGTCGATGTAGAGGTAGGACTTGCCGAAGTTGATCTCTTCCACGCTAGTCAGCGCAGCAAGCCCGCCCGTGGTCGTGGTGAACTCGCAGTCCGTCAGTTGGCGGCCGATCCACGAGGATTCGATAGTGACCGGCTCACCTGCGGCGCCTTTGATGGTGAACTCGTCAACGAAGGCGTACTCGACCTCGTCTACCCGTTGGTTGTCCCCACCTTCGATGGTCATGGTGCGGATGGTCTGCACTGCCGTGGTCGGGTAGTCGTATTGGTAGATGTAGTCGCTACCGACACCATCTGAGGTGCCCGCAGTGACGCTTTCAAGGGCGCACATGAGCACGAGCGGGATCTGCTCGAAGGTCGCCACCGTCTCAGGTAGGGTGATGTTCGCTTGCAGCTTCGCCACGTTGCTGCGGTTTGTGCCGCCCAGAATGCCGACATTCTCCTCGACAAAGGAGAACTCGCGGGCGTCTTCCGGCATGGCAACCGGCCCGCGCCAGACGCGGGAAGCGGCTACCGCGGTTCCAGCCGAACTCCCCATGCTTTCGAGTCCGAACTGCGTCTTCGCCAGGGCACGGATGCCAGGCATGTTACGTCTCCTGCGGTAGCTGTTCGGCTACCAGTTTGGGATTCTTGGCTATATATGTTTGCCACCACTGACCATCTACCCATCCAGGCAGGTTCGGCTCATGTGGGCTAGCGGGTATGCGCCCGTCGGCCCACAGTTCCAGCCCCGCCTTGCGGACCTTGTCTGAGAAGTAGAAGTCCTCGCGCTTGTAGACGATCTCTTTGCCGTCGGGCGCCACCGTGTACGTGTTGGCGAACCACGGGCGCGGCACCAGTTCCAGCGTGCGGCGCGGGATGATGACCGCCGACATGCCTGTACGGAACAGTGGGCCGATGAACGTCTGGTCCCAGGTGATCGGCTGGTAGATTTCGCCACCGCGCTCTATCCACACACACGGGTCGTATGGCTGACGACGCCGGTAATTGATAGCCACGATCATGCCCGCGTCCGGCTTCTCCTCGAGCGCCTGCACGAGCATACGCACCGTCTCGGGCGGGTGGCGGTGGTCGCCGTCCAGCATCACCAAGGCGTTGAACTCGGGCGGTGCATTCAGCAGGGCCGCCGCCCCTTGGTTGCGCTGTATGTCCGTCGCATTCGCCTCAGTTTTGATGCGTGGCCAGCCCTGGCCGATGATGTCGGCGAAGCAATTGAACACCCACGAGTCGCGTACCACGTCCCGGCCTAGCGGGATGAAGAGCAGCGGCTTGACCTTGCCGGTCGGCTGCGTCTGCATGCCCGGCCACGGTGCCAGCGTAACCGGTGCTGCGTCCTTTTCGTTGACGATGAATGGGTTGGCCATTACTGCGGTGCCGCCGGTTCGTTTAGCTTCCGGCTTTCTGCTAGCGCCTCTTTGGCATCCGTAATGGCCTCCGAAAGCCATTCGGTGAGAGCGGGGCGCTCTAGGCCGGCAATGCGGCCCAGGTCCAAAACGCCTGCCCATGCCACCCGCATGGCTGCGATTGCTTGCTCCAATGCCTGCTCAAGGGCTGCGACCTGCGTGTCCAGCAAAGGTTCGATTGTGGGCATGTTCCCTCCTTGTGGACGCGAAAAGCGCCCGCGATCCGCTCAGGGCGGTCCCGTGGGCGCTCCAGGGCGCTCAGTATGTGGTTAGGTGCTAGTACTTAGGTAATCGTGTTCTGAATCTTGACGCGCGTCTCGAAGCGCAGGGCGATTGTCTTGACACCGTTGTAGACGCCCGACACCAACGTGTAACTGAGTGGCGGTCCATCACTGCCCGAGATGATGGTACTGACGTGGCCACCTAGCGTAGTATCTGACAATATCGCATTAGCGAACGTGTCAAGGAACTTCTGTACGTCCTTCAGGGCGAGCGCCAGATTGCCCTCGACCGCGACGTGTATCTCAGTCACGATGGTATGAAGGCCGGTAGACAAGGGTGCCGGCCCCATGTCCAGCGTGCCCCGTAACGGATAACTGATGGCAAACGGGTAGGCCAACTGGCCCGCGCGCGCATCTGCGGGCGCCTCTTTCATGCCGCTGAGCGCACCGGCTATCGTCTGTATGTGGACTACTGCGTCGCGTACATCACCCACGGCCCCACTCCGCTTCTATCTCGCTACCACAGGCATCCAGGTACTCGTAGATATCGCGCAAGGACTCGCTGAAGCCGTCGCGCATGTAGGGATTCGGGCGGATGCCACCACGCCTCTCAATTGCCCGCGCTACCAGGTAGGCATTCAACCCATGCCGCCGCGCCCAACCCTCTAACTGGTCTGCAGTCGGTAGTGGCGCCTGGCCGAGGCCGCCGGGTCCCTCGTTGAAGTCGCCAATGCCGAACTCCACCGAGGCGCCATATTCTGCCGAGGGGCCGATGGTAGCCCACTCAGGAATGGTGCCATTGTCGACTTCGGTATTGATGCCGCTGGCTAGTTGCCCTCTATCTCGCGGCGCCCTGTTACGGCTGTACTTCTGCACCGCGATCGCGCTCAGGGTGAAGAATCGTTTCAGCGGCCGGCCCAGCAGAGTAGCATTGTCGCCCGCCTTGCGGATCAGTTCGTCCAGGCCCTCTATCGAGACAGCCACCATGTCGGCCATCAGCCCACCAACCCGCGCATGAGCGGCTGTAGCATCAGAGCCACGTCAACGTCGAGTTTGCCCTGTATCTGCATCTCGCCAAAGGCGCCACCACCGGCTACACCCATAGGGCTGACAGCACGGGCATAGAAGCGCGACGCCTGGATCAGGCAGGCGCCCTTGACTGCGCCAGCCCATTGGTCCTGGCCACTCGTAGTGCAGTAGCCGAATACCCCTACTAGTTTGACACCCTTGCTAATGCCTACGGGGAAGGAATAGTCACCATTGGGCGCAACGCCGATGCGCGTGTAGGGCCTGTGCGACTCGGCCGCATTGTAGGGCTCCAGGTCATAGTCGCCCGTGGTCCAACTGCGTTCATAAGTGCGGTCACCGTCCTCATCGGTGCTCAGGCTAGTGAGACTGAGGATGTCGATGCCCAGGTCGCGTTCCAGTAGCATACTTGCATCGCTAGCCGTAGCATAACGGGTATCGCCGCCGCTGGTGGCGGTGTTGAAGAACACACGGCCACAGTGATCGTCAATCGCCCTGCTAGCAGCATTGATGGCAATGCTCATGCGGTCATCACCAGACGTATCAGCGCCTATGCTGGGAGTAAGCCAGTCTTTCAGTTCGGCTAGTGAGCAATAGCCGTTGTAGATCGTGACACTCATATGTACGCCTCAGTCATGGCCTCTATGTCGCCCACGTCGTAGGTGATGTGCATCTCAGCCCCTGCTCATGCGATGTACTCGTGGGCGCCGATGGAAGGTGGCGATGCTCGGTCTATCCCGTCATAGTCGGTGCGCACGCCCACAGCCGGATCACCAGCGCCAATACAAGGGGAACCCCCTTGAGGCCTGAACCATGTTGACTGGAGCGCGCCGGCAGCGATGCTCCCAGCCATCGGCAATCTAGGATCACCAATGGCATCACCGGCACCCTGCACCACGGCGGGTGGCAGCCGTGACCATAGATTGTGTGAGAAGGAAAGGCCCGCCGCGCTCGCTACCTCTGCTATAGTGAACGATCCCTGGGTGATGATGTTGTTCGTAATCCGCGTGTTCTTGTGGTCACCGGGACCGATAGCCAGCGCTGATGCACTTGCCTTCCCTGGATTGGCCGTGGCGTTGACTAGGGTATTGTGGGCGATCAGGGTGTCGCGGAGGCCGCTGCCGGGCTGACCGGCGTTCCAGAAGAACAGATTCTGAGAGCACCCTGCCACCAAGTTGTTCACAACAGTGTAGTGCGAGCCAAGGGTGCCGCTCAGCCACGGTTCATCCGCGAACCCGATGCCAGGAGGAGGGTTGCCGCTGCGGAGGAACGGCTCGCTGTTGCTGGAGTACACCAGGTTTCGCTCGATGGTTACGAAGGACGAATGGTCTGTGTAGATATTGGCCGCGTAGTTGTCATAGGCAATATTGCCCAGCACGCCGACACGCTCCACCGACATGAGAAGGATGCCCTCGCCCCAGTTCTCGTGGACGGTGTTGCGCTCAAGCATGACATCGCTACATTGTTCCACCACCAGCGCACCGGGCCAGTCTGCCTCTTCTGGCTCCCTGGCATAGGGTGCAAAAGCACCACTCATCCAGATGTCTGAGGCAATGACAGAACTGCTGTCTGACTCAATCACCAACACGCCGACATTCCTGCTGTCGTGCACAGAGCACCCGATGACGGTGTTGTGACTACCGGGCCAGAGGCGAATACCGCGTCCGCGTGAGCGCCTTACATCCAGCCCGGTCACGGTGACGTAACTGCCCTCGACACTGACGAGCGCACCATAGTTGAAGCAACGGCACGCCTCTCGTGGGTCGCAACGGACGTCGCGTTCGGCGGGTAGAAGGTAGGCGCCGTCTACAATTGGCCGCTCGCCTGGGTACGCCGCAATCGAAAGAGGCGACCCCTGGCTGCCGGAGTTACGTACTCGTACCTGCTCGTGATAGAGCCCCCCCCGGACATAGATGGTGTCTCCGGCGTAGGCCAGATCGCTCGCATGTGTGATTGTGGCGAACGGTTTGGTTACGCTGCCGGAGTTTGTGTCGAGCCCACCGGGAGCAACGTATAGGGTCTTGGGTTGCCAGCGCCTTGGCTTAGCCAATCGCTCCGTCATCACACCACCGCCGGAATGGTTACGGGGCCTGATTGGAGCCCGTAGAGATCGGTCACGGTGATGGGGGTCACGCCCTGAGCCACGATGTAGTCCACCAAGGCCTTGAAGTCATCGATGTTCCACTCGGTAGTGCTGGAGGCTGCGCCAACCACGAGGTTGTGGAAGATGAACGGCACTACCTCGCCCCGCGCCTTGATGTTGTCGATGGTGGCCTTAGCCTGCGCCAGCGACGTGGTGTTGCCAACCATGCGCCCCTGCACTGCGAACCAGTCTGGCCACGGAGACAGGACGCAGTTGTAAATGGTAGAGCGTCCGCTAACACAACCCGCCGCAGCAGCGGCCGCCTGCACGGTGGCGTTGTACCCACCGTTCGGATAGGCGCAGTGGGCAGAGGCTCGTGTGTAGCCACGCGTGTCTAGCCACGCCTTGGCCGTTGCCAGGTTGCTGGTAGCCTCGGCCTCACTCAGCGTCGTTAGGTCGGTGGCGTCGATTGAGTGGTTGCCCAGGTCCCAACCCGCAGCGTAGAGTGACGCCACCTGCGCCGTCGTCATATTGCCCGCCACGTCTACGTTCCCCGTCTCCAGGTACATGGTAGCCCTGATGCCATGAGCGCGTAGGTAGGGCAGGGCAACCGTGGCTACGGCTGGATAACAGTCATCGAACATGAACATCACGGCGGGTACGGCCTGATCAGAACCAACTGACATGAGCAGGTCGATGCTGGTGTTGGGGGTCTGCCCCGCCACGACGTACTCGTTCAACCGCCAGTACACGCGCGGCAGGGTATCCCAGTTGTCGTTGCCATTCAGGTCCGTCCAGGCTGGCGGTGCCGCGACGATGCCGCCATCGGCACTACCGGCGAAGTCCGCTCCGACGTTGTAGATATTCCAGCCGAGCACGGGGGTGTAACCCTGCGTCCAGCCGCTGTCGACGTAACTGCCTTTGCTCTTGTCCGCCGCCGAGTAGAACAGCATTCGGTAGTCGGCGGCCGTGGGGGCGGTGTGGTGGTAGACGTAAAGGCGGAAACGCTTCGTCTTCGCACCCGCCATGCTGAACGACGTGATGGCCTTCTGCATGTCCACACCGACGCCTGAAGCGTGGACGAGCTTGATGGACTGAGTACCGTAGACCTTCTGAGTCGTGTTGTTCTCGACTGTCCCGGCCCACATTGTCCACCCTGTCGTGGTCTCAAAACTCTCCATGACCGTGCTAGCCAGCGTTACCTTCAAGAGGTTCTGCGGCAGCGTCACGAAGCGCTGGCCTGCTCCGCCCCTCAGTCGTCTCGGTATCGGTGATGGCATCGTCCTAGTCCTGCAGCACGCCGAGGCGCACAGACAACCCGCTTCCCGCAGTATTGTATACTGGAGCGCCGCGGGTCACCAACGCGCCGAAGATATTAGCGTTGCCCGAACTGCATGCGAAGGGAATGCCCGCGCCTACGTTGCCCATGGCGACGCCATTAGTGGCACTGGCATAGTAGGTCGAAAACGGTATCACGCCGATGCAAGTCAGCGCCTCAGCATCAGTGATTGTCCAGGCAGCGTTATCAGCCGGCGTCGTCACCGTAGTGTCGAACAGCCATAGTTCGGCAGCCACACTCTGCACCGCTGCATCTACCAACACTGCCGATATAAGAGCTCCCGTGCCTCCGTTCTTGCGCCCCACGGCAAACGTCATCGGAGTCGCGTTGGTGCCGACATAGTCATTAGCCGAGTAGGTGCCGCCAGTCGAGAGTGTTGGCGTTACTGTGACCACGGCGGTATGCCCACCCACGGCACCAGCATGAATCTCACTAGCCTCAAGCCCTATTGTCGCCCATGCATCCGCCATGTTACGCCTCCCTAATCTTGGCGTACACGGTCAGCGCCGCTGCCGCCACGTTGCCACCGGTCACGCTCACCGTGAGCGGATTGACCACGGGGATCGGCAGCACGCCCGTGCTGCCAAACGAACCGTTTGCCGTACCCACCGCGATCGCCCGCGGATAGTAGGCGCCGTTCGTCTGGTTGTTACTCACTGCCAGGATGGGCTGCGAGCGGCCACTTTCGACGATGGTCACGCAGGTCGCGGCCGACGTCTGCCCGTAGTCCAGGTAGACTTCCTCAAGGTAGCCCGAAGGGAAGGGCGAGAATGTGCCGCTTCCCGTGCTAGCGCCGGCGGCAACGGCCACTACCAGTTTCACCAGTTCTAGGCTCATTCTGCGCTCCGTTTGCCCTTCGGCGTTCGTATCATCCTGTCGTGCGGCGGGGCTTCTATGATTCGCCCCCATGGCTCAAGTGTGCCCGGCGCCTCATTCTCGATTCGCTGGGCATACTCCGCTGCTAGGTCGACAACGTCGCCTGCCAACCATGGGCCAAGGCGCTTATTCCCGTAGTTCTTCGTCAGCCTGTATAGGGCCATGTGGCACCTTCACTGCGGTTTGTACGCCCTGGATAGGCGCAGGCTTCGGGTTCTCTAGAGAACAGGGAATATACATCGTCTGCCCATTTGGCCCTGTAAACGGGATGGCCGGTATCTCTTGCGGCGCAGCGGGGGCGGCCACACTGCCGCCCCCTGTTGCGCGTGCCTGCTTGATGGCCGCCTCCAACGCAGCCAAGCCGCCCTCTAGCCTGAGCATCTTCTGTTGGGTCGCCTTCAGTTCCTTGGCGGTGTCTTGGTGCGTCTTCATCAGCCAGTCAAGCATTCTGCCTCTCCTAGCCGCTCTAAGTGGCGGTCGTGTAGATGGGGATATACCCCGTCGACCCGCTGGTACCATAGGTGATCGCGACAGCACCACCGCTGACAGTCCACGTCTTGAGTTCGCCGTAGCCACCGCTCAAGAACGCGAGCCGGGAGGCCGACGCATCCCACATCATGTAGCTGGCGGAGTCGTTGCCCCAGAAGCGCACGTCAGGGGACTTCTGCGTGCCGGCACTGATACCGAACTCGATCTTCGTATCATCAGTGGTCGGCAGAACAATCATAGACGTGCCGTCGAAGCTCATAGCGATGTCGTTCTGAGAGCCAAGGTAGATCTTGTCCGCGTCCTGCATGATGATGCTACCGCCTGAGAACTGGAGGCCATTGGTGCTGGCATCCCAGAGCATGTAGCTGCCACCAGAGGCATTGTTGCCGTAGACCTTGACGTCGAAGCTGGCCTGCGTAGCGTTGGCATCACCGATCTCGATCACGCTGTCATCGGCGGCGGCGGTGATCACCAGATTCGTGGCGTCCCAGGCAATGCTGACGTCGGCACTGTTGCCCAGGACTAGCGGGCTATCATCATTGTAGGCGATGCTAGCGCCGCCAGTGGCGTAGAGCTTGCTGGCGGAGGCGTCCCAGATGAGGGCGGCGGTGGACATAGCACCATAGAGCCATACGTCCATACTCAGTGTGCCGTTGCCGATCTTGAATACGGTGTCATCGCTAGTCGGCAGCATGTCGAGATCGGTGCCATCCCAGGCTATCGAGACGTCGCCAACCGCCCAATCGGCCCCTTGCGCGCCATCGCCGAAGCGCAACTCGGCACTGTCGCGTAGTTTGACTACATCGCGGGTGAGTACTCCAATGCGCTCTACAGGCATGTTAGGCTCCTAGTACATCTCTGCCAGAGGCAGCATGTGGGCCATGATGTACATGTGGCCACTGGTGGAGTCGACCAACTGGACGTCGATAGTGTCGGCGGTGATGTAGCCCTTGCCGGAACGGTAGGCACCACTCGTGTCCGCCCTCAGTGCCAGCGTGCCGTCCGAGACGAGCATACCGGTACTGGTGATCCAGCCATCAGGATCGGTGCCGTCGCCCACGTCGACGTAGCCGCCAGTCTGGAAGGCAACCGTGACGACGGAGACAACTCGGTCTACCCAGGTCAGGGCAGGCACCGAGATGGCGCCGACGGTCGTGCCGGTGTCGGCGTGCGTGATATCGCGGCTGCGTAGCCAGTAGGAATTGATGTTCGTGTTACCAGAGAAGACCATGTGTCACCGCCTAGATGCCAGTGATATCGTAGAGCAGCGAGGCCCATTCGATACCGCTAGCTGCGCCCGTAGGCGTATAGCGCCCAAAGCCCATTCTGAGGCTGTGGACTATGCGAGTCTGATCACGAGCGGGAAGCCGCTCAGTCTCCGTCTGCACGCGCCGGCGCCAGCCGACTACGCAGCCGTTGCGGTTGAAGGCAATGACCTGGCCGCAGGCAGTACTGCCGCCGTCATTCACCTTGCCGTCCGTCTCCGTGCGCTCAAGCGCGGCCGTGCGGATGATCGGGTTCTGACCGACACGTCCGACCTGACCGGTGAGCACCACGGCGTTCTGGGCGAACTTGTCGACGCTCACGAAGTCATCCAGCTTGTCGATAGCGTCGCCAGTCCACGGGTCGCAGGCGTACACCCAGTCGTTGGCGGCGTCGGGATGGCCCCAGTCATGCTTGTAGGTGGCGTCGATTGACAGCGTCCGCAGCCCGAGCAGTGCGTCCAGTGTGATGGCAGCGCCGTGGTTGGTGGCGTTGTTGGTGTTGTCGATCAGGCAGGCATGACGGATAGCATCGAAGGCCAGGTAGTGTTTGGTGTCGGCCGGGTCCACATCGTCGCTATTGATGTTGGTGAGGCCGTTCGTCGTATCGCCGTTCAACACCAGGCTGTCGGAGTAGAACGCCAGGGCCTTCTCGGTCTGGGCTCGCAGGAAGGGGATGTAGGGCATGATGCTGTCCTCTTCCATCTCACCAGACCAGATTTGGTAGATGACGAACTTCTTGGCGTCGACCTGCACACGCTGGGAGCCGGTCTTGGTAGTGCCGTACTCGGCACTGTTGGAGGCGGTGGACTCACCAACGAACAGGACTTCCGGGAAGTCCACTTCCACCGGTAGGTACGCGGTCGGCGCGGTCATCTCGAAGGAATTGAGCAGCGGGAAAATGCGCGCCTTGTTACGGGCGGCCTCCCACATGGTGCCGACATACTGAGCACCAATCAGTTGCGAGCCGTAGCCACTCTCGGCCGTGTCCATAGCGCGGATCATGGCCCGGTAGAGGTTGGTGTCGTGCCACGCGCGTTCGCCAGCACGAGCCACCAGGGTGGCGTCGCTACCACGGAACTCGGCTCGCGGAATCTTCGGGTACATACCATCAATGGCGGTCTTGTCGATCCGGCGCACTTCGTCGGCGCTGAGATAGACGGCGTCGCTGATGGAGGCCATCGCCTTGCTCAGTTCCTCGGATGGCCCCTTGCCCATGCCAGCCTGTTGCCGGGCGGAGAACAGGTCATACAGGAACTCGGTATCCTGGACGGTGTAGCCCCAACGGCCAAACTTGCTGCCGGCCAGGGCGGGTTCTGGCTTGCCGAACTTCATCTTGCGAGTGAATTCCGGGTCATCCTGCAACCCGGCCATGCTGTCGGCGACGATCTTGCGCACCTGTTCCTCGGTCATGCTGGTGCCCAGGGCTTCGATGCGCTTGCTGATATCGGTAAGCAGTTCCTCGGTCGTGCTCATTTCGGTGACTCCAGTTTCTCCAGGAT